>ERZ1035006.523-NODE-523-length-30259-cov-4.038041_pt1 | contig 30259 bp, 25 predicted proteins | sample MGYA00520694_ERZ1035006 | MGnify/ENA primary metagenome ERZ1035006 (study PRJEB33766, sample SAMN09781746) | gut metagenome | biome: gut microbiome | host: Homo sapiens | place: Madagascar | study: EMG produced TPA metagenomics assembly of the PRJNA485056 data set... | reverse complement strand
TGTTTGAATTCCGCCGGTACCTTGTCGATTCAGGAAGCGGCTGGACGCCTCGGCGTGGCCGTAGCAACAGCCTCCGTTTTAGTGCGTCGCATGTTGACAGCCGACACCCCTTTGATTGCTTCCGAAGTCGATCCCGGAGACGCTCGCGGGCGTATTCTGTCGTTGACACCGGCGGGTAAAAAATTGCTCGAAGAAGTCTTCCCGCAGCACATCGAATGCATCAGAAAGTTCGGAAACCTGTACAATACGTCAGAACGAGAGACGTTGATTTCGCTTTTGCAACGTATTTCGCAGAACTGATTTTTCTTTCACTCATTGCCTTCGGGCAATTTTTAAAAGGCTAATATTTAGCCGACTAAATAAAATGAACCAAAAACCGTCCGACTTTTTTCGCACAGTCCTTCGTACTGTCACGGTCTTTGCCGTGTTGCTTGTGCTCTCAGGCCTGATGATCATGTTCGGCGGCGGCCAAGACGCCGTCACCGTTGCTCAGTCCAAGAAAGCAGGCGTTTTGACAGCAGACGAAGTCAATACCGCTTTTGAAGTGGTCTCGGGGCGCTTGATTGAGCGCGACATTGAAGAGAGTCAGTGGGTCAAGCCCGGAGATGTTCTCATGAAGCTTGACGACACCGATACGCGTATTGCCATTGCACAAACTCAAGCTTTGATCGATCAACTGAAAGCTCAGTTAGCCTCCGAAATCTTGGCGCGCGACATCGCCTCGGGCGAAACGGACGTGGCAGAACTCACGGCTTGGCGCCAGATCGAAGAGTCCTTTGCCTCGTTAAAGGCGGCCAAAGCTCAAAAAGAATATGCTGACAAGGAATATAAGCGCGCCGAAACCTTGGTAAAGACCGGCAGCGTCTCTAAGTCCGTCTTTGACAACGCCAAGCAGGCGTGGGTGAGCGCCAATTCCACCGTAATCGAACGCACCAAGCAGTTGGCGGCGGCCACCGTGGGCGCCGATAAAGAAGGTTTGAAACGCCTGGAAAAGACGGGAAGTGCGCAGGGCATGAAACTGATGACGATTGCCAATTCGCGCGCATCGGTGAAAAACCGCGAAAACACCATCGCGTCGGTAAAAGCGCAAATTGCTCAAAACGAAGCCGCATTGGAGCAACTTTTAGTGAACGAAAAACGCCTGACGTTGATTGCTCCCGAAGAAGGCAAAATTTTGCAGATTCTCTATGAAAAGGGCGAGTTGGTGCCTAGCGGCGCCACAGCCGTACTGTTGCAAACCAAACGCTTGTACTTTGACGTGTATGTGGACGAAACGCGTGCCGGCAAACTTGCCGCCGGCGACACGATTCAAACGTATGTGCCGGCACTGGGCAAGTTCGTGCAAGGTCGCGTGCGCTTTGTGACCGCCGCACCTTCCTTTGCCGATTTGCGTTTGCTGCGTGAAAAGGGACAGTCCGACCTGACGCAATTTCAGGTGCGCATCTACACAGACAATGTTGAAGGCCTTTTGCCTGGCATGACCATGGAGATTGACCTGTGAGTGTGATTCGAGACTGTGTGGCCTCGATCATCGAAGAACTCGGGGCGATGTTTTCAGGCAAATTTGTGCCATATCACAAGACGGCCTTGTTTGTAGCGGCATTGACGGCCTTTCTCTTTTCTCTGGTTTTCGGCCACGCCGTGGTGTTTGAAGCTCCCGTTGCCGTGATCGATTTGGATAGAACGGCCACATCGGCGCGCATCATCGAAAAGGTGAACGCGAGCAACTTTATCGATGTCAAAGCGATCGTGCGCAATCCTGTGGATCCCGTCAAACTCACCGCACATGACGAAGTCGTGGGCGTGTTGGTGATTCCAGAAGGTTTGGAAGAAAGTCTCGTCAGAGGCAACGAAGTCGTGCGCGTGGCTTACTTTGCCGACTACAGCAACTCGGCGCAAAATGCCGAAGTGTTGTCCGAACTCTCGGCCTTTATGCCGGAATTCGGTGCCGAGTTTGCGGCAGGACGACTGTCTTCCTTGGGGGTGAAAGGCAACTTGGAGACGTCTTTGTCGGCATTGAGTTTATCTTCTCGCGAACTCTTTAATCCGACACTGCAGGCAAGCGACTCGACCATTATCGGCTTTGTGATCTTTTTTCCGTCTCTATACATGGGACTCACGTGCCTGATGATCGTAGGACGCCTGAAAGTTACCGGAATGTGGCACAAGGTCGTGATGAAGCGCTCGCCCTTGGCTTTGATTGCGCGCATTGTTCCTTATGCCTTTTTCTACACGACGGGCATTATGCTCATGATTGCGCTTTTAACGGTTTTGGGCGGCCTTCGATTTGCAGGAAGTCCCTGGCTATATATGCTCTTGCAGTTTTGCACCGGTCTTGCGCTCGGGATGTTGGGGATGCTGCTGTCGTGGCATACGGCCAATCCCGGGGGCGGTGCGGCGCTCATGATCTTTTTGGTGCCGCCGGGCTTCATTTTAGGGGGCGCCACGATGGCAACGGGCTTTATGCCGCATTGGGCCTACCAGATAAGCTATACCTGGCCCTTGGTGTGGCAATTTAGCTTTTATCGCGACTTGGCGCAAAGAGGGCAGACGTTCCTTGAAATGACGGGTGTGCTCGGCAAGTTCGGGCTTTATCTCACCGTCATTGCCCTGGTGGTGACCGTCGTTTTCTACATCACCCAGAGAAAGACGCAAAAGGACGATCAGGAGATCACTCAGGCCAATCTGGCGGCCGATTAAGCCAGATAGTCGTAGGCGGTTTTTACAAACAAAATCGCCAACACCAAAATGATGATGGGGCGCACGACGCGGGTGCCGTTTTTCATGACGAGCCCCGCGCCGATCCAGTGCCCCAAAATGCCGAAGACGCCGGCAGCCAAACCCAAAATCCAATCGACTTCGCCTGCGGCGGCAAAGGTGGCCAGCGCTGCCAAGCCGCTTGCGAAGTTGGTGATCTTCATTTGGCCGGACGCGTCACGCACCCCCAACTTTGCAACAGCCGAGAAAGCTAGAAGCATAAAGGCACCTGCCCCCGGACCGTAAAAGCCGTCGTAAGTGCCGCAAACCAGAGCGCACAATCCCAACAGGAACCAGCGGCGCGAGTTTTCCATTTCGACACTCTCGGGCAGCAAGGCTTTCTTGCGCATGACCAAGAGCGCCACCACCGGCAGACAGAAAATCAAAATGAGCTGAAAGACGGTTTCGGGCACCATCAAGGCCGCCTTAGCGCCGATCAGACTTCCGATAAAAGCTGCCGCAATGGGAACGGCCGCCAAGCGCAAATCGATAAAACCGCCGCGATAGAGTCGCACGGTGGAAATGCACATGCCCATGGCGCTCGATAACTTGTTCGTGCCCAAAGCAACGTGTGCTGGAACGCCGGCAATCAAATAGCCCGGTAACGTAATCAGGCCGCCGCCGCCCGCGATCGCGTCCACCAAGCCCCCTAGAAAGACCAAAGGGCAGACAATCAATAGCGTTGTGAAATCGAAGGTCATAGGAAAGCCGGGCGGTAATGAAAGTCGGAAAGCTTCCAATCTTACGCCAAAGCCTGCTGGTTTGGCTTTGGCGCAAGAAAAAGTGCGGACTTACTTCTTGGGCACGCGCGTACCCGTGGCGGTTTGTTCGTGCTTGGTGAACCAACTGGCTGACAAACCTGAAATCACGATGATGACCATGCCGATGGCAATGGTGATCGTCATCTTATCGTTAAAGACGATCATGCCCATGATGGTCGAAAAGAGAATGACCGAGTATTGTAAAGCACCGGATAAGACCATGTTGCCGCGACTAAAGGCCATCGTGAGCGTTAACTGTCCCAAGATGGCGCAAATCGACAAAGCGATAATCCATGTAAAGCGCCACCATGTCCAAGACGTAAAGCCCCCGGTAAAGCAAACGCCCACCAAACCGCAGACGGTGCCTGCGAGCATCAGATAAAAGATGATGCGACTTTCGGGCTCTCGCCACGCGCCCAAGCGTTTGACAAAGCCTGTTGCCAAGGCCGTGCACATACCGGCACCGATACCGACAGTGGCGGGGAAATATTCTTCGGGACCGATCGTGGGACCCAACAAAACGATGACGCCCACAAAGCCTGCGACCAAAGAGATGTTCAAACCCCAGTTGATGCGGGCGTGGTGCAGCAATGAATAAATCACGACAAAGGTTCCCAAGAAAAGGGGCGCCGTGTAATTTAAGGTCATGGCCAGACCGAGGTTTAAGTGAGAAATCGAGTAGATGCCGGCAATAATGGCTCCGGTTCCTGCAATGGAACGGGTGGCATGCGCCCACGGGTGACGGCTTGCAACGTGAACGCCCTTAATAAACATGATGCCGCCAAAGGCAATCATGCCGAAAAACGAGCGATAAAAAAGTACCTCCCACGAGCCGATATCTTCGGCACCGGCCGACTTCACAAACACACCGTAAAGGGCATAAAAGACTGCGGCAACAACCATCCACAACGACTGCATGCGAACTTTCCTTTGGGAGTCGCGTCGTAGTTGGCGTCGGCTTCCGTGCTGGGCATGACACAAGCTCGATCAATCTTTACACGGTTGATCGAAGGCACATTGATTACTCTAAACATCCTACGCCCAATCGTTTGGGTTTTCTACCGTCCGAGGATAGGGCTTTGCCTGATGTCGGTTCAGGCAATTGCGAAAGTGTGGATAAGTCGCCTGTCGGAGACGTCTGTCGCGAAAACAAGAAATCTAAGAAAATCAATGGGTTACAAATGGAAATATTGGGTTTTTCGGTGTTGTCGGATAGCTGTGTGCAACATCCTGTGAATTTCGTAAGTCATTGATTTTAAAGGGGAAATGAGGGTTATTCAGAAATCTGGCAGTGCGTTTTCCTCCTAATTCACAAGAATCGGGGATAAGTGGAGGGGGCGTTGTGACAAACCCCCGAAAACACGGGGAAAAGTCGAGTATGCCTAAAAATTAGGCAGAGAATTCTAAAGAGGGTTTGTGTGAAAAATAGGTGACAAATTTGTTCAAGTCGAAAGTTTGTTACGCAAAGAAATTTAGCCCGACTGTTTTGTCAACAGCCGGGCCGGATCCACCGTTTAAGACAGAGGTCTTAGCAGGTTAGAAGGCGTAACGCATACCGACGTTCCAACGCCACTGTTCCGTAACATCGCCGCCCGAAGTGCGTTCAAGGTCAACATAGACATTGGAGTTGTCGGACAGACGGAAGTTTCCGCCGATTCCGTATTCAACCCAAGTACCGCCCAGGTCTTCCTTGATGGAGCGAGACGTACCATTGGTTGCCGTGGTTTCGATTTCACCGTCAAAGTCATGAACGACCGAGAAGCGAGCGTAAATATTGCCCTTCTTTTCGGGGAAGTAGAAACCGGCACGAGCACCCAAGCGGCCGATTAAAGAATCGTAATTCTTTTGTTCGACACGCGTGCCGTTGCTGGCGGTAAAGTCATCGCCTTCAATGTGGCCGTAGATCACTTCCAATTGCGGTTCGACAAAGCCTAACTCGGTCAATTCGAACTTATGCCCAGCTTCCATGGATACGCTGTAAGCGTTGTTATCGTAGGAACCGGACATTAAGTTGCCGTTTAACCCCGAGGTGAAATCGGCATCCAAACGAGAGTAGCGAGCGGTCACATCAAAGTAAGAGCCTTTTTCATGTTGCCAAATGCCGTAGAGAGTAAAGCCGTAGGCTTTGTTGTCGCCCGTTGCATTGTCCGCACTGACAGATCCGTCCGTGTAGGAGAATGCGCCGCCCAACGTCCAACCTGAACCGATCGTGGTATCGGCTCCGACTTGAATCGTGGTGTTTTTGTTGAGCTGACCGGTTGCACTGTATTTCTGTTGCGAACCGAAAACGCGAGCCCATGCGCCGTAGTTGCCTTCCATGTCGCGCAAGTCGCCCATGCGCTTGCCGAGGTTGTTGAGTTCATGGCGCCAAGAGAAGATCGAAAGAGAGTTGACAGCATTAAAGCCTGCCAATTTTTCGTTCGCTTTAGTGTTGATTACTTCACCCTGATCATTCGTCGAAACAGTCCACGAATCGCTGACAGCGCCTTCTTGGCCGCTAAGAGCAACACCGTCGAAAGCTGTATTCGTTTCACCAATAGAACGACCTAAGGCAGCGCGAGCTTCAGCGACAGTAGCGTACTTGTCATTTTGGTCAGCAGAAAGACTCACGGATAACGTGTCAGTCGAAACATCACTAGCAGAGAGAATATCTTCATCAGCAGTATTGACAAGAATGGTACCCGTACCACTGAGGGCAGTTGCTGCAAGTTTGGATCCGTCATTCATTTGGATAACGGAGGTGTCGGAGAGTGTTACTTTATCAGCGGTTACAGTTGTATTGCTTTCAACTGTAACCTCATTGGAGGTCTTCAAGTTGCCGTTAGTACCTTCCCATGTATTGATAGACCACGTACCGTTATCTTGGAAAGCGAGCGTGCCGCCGTTTTCGGCTTTAAACTTTCCAGCAGATTCCGTCATGTCACCGGAACCGCCGAGGTTGATCTGAGAGGTGCCGTTATCTTGAGAAACGAAAACGGTGCCGGTAATGTTGCCGGTGTTGTTTACGATGAGATTGACAGTATTTTTGTTACCGATGTTATGTTGGACATCGTTTTTTTTGTGGTCATCTACGTTGATATCGCCGTCGATTGTGAGATTATCAGCAATAATCGTCACAACAGAATTTCGAGATAGATTACTATTGTCAGTACCACCACTGCCGACGTTCACATCGCCCGTCATCTTAAGTGTTTGAGCTTTGACGTTTAATCTCATTTCTTCGCCCGGATCATTTCGGCGCCCATAGTTTCCACAAAGATTACCGTCAATAGTTAATGTACCGCTTACATCGACATTGACAGTTCCGTATCCACCGGAACCTATAACGCCACCTTCAGTTTTGCCAGTAGGGCCATCAAAAAGAGCGTCAACAGCGTATAAATTTATAGTTCCACCTTCATTAGCTTGGAGAATTGCAACACCATAATCGTCTTTTCCCCAACCAGTGTGAGCTTCAAAATATTGAACACGACGAGTTTCGGAACCGATATTAGCTATAGAGTCCTTACCTCCACGAACGTGAACAAATTCGTCACCAGTGTAGGAGAGGATGGTGTCGGCAAAGATTTGCAAGCTATTGCCAGCGCCTGACAGACGGAATCCGCGATCGCCGCCGGTTTCTTTTTCATTGTCTCTTGCTCCGACGTATAACGTGCCAGTATCAATATTGAGAGATCCACCGTTGGTGATGCCCACGGCATTGTAACCTTGATGCGTATCTGACGAGTTATTTGTCGCTGCCCAATGAGCTTTAAAAGTTACTGAGTCTGCGGTGATGCTTCCTGAAACGCCGTTAACAAAAAGAGAGACATACCGATAATCATCGTTAACACTGGATTTGTCAGCGGTAGGATCAGCAAAAACTAATTCATCGTTAGTCAAAGACGGATTTTCAGTTTGAGCGTTCCATTCGACGTTGGCGATATCTGTAGCCAAAGCATTGGTGGTGCACAGGGTTAGAGCCACCGCAGATGCGATGATCGAGAGACGGTAGGTTTGCATTTTTAGCTCCTGTTTTCAGATATATATAGGTTTTATGACGCTACCCCCTCCCAATAGGATTTGTCAATGATCTACTGAAGCTGGGAGCCAAAGCAAAGAAAATATGTTGCGTCGACGCAATAAAACTCTCTGAGTTAATACTGAAATTTAACTATTAAACTCTAAATTAGAGTATTGGAAATAATAATTATTTCGTAAAATTCCCATGTCTTTCTTGTGTATCAGAAATTTGCTCATTTGAGTCCGCAGAAAATGAGCTTCAATTTCTAATTGGTGCTTGATTGTTTCCCTAAAACTTTTCGCAGAAGAACGTTATGCGACATTTCGCATGCTGGGCTAAAATCCGAGCTCCCGATTTTTTGTCTTTGACGTTTGAAATTTTTTAGGTGAAGTGAATGCTGAGCGATCTTGTCCAAACCCTTAATCCCATGCAACGCAAAGCCGTTGAGCTCGGAGAAGAAAATGCCTTGATTTTGGCAGGCGCCGGCTCGGGTAAAACCAAGGTTCTGACAACGCGCATCGCGTGGTTGATCGCCAACAACATGGCGTACCCGTCTCAGATTCTGGCCGTCACCTTTACCAACAAAGCCGCCCGCGAAATGCGCTCGCGTTTGGAGGCGATGGTTTCTGCCGATTTGTCCGGTCTCTGGATGGGGACGTTTCACGGCATCGCGCACAAGCTCTTGCGCTTGCACTACCAAGACGCACGTTTGCCGAAAAACTTCCAGATCATCGACTCGAGCGATCAGCTCTCCTTGATCAAGCGCATCATGAAGGATGCGGGGATCGATACCGACATCCACAATCCCAAGAGCGTTCAGGCGTCGATCAATCGCTTTAAGGAAGCGGGGTTGCGCTCGGGCGACGTGCGCGTCAAAGATGAGTGGAGTCTCTCAATTTATCAAATCTACGAAGAGCGCTGCCATCGCGAAGGGCTGGTCGACTTTGCCGAATTGTTGCTCGCAAGCGTCGAACTTTTGGAAAGAAACGAACTTTTGCGCGAACACTACGCCGATCGTTTCCGTTGGATTCTCGTAGACGAATTTCAGGACACCAACGAATTGCAGTTTAGATGGATTCGTGCTCTTGCCAATCCCAAGAGCAAGAAAAATTTCGTCTTCTGCGTGGGCGACGACGACCAATCCATTTATGCGTTCCGCGGCGCACGCGTGGGCAACATGGCCGACTTCGTAAAGGATTACGGTATCACCGAAATCGTCAAACTCGAACAAAACTATCGTTCGACCTCGCACATTCTCGATGCGGCCAACTCGGTGATTGCCAACAATACCGATCGTATGGGCAAAAACCTCTGGACCGATCAAAATGCGGGAACGCCCATTGATCTCTATAATGCCCGCGACGATCGCGACGACGCCCGCAGCATCACGCAAGACATCATGACCAATATGCGTACCGGCATGAAGTATTCGGACTTCGCCGTTTTGTATCGCAACAACAGTCAGTCTCGCGTGATCGAACAGTATTTCACGGCCAACGGCATCAGCTATCGCATATACGGCGGCTTGCGATTCTTCGATCGCGCCGAAGTCAAGGACATTACGGCATATCTTCGCGTGATGACCAATCCCGACGATACGAGCCTTTTGCGCGTCATCAACCACCCGCCGCGCGGGATCGGCGCCACGAGCCTGGAGCGCGTCACGGAACGCGCCAAAGAGCTCGATTGTTCACTTTGGGACATCATTAGTCACCCGAGCGACGACTCGGCCGTGCGCCGCACGCAAGGTTTTGTGAAGCTCATTGAAGACATGCGCGAAGCCTGTCAGGGTCTGAATCTGCCCGACACCATCGGTACCATCATCGAAAAGTCCGGTCTCAAAGCCCACTACGAAGCGCAAAAAGATCGTGACATCCGTTTGGAAAACTTAAGCGAAGTTGTGAATGCCGCTTCCGGTTATTGCTCTGAAAACGGCATCGGCGACGATTGCCCTGCCTTTGAAGTGATCGAAGGCGGACAAATGAGCCCGGTGGACGGCTTCTTGTCTCAGGCAACGCTCGAAGCTGATGATAAGAACAACGCCGAAGAGCAAAACCGCGACTGCGTGCAGTTGATGACGGTGCACGCTTCCAAAGGCTTGGAATTCAATACCGTGTACCTGACGGGACTCGAACAGGGACTTTTCCCGCACGGCGCACGCGATGGAGAAAATCCGGAAAAAGCTTTGAGCGAAGAACGTCGATTGATGTATGTGGCCATGACGCGTGCACGCAAGCGCTTGCGCATCAGCTGGTGCGAAGAGCGCATGCTTTACGGTCGCTCCAACTATAGCGAGCGCAGTCAGTTTATCGATGAAATCCCGGCCAAACATATCCACGAAATCAACCCGAGAAAATCTTCGGGGTCGTCTAGCCAGGTTGACGGCGACTGGCAAGAGTCTCGCTACGGCTCGGGTCGCTACGGTCGATCTTCGGGAGGTTACGGCAATGGGTATGGCAATAGCTACGGTTCCGGTAGAAGTAGCTACGGATCGTCGTCCTATTCGGGCTCGGGCAGTAAGAACCGCTATTCCGGTTTGAAGGCCGACAGCGCCAAGGATCTTCACTCCAACGAATGGCGCAGTGCAGGCTTAAAGAAAGCAAGCGATTACTTGCCGAGTCAAACGGGTTCGGGCATGGCCACCATCAAGAAAAAGGCGGAAGTGGCCAATGACTACGGCTATAACGTAGGCGACGTGGTCGAGCACAAGATTTTCGGGCGCGGCAAGATTGAAAAGATTTTGTACCCGGAAAAGAAGGAGCAGATGCTCATTCACGTGCGATTTGCCACCGGTATGAAAGAACTCTTGGCGCAATTTGCCGCCACGAGCATGACAAAGATCAGCTAAGAAAAGTGTTCGTCACAAAACAAAGCGGGGAGCCCGATCAATTTCGAGCTCCCCGTTGTCTTAGAAGGTTGCCGTCGGATTACTTGGCAGCTTCTGCAGCAGCCTTACCTGCAATACGACCGAAGACGATGATATCGGTGTAAGCGTTGCCGCCCAAGCGGTTCGTGCCGTGCGTCACACCGGTGACTTCACCGGCAGCCCACAAGCCCGGAATCACCTGACCCTTGTCCGTCAAAGCCTGAGCCTTTTCATTGATGCGCACGCCGCCCATGGTGTGGTGCGTAGAGGGCACAGCCTTAATGACGTAGTAGTTGCCCTGGCTCATGTCCATCAAGCCGGCGCGGTGGTTGAAGTCCTTGTCGTTGCCTTTACCCTGCATGGCGGTGACGCGATCCGTCGTTGCCTTCAAAGATTCGTAAGGAATCTTCGTGAAGTCGGCGATACACTTCAAGTCCTTGCAGGTGGTCATGATGCCCTGCTTGGTAAATGCTTCGTATTCGGTCGGGTGAGCCTTGACCGTATTGGAAATCTTGCCGATGTTGTCGTTCCAAAGCACCCAGCAGTAGCCGCCCGTTTGCTTCAAAATGGCTTCGGACAAAACGTCGCGACGCTGCAATTCTTCCACGAAGCGCTTGCCTTCTTGGTTGAGCATGATGGCGCCGTCAAAGCGGCTGTCGGCGATCAATTCGATCACGCCCGAGATCGGGTCGCAAATCGGATAGGTCTGGATGTAGCCCATGTTGACGAGCTCTGCACCGGCACGTTGGGCCATGTAAAGGGCTTCACCGGTGGTGCCGGGGGCGTCGGTGGTCTTGAAGCGTTCGTCGATCTTCGGGTTATATTTCTTCACCATTTCGGGGTTGGCACCAAAGCCGCCCGTGGCGAGCACGATACCGCCCTTGGCGTTAAAGGTGTAGGTTTCGCCGTGAGAGGAAGCCTTCACACCCACAACGCGACCGTTCTTATCCTTGATGAACTCTTCGGCCTTCATGTTGGTGATGACCGGAATACCGAGTTCGTCGGCCTTGGCTTGGAACTTCGTGATGAATTCCGTACCGGTGTGGCCCACGGGAATCAAAGCGCGCTTGCGGCTGTGGCCGCCGAAGAAAAAGAGGTTGTCGTCTTCGAACTGAACGCCCAAATAGTCCTTGCACCACTTGGCGGCATCCAGTGCCTGATGCGTCATCACGTTGATGACTTTCATGTCACCCTTCTTGTCACCGCCCAAGTACGTGTCTTTGGCGTGGAGTTCAGGAGAGTCGTCGTTAATGCCGAGCTTGGGCTGCACCCAGTTCTTGGCCACGTTCATTTCTGCACCGGAAATCAGCGAATTGCCGCCCACGGTAGGCATCTTTTCGAGCAACACGACGTTGGCGCCGTTATTTTTGGCTTCGATGGCAGCGGAGAAACCGGCACCGCCCGCACCGATCACTACCACGTCATAGTTGTTGACCTTCGGGAGATCCATGGCAACTTTGCGGATGGCCTTCTTGTCGGCCTTGGAAAGCGTTACACCGGCCTTCTTGGCGGCGTTGGAGACGGCTTCCAAGAAACCCTTGGAAGAGAAGGTGGCGCCGCTGATGACATCCAAATCCACCGAATTGGTAGCGATAACGTTGGCCAACAAGTCCTTATAGACATTGGCGGCCAAAACCTTATTTTCCTGTTCGCGAACGATCTTGATGTCCGTAATCTTGTTGTTGTCAAAGGTCACGGCAACGGTCATGTCGCCGTGCTTGCCCACACCCGTGCCTTCTACGGTTTGGGGAGCGGCGTAAGCGCCGAAGGCAAATGCGCCGGCCACGAGTGCTGCTGCAATCTTGAATTTGGTTTGCATGGTGATTTTCTCCATCTCAATCAATTTGGTGTGTTCGGACAAGATCTCGGTCTCGTCCAATTTTTGATGGTGGCAGTTTATCAATTTACAAACCAACCGGTCGGTTTGTTTTTGTTAAAACTCTGAAAACTTTTGACGCACTTCAAAAAATGCGAACAACTCTGTCCGAAAATCGAAACATTTCGGATTGCGCAGACAAAATGAAACCCCGAAATCCAAAAGGAATCTCGGGGTTTTTTGCTCAAACCTCAAAAGGTTTGCTTCGTCAGTCAATCAAGAATTACTTGATACGGCTGCGGTATTCGTTCGTACGGGTGTCGATTTCGATCTTGTCGCCCGTGTTCACGAAAGCCGGAACGTCCAAGGTGTAGCCGGTCGCCAAACGAGCGGGCTTCATCACCTTGCCGGACGTATCGCCCTTGACGGCGGGTTCGGTGTAGACGACTTCACGCACAACCATCGTCGGCAATTCGAGACCGATCACGCGGCCTTCGTAGAAGACGGCTTCGCAGGTCAAATCGTCCTGGAGGTACTTCTTGGCTTATTCCATCGTGTCTTCGTCGACTTCGTACTGGTTGTATTCGGCGTCCATCCAGACATAGTGCGGATCGGCGAAGTAGGAGAAGGTCACTTCCTTGCGTTCGAGGATGATGTCTTCGAACTTGTCGTCGGCACGGTAAACGGTTTCCGTCACGGCGCCGTTCAAGAGGTTCTTCATCTTCATCTTGACGGTGGAAGCACCGCGACCGCCCTTGGAGTATTCGGACTTAAGGACAACCATCGGATCTTTGCCAACCATGAACACATTGCCGGCACGCAATTCTTGCGCAGTTTTCATCTTGTTTTTCCCTTAGAAAAGAGTGAGTCTTTTGCTGATAATGCCGGTTGCGTGCACATGCCCGCCCAGCGAAAAAATAATTTAGCTCGTTATTTTAACCGTTTCAGGACGATTTGTGTTAGTCGTTGAGTGAGGCTCGTGCGTGAGAGTAACGTTTCCTGCCACATTTTGGCACCTTCGGTCATGCCGTCAAACGCATCGCGCCAGGCAGACCACGCAGATTGTGCATCGGGCTTGCCGTTGATCCATTCGCTCACAGCCAGCCAAGGCTTGCGTGCCTCACACGGCAAAGCCTCGGTATAAATTTTTGAGAATGCACCGAGTTTTACCAAATGCGTATCTTCTTCTTGGGGATACAGCATCCAGATCAATGGCACGCCCAAAAGTTGCGCTCGCATCGTGCTGTCTTCGCCGCGCACAAGGGCTGCGTCGCAACTCATTAAAACTTCGTCGAACTCGGCTTGCGGCACCATGGGCATGCGTACGAGTCGGATGTGATCATTGTTTCCCAAAGCTTCGAGCTTGGAAACCAGTTTTTCGGTCGCCGCACCCGGTGCGCACAGCATCTGAATGGGACGCTTGTCGTTGACCAATGCCAAAGCCAGTTCGTCAATCACGGGCTGCGGGTAGGTAAAGAAAAAGAGCGTAAAGGGATGATCGGCGTCAGCTCCAAACGATTTCAAAACTTCTTCACGACGATCCGATTCCCTAAACAAACGCACCTTGTCGGCAAGCTTTGCTTCATAAATGACGCCGCACGTCTTTTCGCTAAAGCCGGGAAAGAGAAACGTCTTGGGGTATCCATAGCGCGGATGCGGGCTCTGTAAGCCGTTCGATTCTTCGGCATAGCGCTCGGCCGTCAGATAGTCCAAAGCCAAAACGACCGGATTTTTGGGCGTCTCGGCGTTGCGCGCCGCATCGATCGCCGCTTCATAGTCTTCGGGCAGGAAACACGAAAAGAGTTCGATCACAACATCGGCAGGCGCTCCGACAAGGGCATTTTCCCAAGCGTCGATCGCAATGGATTGAACCGTTTGCGGCTCGGTATCAATTTTTACTTCGGGCACCATTGCCGCTAACGTCTTGCGATCGTCTATGATTAGGCGCACTTGCCAACCGTTTTCGCGGGTGAGGCTTTGCGCCAGACGCCAAGCGATGCCAGCGTCGCCGAAATTGTCGATCACGCGACAGAACATGTCGCAAGACAGCGGTTGCGTTTTTTCCAAAGAAACGGACACTGAAAAGTTCCTTTTTCATTCAAAGATTCATGACGGCCATTAGTTTAGAGGACAACAAGCGCGTTTTGGCGCAACTGCCCGGTTTGCCCGGCGTCTATCGTTATTTCGATGCACAGGGCAAATGTCTTTATGTGGGTAAAGCCAAGGATTTGAAGCGTCGCGTTTCACAATACTTTCGCGCCACCGGCAACAGTCCTCGCATCGAATTGATGGTGCAAAAGATCGCAAGCATCGAAACCACGGTCGTGAGAACCGAAGCCGAAGCGCTGCTTTTGGAAAACAATCTCATCAAGACCTTAAATCCCAAGTACAACATTCTTTTTCGAGACGACAAAAGCTATCCGTACTTGAAAATTACCGCAGACGAATTTGCCCGCGTTTGTTACTACCGTGGGGCAGTAGATCGCAAAAATCGCTTCTTCGGGCCGTATCCCAACGGCTCGGCCGTGCGCGAAGCGATCGGCATCCTGCAGAAAGTCTTTCGCTTGAGAACGTGTGAAGAAGCCGTTTTCAGAAACCGTTCCAGACCTTGCCTCATGGGGCAGATGGGGCGCTGCTGGTGCCCGTGCGTCGGCATGGTGAGCCCGGAAGACTATCAAAAGAGTGTGGAGGACGCCTGCCGCTTTTTAAGAGGCGAAACCGATACGATCCTGCAGGATTTGCGTCAAGCCATGATGAAAGCGTCCGATGCCTGGCGTTTTGAAGAAGCCGCGGTTCTTAGAGATCGCATCACGCTGTTAAACGACGTGATGCACCAACAGGCGGTGGAAACGACCGGGGGCGATACCGACGCCGACATTATTGCCGTGGCCGTCAAAGACAATCGCGCCTGCGTTAATTTGGCTGTGGTCAGAGGTGGTCGTCACTTAGGGGATCACGCTTATTTCCCCGACGTGCCCAAAACGCCCGAGGGCGACACGGTCACAAAGGCAGAAATTCTCGAAGCCTTTGCATACCAGCACTATCTTCAGGTGCCGATTCCTGAGGTCGTCATTGCGCCCGAAGCGGAGAGTCCCGCACAACTGGCGCAGACCCTCACCGAAATTGCCGGCAAAAAAATCATTGTGGTGCAAGAGCCCCAACAAACGCGTCGCCGCTGGTTTGAGATGGCTGAGCAAGGCGCATCGATTGCTTTGGGACGTCACTTGGCCGAAGAAGCGGGCAGTCGCGAGCGAATTGACGATTTGATTCGAGTTCTCAACCTCAATTTGGATGAAGAAGAACGTTTGACGCTCAGAATGGAGTGTTTTGACATTTCGCACACCCAAGGCGAGGCCACCCAAGCTTCGTGCGTGGTCTTTGAAGGCGAGCGCATGAATTCGTCCAAATACAGGCGTTTTAATATCGAAGGCATCACGGGAGGCGACGACTACGCCGCCATGCGTCAGGTTTTGGAGCGTCGCTATAGCCCGGTGGCTAGAGGCGAAGCGATTCTGCCTACGATTGTGTTTGTCGACGGCGGTCGCGGTCAGGTGCATATGGCGCGCGACGTCTTTAACGACTTGGGGCTTGATATTTCCGTTATTGTCGGTGTGGCCAAGGGCGAAGGGCGCAAGACCGGGTTGGAAACGTTGATTTTTGCCGACGGCAGGGAACCCTTGGTGTTGGGCTCGGAGAGCCCTGCCTTGATGCTCATTGCCATGATCCGAGACGAAGCGCACCGCTTTGCCATTACCGGCATGCGTGCCAAGCGCAGTAAGGCACGCCAAGTCAGTCGATTGGAAGATATCGAGGGCATTGGGCCAAAAAGGAGACAGGCCATTCTCACCCATTTTGGGGGTTTAAAGGGCGTAAAGAATGCGAGTGTTGAAGATATCGCTAAAATAAGCGGTATTTCTCGCGCCTTGGCGCAAAAGATCTATTCTCAAATTCACGGGGCTGACGGTGGCTAAAAAGACCCTCAACATTCCGATGGTGCTCACTTGGGCACGCATTGCATTTATTCCGCTCATTGTGGGCGTGTTTTACTTGCCCGACACGATGTGTCCGGCACACATGAAAAACCTTTTAAGCTGCGTGATGTTTGTCATCGCGGCCATTACGGATGCCTTGGACGGCTATATTGCACGCAACTTCAATATGGCCACCAAAATGGGTGCATTCTTGGATAGTGTCGCCGACAAGCTCGTGGTGTGCTCTGCCATCGTCGTGTTGCTTTCGTTTGATCGCATCGACATGATCGTGGCTTTGATCATTGTGGGTCGCGAAATCGCGGTGACGGCTTTGCGCGAGTGGATGGCCAAGATCGGCGCGGCCGCAAGCGTCAAGGTCAACTGGTACGGAAAAATCAAAACCATCGCTCAGATGACGGCTATCCCGATGCTGTTGTACTTTGATCCGATCGCGGGTCTTCCGATTGCCTTTATCGGTACGATCCTCATCTACATTGCCGCGCTCTTGACGCTTTACTCCATGTTCGTTTACATGGCCGCCGCCTGGCCGCATTTACAGGCTCAGGACGCGCAAGACTAAAAAGACAAGGACTCGCAAAACAAGAAACGCTCGGCCGATTTCGGCGCGAGCGTTTTTTTGGTCTGTACGTTTTGCAGACAAACAAAAAACGCATCGAAGGAGCAATTCGATGCGTTTTTGTTAAGGTATGGCTAGAACCTTCCTCGCTGAGGGACTCGGATGATTCAGCTTTTGTCCTGTAGCAAATTAGGCCATTGCCTTGATGCTGGCGGACAAACGGCTCTTATGACGCGCAGCGGCGTTCTTGTGCAAAACGCCCTTGGAGCTCATCGAGTCGATCACGCGCTGGGCCTTCTTGAAGGCTTCGGTGGCGGCGGTCTTGTCGCCGGCGACGATGAACTTACGCACAGCCTTGATGGCGGTACGGTACTGGCTACGCTGAGCCGAGAGATGCTGATTGCGAGCAACGGCCTGACGGGCGCGCTTGCGAGCTTGGTTGGTATTGGCCATTTAGAATTCCTAAAAACTGATGCTGAAAGTACAGCAAATAACCGTGTGAAACGTTCACACGACCGGTTTGCGCCCCTTTAGCATCGATCAGCCGTGGGCTCGGCCGGTTAGTGATTAAAATAAAGCTTTTGCGAAATCCGTAACCGACATCGGTTTTGAGTTCTCGCAAAGCGCGCAATTTTACCAAAACAAAAATGTTCCTACAATAGGCGCGTTAAATTTTTTTTTCGAAATAACACTATGTCGCTTTTGCGCTCGGCTGCTACCATTTCCGTTTTAACGCTCCTGTCCCGTATCACGGGGCTGGTGCGCGATATGCTCATTGCTCGCTACTTCGGTGTGGGGGCAGCGACAGACGCCTTTTATGTGGCGTTTCGTATCCCCAATATGTTGCGGCGCCTGTTTGCCGAAGGCGCCTTTTCTCAGGCTTTCGTGCCGATGCTAAGTCAAGTCAAGGAAAGCGAAACGCCCGAGAGACGACAGGAATTCGTCAATCACGTCTTTACGTTACTCGGTCTTGCCGTCTTCTTCGTGAGCGTCTTGGGCGTGATCTTTGCTCCCTTTGTCGTGTGGATGATCGCTTCGGGCTTTAGTAACGACACCGCCACGTTCGATTTGACGGTGTGGTTGACACGCGCCATGTTTCCCTACATCCTCTTTATGAGTTTGGTCTCCTTTGCCGCGGCGTTACTCAATACGTGGAAGCATTTCGCAATTCCGGCCTTTACGCCGGTACTTTTGAATTTGAGCTTTATTGCTTGTACGTTGCTGTTGGTCGATCAATTCAGTCAGCCGATTTGGGCCTTGGCCTGTGCGGTGATTATCGGCGGGGTTTTGCAACTTTCCATGCAGTTGGCGGCATTAAAGAAAATGGGGCTTTTGCCTAAGCTCTCCAACCCGTTTAAGGCAGCCAAGGACGACTCGGTGAAAAAGATGTTGGCTTTGATGTTGCCTGCCTGTTTGGGCGTGTCCGTGACGCCCTTGTCGGTGTTGATCAACACCAACATCGCATCTCACTTAAACGACGGTGCAGTGACGTGGCTTAATTACGCCGACCGTTTGATGGAGTTTCCCACGGCGCTTTTGGGTGTGGCGTTGGGCACCGTCTTGTTGCCCGGGCTTTCATCGGCTTTTGCCCAAGGCAATCTCACGCGCTACAACACGCTCTTGGATCGATCGCTCAAAATTGTGATTTTAATTGGGGTTCCGGCCTCCGTCGGTTTGGCGCTTTTGTCCGAAGGGCTCACAGCCGTGCTTTTCCAAGGTAAAAACTTCTTGGCAAGCGACGTGATGCAAACCTCCGTTGCCATGCAAGGCTATGCGGCAGGGCTCTTGGGGCTCATTGCCGTCAAAATCATTGCGCCCGCGTTTTACGCCAGAAAAGACATCAAAACGCCCGTTAAAAGCGCAATCGCCGCTTTGATCGTGGTGCAGGCCTGTAACTTCGTGACGGTTCCTCTTTTTGCCCACGCCGGCCTGGCGTTGTCGGTGGCGATCGGCTCCTGCTTTAATGCCGTGACGCTACTTGTCATCTTATTGCGTCGCGGTTGGTATACGGCCCAAAGCGATTGGTGGATTTATTTCGTGCGTGTGATTGTGGCCTCGATCGCTATGGGAGCGCTTCTCTATTGGGGGCAAATCGGCGTTGACTGGACGCAAATGCAATCCGAATGGATAAGGCGCCTAATCCTAGTGGCGGGTGTTATTTTGGGTGCCGCTGTGACATACTTTGCAACAATGTTTGTTTGCGGGTGGCGAGCCAGAGAGTTGCGCGGCGCCGCCAAGGAAAGTTGATCAGATGATTCCCATTACCGACGACGTTGCTTCGCGTATTCAAGTCATTAAAGCGGACATCACCACTTTGGCGGTTGATGCCGTTGTTTCTTCGGCCAATGCCGATTTGACCGGGGGCGGCGCCGTCGATCAGGCCATTCATCATGTGGCCGGGCCCGGCCTTCGCAAGGCTTGTCATCAGTACGTCGAACAGCAAGGTCGTTGCTTTGCGGGCGGCGCTTCCATTACCGAAGGCTTTAAGCTTCCCGCCCGTTATGTGATCCATGCCGTGGGGCCCGTGTGGTGCGGCGGCGAAGACGGTGAGGCGGCACTGTTGGCACGATGCTATGCGCGTTCATTTGAGTTGGCACGCTTGCGCAATTTGCAAACCATTGCATTCAGCTCCATTTCGACCGGCCAATACCACTTCCCGAAAGATGTGGCGGCTTTGGTCGCATTGCACGTGGCAGTGCAAGTGTTGGAAATGGATACCAACTTCAAGACCGTCGTTTTCTGCGTGTTTGACGACGAAAACAAAAAAATTTACGAAAACCTGATTAAAGAAGGTCGTGCGCTTGCCAAAGAAGAGGCGGCCGCGTAAAACAAGTTTGGTTGTGGTGGATGGGACGAGCACGGAACTTCAAAACTCCGTGCTTGTTTTTGTTGGCGGAGCGCTCATTTCTTCAGGCATGACTGCCCTTTGCGAAATGGAAATTTGCATTGTTCTTGCAGTAGCGAAACAGCCATTTCCGAAATGGCTGTTTCGGAAGTGGTCATATCAGCAGATTCTCGGCAACGGATCGGAATTGAGCCAATCCACCAAGCGGGTGCCGCCCAAGGCCGTCTTCATTTCGACCATGCCGGGGTTCTCCTCGGTCACGTGCCCCACAATCGCCGCGTCTTCGCCGTACTTTTGCGCTTGTAATGTTGCCAAAACATCTTGGGCAACGGCTCCGTCACAAATCACAATCAATTTGCCCTCGTTAGCGATATAAAGGGGATCGAGCCCCAGGAATTCGCAGGCAGACATCACACTGTCTTTGACGGGAATGTCTTCTTCTTGCAAAACCACTCCCACGGAGCTTTGTGCGGCGATTTCGTTTAAGGTCGTGGCTAAACCGCCTCGGGTCGGATCGCGCAGAACGTGGATTTTGTCTCCGAACTTTTCGAGCAAAACTTCAATCATGCCGTTTAAGGGCGCACAGTCGCTTTGCAAATCTACGCCGAAACTTAAACCCTCGCGATGCGAAAGAATCGTGATGCCATGGTCTCCCATGGAGCCCGAGACCAAAACCGCGTCGCCGGCCCGGGCGTTTTGCCCGGCAACGCTAAAGTCCGCCGTCTTTTCACCGACGCCGGTCGTGGCGATAAAGATGCCGTCGCCGTGGCCTTTTTCAACGACTTTGGTGTCGCCCGTGACAATCGCTACACCGGCTTCGTCGGCCGCCTTTTTCATGGAAGTCACGACATTGACCAAAGTCTTTAAGGGGAGCCCCTCTTCGAGAATAAACGAAGCCGACAGATACTTGGGTTTGGCGCCGCACACGGCAACGTCGTTCACTGTTCCGCACACGGCCAAGCGTCCGATGTCGCCGCCCGGAAACTCCAAGGGTTCGACCACGTGTCCGTCGCAGCTCATCACGGGTTTTCCGGTCATGGCGGGCAGTGTTGCGCCGTCGTGGCCTTCTGCCAGATAGGCGTTGTCAAAAGCTTTGGCAAAGACTTCGGAAATGAGCTGCGCCGTGGCTCTGCCGCCGGCGCCGTGCGTCATGTCGATGACGCCGTTTTTCAAATCCAAGGGACGAACGTATGCGCGTTTGGTTTCAGACATTTTGACTTTTCCAATGAATTGAATCTTTAATTTCTCGTGCGACTTTCGTAGCTGTAGTAGGCGGCACACGCCCCTTCGCTCGAGACCATGCATGCGCCGATCGGATGAATCGGCGTACAAACGGTGCCGAACGCCTTGCAGTCTTTTGGTTCTTTTTCCCCGCGCAAAATGGCGCCGCACTCGCACGCTTTGTTGTCGGGCACTTCGCGCGCCACAAGCTCGAACTTCTTTTCGGCATCAAATTCTGCATAAGCGTCAGACAGCGCCAATGCACTCTTGGGCACCTGACCGAGCCCGCGCCAGGCAAAGGTGTCGCGAAGCGTAAAGACGTCTGCCATCAGGTCAATCGCGACCGGATTGCCGTCGGTGGGCACGGCACGGATAAATTCGTTTTCGACTTCGGCGCGAGCATCATTGACTTGACGCACAAGCATCAAAATGCTCATGAGCATATCCAAGGGCTCAAAGCCGCAAATGACAATGGGGACATTCCATTTGGCACAGAACTCGCGATAGGGCGTCTCGCCGATGATGGTCGAAACGTGCGCCGGCCCCACCAAACCTTCCAAGAAGGGCTCGGGATTGTCTTTGTGCGAGAGCATGATGTGGGTCATGGCTGCGGGCGTTAGGACGTGGCTGCAGACCACCGAGAAGTTTTTCAAGCCCTGCGCCTTGGCTGCTTTAATCGCCACGGCCGTCGGAGGCGTCGTGGTTTCAAAGCCGATTGCGAAGAAAACGACTTCGGTGTCGGGATGCTCCTTGGCAAGCTTTAAAGCGTCCATGGGAGAGTAGACCATACGAATGTCCGCACCTTGCGCCTTGGCTTTAAAAAGCGTCACGCCTTTTGAACCCGGCACACGCATCAAGTCGGCATAGGTACAAAGCGTCACCTTGCGATTGAGCGCCAAGTCGATCGCCATATCCACGCGACCGATGGGCAGCACGCACACCGGGCAACCGGGCCCGTGAATCATGCGCACATTTTTGGGTAACAGATCGCTTAAGCCCCAGCGCGCCAACACGTGCGTGTGGCCTCCGCAAAATTCCATAAAGCGGTACGTGCGGTTGGGGTCGACCTCGCGCGCAATCTCGGCGGCAATGGCCTGTGCCTTGTCTTTGTCGCGGTATTCCGTAATGTAGGGAATGTTCTTTGCTACCATCCTTGACTCCTCATACTGCAATCAGGCCAAAGACACTTGACGCATCGCATCCAACGTTTCCTTGGCTTTGGCAGCGTCGATCTTTTGCAAAGAAAAGCCGACGTGCACGATCACCCAGTCGTCGGGCCCGACGTCGGGGGTCAGAGAAATATCAATCGTTTTTTGCACACCCGTCATTTCGACGGTTGCCGTCAAATCTTGAACGGAAATCACTTTTGCAGGAATGGCTAAACACATATCCGTAAATTCCTTCAATCAAAAATTCAATTCTTTTTTAGGGCCAACAATTCGGCCGCAACCGCCGCTTGCCCGAAACTCACGCCGCCGTCGCCTGCGGGCAACTGCTCGGACTGATACACGGTAAAACCGGCTTGCATCAGGCGACGCGTCAGATCCGTAGATAAAAAGCGGTTTAAAAACGTGCCGCCGCTCAAGCAAATGTTGCTTTTTGCCGGCACCGTCTTTTGCACCAGATCTGCCAGTGCGGCCGAAAGCGTGCCGTGGAAAAGCTGTGCAATCACGCCGGCTTCGACACCCTTTAAACGCAAAGCAAGCATCTCGGCAATCAAGGGCTTGACCGACAAGACGGCAGGGCGATTTTCCGTCGTTTCGATCGTCCAGCCGTCTTTTAAAACGGGATAGGGACGAGTCGTACCGTTTTCGGCAACGCTTTCCAAAAGCATGGCGGCACGCGCTTCGTCGTGCTGCACGTCAATTAAACCTGCCAAGGCCGCCGCACCGTCAAAAAGGCGCCCCATGGAGGTGGTTTTGCCGGTCAAGCGCGTGTTGCGAATCAAAGAGACGATGGGCAGTTTCGCGTATTGCGGCCAAAGCTTGGCAAGAGCATCTTCGCGATGAATGCTTTCGCACAAAACCGCACCCATGCGCCAAGGTTCTCGTGCGGCTTTATCTCCCCCGGGCAGTGCCATGGCTTGCAAATGCGCCAGACGGTCAAACGTACCTTCGTGACAACGCAAAAGTTCGGCACCCCAAGCTGTACCATCCGTACCCAAGCCCACGCCGTCCAAAGCCAGACCGTAGTAGGGCGCCTCAAAAATGCCGTACTCGTGCGCGACGCCTGCGATATGCGCGTGGTGATGCTGCACGGCAATGGCAGGCACCTCAAACTTTTGTGCGAGCTCCAGGGCAAGACGGGTGGAGTAAAAGTCCGGATGCAGGTCGTAGGCAATGGCCTTGGGCGTCACTTCCAAAATATCCAAGAAGTGATCAATAGCTTCTTTTAAGTGTCGGCACGTGGCCGGATTGTCGGTTTCGCCCACATGTTCGGTCAAAAAGACTTCGTGTCCGCGACCGACGGCGCCCGTGACCTTCAATGCCGGTCCTACGGCCACAATGCCCGTCATGTCCAATTTCGTTTTGACGGCCAAAGGCGTAAACCCGCGCGAGCGGCGTACCAACCGGGGTTTTTCATCGACAACGCGCACGACCGAGTCATCACAGCGCGTGACGATGTCGCGGTTGTGCATGAGGAAAACGTCGGCAATGTGAGAAAGTCGTTCGACGGCTTCGTCATTGTCAATTACCAAGGGTTCTCCGCCCGGATTGGCGCTTGTCATCACGAGTGCAAAGTCAAGCGACCGGTTTGTCAGCCAATCGATTCCTTCGGGTTTGCCCGCCAACGTATGAAAAAGCAACAAATGTACCGGCGTGTAGGGGAGCATCACGCCCAATTCGTTCAAGCCCGGGGCAACCTCGGGCATCAAGGCGTCGACGATTTCTTTCTTGGGGCACAACACAATGGGGTGCGCCACACCTTCGAGCAGCTCTTTGGCTTTGTCAGAAACCGTGCAGAACTTCTCGGCCGAAACGGTGTTGGCCAGCATCAATGCAAAGGGTTTTTCGTCGCGCGCTTTTCGAACGCGCAGTTCGTGCACAGCCGCTTCGTTTTTGGCGTCGCACGCCAAATGAAAGCCGCCCAAACCTTTGACGGCAACGATTTTGCCGGCCTTGAGTTGTTCGACAACGTAGTCGACGGGGTCAAAGCAATCGATTTTGTTGCCGGCCTTGTCCGTCACAAACAGTTGCGGGCCGCACACGGGGCACGCGTTGGGTTGGGCATGAAAACGGCGATCGGCCGGGTTTTCATACTCTTTGAGGCACGCCGGGCACATCTGAAAACCTGCCATCGACGTTTCTTTGCGATCGTACGGAATCCGGCGCGTAATCGTCAAACGCGGTCCGCAGTGCGTGCAGTTCGTAAAGGCATAGCGCCAACGGCGGTTGCCCGGACTAAACATGTCGGTCGCACACGCCTTGCAGGTCGCCGCGTCGGGCGTGACCATCGTCTGCGCTTGTCCGCCTTGGCTTTGGTGAATTCGAAAATCGGCAAAGCCTTCAGGCGTCTTCGTTTCAACAACTTCTACCGTATCCAATCTTGCCAACGGGGCTTCTTCGGTGAGGCGCCGGCGCAAAAAGTCGGGAAACGTTTCAACGATTTCAACCGGGCCTTCCAACACGGCGGTGACGCCTGCGGCATCGTTTAAGACGTAACCCGTGAGCTTTAAGTCGACAGCCGCACGCCAAAGGGTCGGACGAAAACCGACCCCTTGGACGAGTCCCGTCAAGCGGTATGTGCGGCAAATCTTGGTCATCTCGAAAACCGATTCAGATCTGCGTGATCATGTGGTTGGCCGTGAGCCACGCCCACCACTTGTCCAAGCCTTCGCCGGTGGTGGCCGAAACGCGCAACGAGCGCAACTGCGGATTGACGCGACGAGCGTTTTCTTCGCACTTGTCCAAGTCAAACTTTACGTACGGTGCCAAGTCGACCTTGTTGATGATCATCAGATCGGCTGCGGCAAACATGTCCGGGTACTTCAGGGGCTTGTCGTCTCCTTCGGTCACCGAAATCACCACCACCTTGTGGGCTTCGCCCAAATCGAATTCAGCCGGGCACACGAGGTTTCCGACGTTTTCAATCAAAACGAGCGACTTTTCAGGGGGCTGCACCGTGGTGACGGCAAGTTCCACCTGCTGCGCATCCAAGTGGCAACCTTTGCCGGTATTGATCTGGATGGCCTTGGCGCCCGTGTCGCGAATGCGATTGGCGTCGTTATCCGTTTGCTGATCGCCTTCGATCACGAAAATTTCGGGAGCGTTGGCCGGCTTATTGCGAACCGTGGCGCACAGCAATTCGGTTTTGCCCGAGCCCGGAGAGCTCACAAAGTTCAAAGCCAAAATCTTGTTTTTGCGGAAATATGCACGAATGCGCTCGGCAATGACGTTGTTGCGCGCGAGAATATCTTCACCGACCGAAACTTTGCGCACGGCGCCCTGAGCATCATGGTCGTGATCGTGAGAATGTGCATGATCGTGGTCGTGATGATGGTGATGGTGTCCATGGTCATGGTCGTCATGGGTGTGCGTGACGATATTGCCGTTTTCGTCCAAATGGGTATGGCTGTGCGGATCACCGCAACCGCAAGTAGTGCACATCGAAATTCTCCAAATGATTGTTAGGGGTCTTAGGAAAGGACAAAGCGATTCAAGCGGGGTTTATTGCTTGCTTTTCACCGTCAAATCCAAGACTTTGAGTTCATGGCCCTGATTGGCAAACAGCTGAAAGCCGCCGCATTTTGGGCACGGGTCGCCGTGGCGGTGCAAATCCACCGTCTCGGCGCAGGTCATGCACCAGGCTTTGCCCGGCGGCCGATCGATGAGAAGACGACTGTTGGCCGCAACGCTGTCGCGTTTGACGCTTTCCCAAGCAAAAAGTAAAGCTTCGATATCGACGCCGGCCAATTCGCCGACGGCAACCCTGACTTCGGTCACTTCTTCGTCGGCCGACAACGGCGTCTTACGGACGGCATCAAGGATGCCTTCTGCAATCGAAGCTTCATGCATGCGCTACCTCACGAAAATCGGTTTCGGGTGCGGGAAAACGGATTTGATACGGAACGCAAGGATCGACGGCAGCCAGCACCCAAGCGGCGTCGTTTTTATACTGCTCCTCGCTTTCAAAAGAAATGCTCTTTAATGCCTGCTGCGCCGCACTGCCCTCGGTGAAATTCCATTCGGTCGGGGCAATGATCTGAACGTTAGTTAAAATGCCGTTTTCGACCTTCACACGCGTAGTCAGCGTGCCGCGTGCGCACTGCACCAATGCCAAGCCCACGCCCTTTTCGGGCGAGCCCGCCGTCATGACGTTTTGCGGATTTTTGCGTTGTTTGAAGAAGTCGATCAAATCGATTAAGCGCGCGGCAAAGCCGGCACGAACGCCGCAACCGTACTGTTCGCTGATTTCGTGCAAAAGCGGAAAGTCCAAGTGACGCGCTTCGGCACTCGTTTGATAGCAAACGGAGTCTATTTTGGGCGTATTGGCCGAAAAGCCGGGCTTAAACCATTCGTTGGCGGCAAGCACTGCCGTGTGCGCATCGATTGCAGGAACCTGCGTGTGTTTGCGACACGGCACATCTTCCCAAAGCTGGGCAAAAAGGCGGCTTGCGGCCGTGGCGCCCAACATCATCCAAGCTTCGAAGTCGGGCAGCGAATCCAAGGCTTTGAACTTACTTAAGCACGGGTTGCCCGTCACAAAATATTCCAAGTCGGCACTGATGGTTTTGTCCAGTGCTTCGTAGTCGGGCTCGGGCAAATTGAGTTCGCGATCAAGCTGAGCGCGCAGCGCTCCCAAACGGCGAATTTGTGCGTCGGGTTTAAGCCCCACGGAGTTCGGGGCATCGAACGCTAAAAAGCGCAAATGTTCACCGATCATTTCATAGACGATGCGGCGAGCGTCCAATGCAGGCGTTGTACCTCGAGCATAGTCGCAGGCAGCGCGAAAAGCCGCCAAATGTGCCTGCGGGCACAGCGCATACAAGGATCGGATCAGGGTTTCGGGCAAAGGCGAGTCGCACGCTTGCCCCACAAGCGCTGCAGCGACTTCGCCGGCACGCGTGGAGCGGGTTCGAACGTCGGTGACACCGGGAGCCGGCGTACAGACTTCGATAATGACGGAACCTTCGGTAAAACTCATCTGTTTCTCTTCGTTTTCTGGGTGTTGGGGGATGCGCTCTGAGTATTGTTTTTGTGGCAGGCGCTTTTATGGAATTTGCCTGATCACAATAACTTTTTTTCAAGGTTTTCGCATCGTCCCGATGGTGTATTTGCTTGCGGTATTGGTAGGAGTCCTTTTTGCAAATTACCTCAAGAGAATTAGCCTGCGCGTCCCGTCAGAAATCTTCTGCGGGAAAGTGCTTGATTTCGGGGTTTGTCGCCGGTCGTTTTCACTTCTTTATGCGTGCAGTCGGCAAGTTTCGGGTTTTCGATGTCGCTGTCTTCGGCAAGCGGTTCGTCGGACTTTAAAAGTGCCATGCAAGCCAGCCCGAACGCACGCAACGTTGCCTGATCGGAAAATTCGAACACGGGGCTTTTTAACGAGCACATCGCACACTTGCCCAAAAGCGAATCGTCGGTGACGATAAAAGTGAAGATGCCGCCTGTCAACTCAATGTCGCGCTTGACACCGGCGCGGTGCTCGAAGACCGAATCGTCGTTACAGGCAACCACGACGGCTTGCACCGACCAAGGCGTCATGGCCACCCCCAACCAAAGATCGAGAATTTTTGGGTTGCGGGTGTCCGTCACGTCTTTGGCCTGAATCTTTTCAAAGGGAAGCACCTCCACAACCAAATGCGTATTGACAATCGGAAGACCTTGCATGCGCTCAAAGAGTACGCGCGTCAACTGCGTCTGAAAGTAGTCCCGAGGATCGGTTTCGTGCACCGACAGCGGCGCCAAGACCGGCAAATTGCGGGCATTTTGCACGAATTCGGGGTGCAACGTTTCAAACGTGTTTTGGGCTTCGGAACGATCAAACGCCTTGGGCTTTCGATGAAGCGTGACGGGGGCGACTTGAACCATGGCGTTACTCCTCGTCTTGAAAGGGCAAAAACACGTCCTTGCCGTTGCCGCACTCCGGACACGTCCAGTAGTTGGGCAAGTCCTTAAAGGGCGTACCCGGCGGGGTTTGGTTTTCTTCGCACCCTTCTTGTGGGTCGTAGACGTACCAGCAGATCTTGCACTGCATCTTGGTCGTGTCGTCAATGCGGTCGCGCAATTCTTTTTCCAAGCGCTTGACGACTTCTTGACTGTTGACAAACTCTGCCATTCGTTACCCCAGTGCGCCGCGTTCCAAGTCGTGGGATATCCATTCGCGAATTTCCGCGATTTTGGCCGTGGCATCGTCCAAATCGTCCGGACTTGCCGGCACTTCGGGCGGAATGCGCGCGACCGTCAGGCTGTGCAAAAGCGTCTTGCCCGAGGGGCTTAAAATGACGGTGCGCCAAACGCCCTTGACCTTGGTGGAAAAGATGCGGCTGTCGGCAAAGCCCATGAGTTCGATGGAAATGGGACCTTCGCCCAAGGTCGTCAAAATAAAGGTTTTGTCCGCCGGCGACATGGGTTGGCGCACCATATCGATTTGCTTACCCGGCTCTCCGTCCAGACGGCTTAAATCGGTGTGCTTCAAGTTGTCTTCGATTTCGGTGAGAAGCGGTAGCGCCACAAAGAGACCCTCGGGTTTGTGATCCGGAATCGGAATCGACTCCAAACCGTGATCGAGCAACACATCCACGCAACGCGGCAAAAGGGCGGCCACCAAACTTTCCTGCGGACCGATCTGCAAGCGCCAAAGTCCTGCAATCTTGGTTTCGGTGGCAACGGCTTGTCCGCCGTGCAGGCTGATTCGCACTTCGCCCACCCCCAAAGAATTCAATAAAAAGCGACGCATATCGCCCGAAATAGTGCCCAGATCGCGAATCCAATGCAAGGGGGCATCGGTCAATTTGCTACGGGTGTAGACGGCGTCCAAGTCGTCCAAAATAGAAAGCGTCAATTCGGCGGCGCGCTTTTCTTCTTCTCGATCCAAGTCGGGACCTTCCCATTCGCTGTAGCGACTTTTGGGTTGGCGCAATAAGTTGGAAGTCATGTCGGTATCCCGGTTAAAAAACAAAAATTCTTTTCAAACACTCGTCTTTAGGCAGTTGCGATCGTAATGGTCTTTTTAGGCGCTTGCTGCGTGAGGATTTTGATGAGTTCGTCCTCGTATTCTTTCCATGATTTGAGCCCGTCAATTGAGCCCATCGATTCGCCGTAACGGAAAACGACGACGGAAGGCAGGCGATAAATGCCCAGTTCGGCGGCAATCTTGCGGCCGTCTGCGGGGTCGCTAAAGGCGGCAGTCGTGAGCGCGCCGTCAAACATCTTGATGATCTCGGGAGCAATGACCGTCATGTCCAAAGTTTCTTTGAATTTGACGGGGTCGTCTACCAAAAACAAAAGGGCGAGCCCCGGCGTTTGACGAAAGGCTTCGTAGTCTTTGTGGTACAGACGTTGAACAACGCCGGAATCCCACAATTTCTTAAAAAGCGGGTGCGTGTCCGTATCGATCTTGACCAAGGCTTCGGTCAGTGCATTGAGTTTGGATTTTGCCATGAGCTTGGAATCTCAATTTGTTGTATCTGTTATGTTTCTCAAACACTAAAAATTGTGTTTTATGAGACGGGGTCAATCTTCAAAAGACAGATGTCAACATTGTGGCGCCGAACGTCTTGCCGTGTAAATAGATCAAACAGGCGAAAACGGCTTATCCCGAACTTCCCCCGAGGTAGGTAGGCCAACGTCGGACGGCTTAGGTCCGTACGAAAAAGGATAGGATAAAGGAGTAAATATAAGGGAAAGTCCTAATAGATCAATGAAATTTTAAAATTGATCCTGTCAATGCCATGCCTAAAATTTAGGCACGTAAAAAGACCCCTTGATTTATTTGACACGGACACGGATATCCACGTCTATCCACAAAAGTCGTGAATAATTTTTCACACCTTCAAAGTCCCCGATAGATCCGTGTAAGTCATTGAATTTAAACGATAAAGTGTTTTGGTAAGTGTGCGCCACTTGACAGATCGGCAATCGCTTTAAGAGCCTTGATTTATCGGGCTTTTAGTTTTTTGCAAAAGTGTAGAAACATTTCGACACAGGTCTGAGCTGTGCATAAGTGCGTTCCCTAGCAGGAATCGTGCCCGTTTTTCGAAGAGCTCAAAAAAATCTCTAGGAAAATCAAAGACTTCCAAGAACAACAACGCGAAAAAAGGACTTCGGAGCCGAAAAGATTTTCATGATTTCGGCAATTGAGCGTTTTATCGCTCGGTACAATTCCACACCGAAACCTTTTTTTGCCGAAACCATGCCCATTGTCGTCACGCCCACCCGAATTCCCGATGTCAAGATCGTCGAGCCTGCCGTTTATACGGATGCTCGCGGCAGCTTCATGG
>ERZ1035006.519-NODE-519-length-30383-cov-18.449255_pt1 | contig 30383 bp, 29 predicted proteins | sample MGYA00520694_ERZ1035006 | MGnify/ENA primary metagenome ERZ1035006 (study PRJEB33766, sample SAMN09781746) | gut metagenome | biome: gut microbiome | host: Homo sapiens | place: Madagascar | study: EMG produced TPA metagenomics assembly of the PRJNA485056 data... | reverse complement strand
GCGTCGGTCGATACGGACATCTGCGTCGGTCGATACGGACATCTGCGTCGGTCGACGCGGATGCTTAACAACAAACATAAACATCAGAAATGAAACATCTTCTTATCATACTAAGCTGTCTCCTGCCCAGCCTTTGCTCAGCGCAAACCTTCAGCGGTGAATACACCGCAGAGTGGCAGTGGGACATGAAGCGCAACACCAACTGGCTGAACCTGCTGCGCTTGAACCTGAACGTGCCCGTCTTCGACGGCAAGGGCACCATCGAAGCCTCTACGCTGCACATAGCAAAAACTAATGAAACAATCATAGCCGACTGGCAGACGTTCTCGAACATTGAGGCAGAGAACAACGTTGCTGCCATCGCCGTATTGGGCTACATGCACGAGTGGCAGGCGGCACATCTGTTTGTCGGCGTGCGCAACGTGAGCGAGGACTTCTTCACATCCGACATCACCGCGCTCTTCATCAACAGCTCCTGTGGCATCTTCCCCACCATCGCCGCAAACTACCCCATAGCCAACTATCCGTTCTCGGGGCTTACGGTCTACTTCGACGTGTCGAGGGGCGGCTGGACATTCAGAAACAGCCTGTACAACGGCACTGGCTACAACGGATGGAAACGTAGAGACAACCCGTTCCTCGTGCGACCGGCGAAGGACGGCGTGTTCAACATCTCGCAACTGGAGTATGCGCACAGCGGTGCGCACTACTTCGCCGGCGTAGCTGTCCACTCGCGGCAATATACCGTCGGCACGGATGGCGAAATGCCGTCTGCCGACGCTGCTGCACACAAGACCACCTGCGCCTGGTGGGCGTATGCCGAGCAGCCCGTGTGGTCGGCTGCCGACCGCTGCGTGACGTGTATGGCGCAGTACTCGGAGAACACCTGTCGCCAAAGTGTCTGCTACAGGTATGCCGAGGTGGGCTGCGCCTACTGCGACAGTCTCAACCAGTGCGGACTGTCTGCTCAATGCGCTCGCTTCCGTCAAGGCACCGAGCACTCCGTTGAGCTGACATACCGTCGCCAGCTGAACCGCCACATCGCTCTGCAGCCCTCCTTCCAGTACATCAACAACACAGAAGGCAACTTCACCGCGCTCTGCGCACGTCTGTACTACAGTTTCTGAGCGACTTCCCACAAAACCTTGCTGCGGAGTATATTCTCCCACAGAACACGCGGTTTAGCTTTTTACTTTTTTACTCTTTTACTTTTTTACTTTTAAATTATGTCAGAACACCTTACCAAAGACGCTATCGACCTCAGCACGCTGAGCATACCTCGCCTGTTCGGTCGCTATTTTCTGCCAACATTGTTCGGAATGATCAGCATCTCCGCCATGTGCGCCATCGACGGCATCTTCGTCGGACATGCCGTGGGAGCCGACGGCATTGGCGCCATCAATATCTGCGTGCCCATAATGATGCTGGCTACGGGTCTCGGACTGATGATGGGCGCCGGCTGCTCGGTGGTGGCGTCGATACACATGGCTGAGAAGAAGCTGAAGGCGGCGCGCATCAACGTGATGCAGGCGTGGATATTCACCTCGATTGTCATCTTAGCGATGATCATTCCGGTGATGCTCTTCCCTTCTGCTACGGGCAGACTGCTCGGTTCGTCGGAGGCACTGCTGCCTCTGGTGCGCGAGTATATGCTGGGCTTCATGCCGGGCGAGCTGTTCGGCGTGTGGTGCGCCCTGCTGCTGTTCGTGATACGATTGGACGGCAATCCGCGTCTCGCCATGTGGTGCAACGTGATTGCGGCTGTAGCCAACATCGTGCTCGACTGGCTGATGATAGTACACCTCGGCTGGGGACTTGCTGGTGCTGCCGTAGCCTCAACGCTGAGCATGATGATAGGCGGACTGATTGCAGCGTGGTACATACTGTTCGCCGCGCGACAGTTGCGCCCGATACGCCTGAAGTGGAGCCGCCGATCGCTGCTCTACTCCGTGCGCAACATCGGCTATCAATGCACCATCGGCATATCGGCTCTCATGGGCGAGGGCACAATGGCGGTGCTCACGCTCGTGGGCAACTACGTATTCATAACCTATATGGGAGACCCGGGCGTGGGCGCGTTCGGCATAGCGTGCTACTACACACCGTTCGTCTACATGATAGGCAACGCCGTGGCGCAGTCGGCACAGCCCATCATCAGCTACAACTACGGCATCGGCAACGGTCACCGCGTGCGCTCCACGCTGAAGGTGGCGCTGCTCACCGCCGTGCTGTGCGGCGGAGCCGTGAGTGCAACCTTCGTGCTGTTCCCCTACCAGCTTACGGAACTCTTCGTGAGCACCGGCGAGGCTGCCTTCCCAATCGCCGTCAAGGGTTTCCCATTGATGGCTGTCGCCTTCGTGTTCTTCATCGTCAACCTCATGTGCATCGGCTACTTTCAGAGCGTTGAGCGCGTGCGCCCGGCAATGGTGTTCGCGCTGCTGCGCGGTGCGGTGTTCCTCGTGCCCAGCTTCATACTGCTGCCGAAGGTGCTCGGCGACAGCGGCATCTGGCTTGCGCTCGCCCTCTCCGAACTGCTCACCACAGCGTGCATCGCGGCGTATGCGGCACTGCGGAGATAGTCTGCATTTCCACGCAACACACAGATATCGCCGCTTCGCACCGCATTTTTGCCGTTTCGCATAAGGAGGCGTTGTGTATAAAAACAAACGATTGTACTTTTGCAGCATAATAATAAGTTCTCAGGCAACTTGTCCTTTGAACGAACCCATAAATTGAAGCATAAAATGAAAAAGTTTGGATTTAGACATTTGATGTACGGATGGCTTGCTGTCGTAGTCCTTGCGCTGACTTCATGCGACTCTGAAAATGTGACACTGATCAATGACAAAACTTTGCCGGAGGCCATTGCCAAAGATTTCCACGAACGCTGCGAGAACTACACTATCAAACGCGTTTACACAGGTCCAGAGCCTTACTTCGACAGTGGAGCAATTGAAACGTTTGTCACCTCTGAGGACAACGCAAGGAATGAGTGCGTGGTTGTATACGTTGACAATGCGTGGAACCGCACCGTGCGGATGCTCTCTGACATTGACCAGTTGCCCAGCTCGGTGCGATACCAGCTGCTCACGATAAACCCGGAGGCCAGAAACGATGAATTCTGGGAGATCAAGGAAGTGACACAGGCCAGCATAAACGGGACATACTATATTCTCTGCTATCTGCAGGACACCCCCAAGCTCAAGAATCTCGTCCACACACTTGTCATTGACAGCAAAGGAACGGTGGCCAAGGCATGCACATACAGACTGAACAACGCTGAATATATAGGTACGATTCCTGGCGATATGGAATGGATTACAGCGCACTACAAAGGTTCCGAAGTGCTTGGTTTTGTCAACGACAGCGGCGATGACAACTATCTCATCATGCACGACGGCGTGCTGAAGTCCGTATACTTCAAAACTTCCCACAAGGGTACGACATGGAAAGAAACCTGTTACCCCTTGCCGAAAGGCACAACGGTACCAAGCAACGTATTGGAATCCTTACACGCTGACTACCCTGATTTCACCTATACTGAGATCTCTATTGTTGAAAAACCGGACGGAATAGTCTACCTCTTTACCGATGGAAACAGACCCGACCGTTTAGGGCATTATGTTGAAGCAAACTAATATCCACCGACAATAAACATATGATAAAATATATAATGAGAAAGATTATATTATCACTATTTGCATTATGCTGTTTTTCGGCAGTAATGGCACAACAGAAGACACGCAGCCTGTCTGTAGAATTACTTGGTGCCCAAACTATTGCAGGCATCAACTACGACAGCAGATTCAATGGAAACTCTGGTTTAGGCTACCGTGTGGGTATTGGCTATGGCTATGGCAACACTTCAGGTTTGTTCGACCAGAAAATCAATGGCGTTGGTGTTCCGTTGGAGCTAAACTATCTGCTCGGAAAGAAGAACAGCAAACTGGAGCTGGGCTTCGGTGCGAGTCTTGGTGTATATCAAGTAAAGGAAACAATAGGATACGTCGAAGATACATGGTGGTATCCAGGTGGGGAGAAAACAGACGAAACTTCTCCTAAAACTTATTTTTACACTTCATCAAGAACTCAATTCGGTTATTTCTTCTTCGGCGACATAGGCTACCGCTATCAGCGCCCCCACGGATTCATGTTCCGTGTAGGCGTTTCGCCGTCGTTCAACTTTGGCGACAAGTACGGACTCAGCAAGGCTGCTTTCTTCCCGTATATCGGCTTAGGCTGGTCGTTCTAAGCAGACCTGAACATTTTCAAACAATTTAAACAAATAAGCATATGAAGAAACTATTGTTATGCTTGTTGGCAGGCGTAATGTCACTGACAAGCTGCGAATCGTCAGACCCTGTAGGACTTGCCGACCCTATGAAGTGGAGCACGGTTCCGTCGGGCTTGAAAAACGGCGAACTGAAAGTGGAAGCCGAAGGAGTAAGTTGCCTGTTTGCCTGCAAAAACTACAAAAGTTTTTGGATTGCCAGCGTGAAGGAAGAAGGAAAATTCAAGGAAAACACTTCATACAAGGAGTTCGACGGAGGCTGGTATCTCGTCAAGATAGAGGACAACGAACTAAAGGTTATCATCAATCGCAACGAAACGAACGCATCACGTTCCTTCACGCTTTGCGTGGAAGCAGGAAACGCCTTCGACGAATTCAAGTTCGTACAAGATGCTGCAAAACAATAATCTTGCAATATATACTATAACAACAACAGCATCCGCCATTCAATCTCTTTTGGCGTCGATGTAACGTTTTAACGACATTATATAACAAGAGGGTGTGCATTCTACGCAAGAAACATAGAATGCACACCCTCTTGTTATTTCTCCAACCATTTTTTAAACAACGCCGCTTTTTCCTTGCTTATTACAATATTGTCATCCTCGCAGCCTTTAAGCTTCACCATTAGTTTAGAACCGAAGTAAAAGCTGATTTTCCTGATGCCCTTAATGTTGGCGATATACTGTCGATTGAGACGGAAGAAACGATCAGGGTCTAAAGCCTGCTCCAGGTCGTTCATGCTCATGGGCAGCGGATAGGATGTGCCGTCGACAGTAAACGCCGTGATTCGGTTGTCGCGCATATTGATGTAGCTTATGTCGTCGACGCATAGCATGCAAAGCTCGTCGCCTTTCGTGATTAGGAAGCGCTCACGGTATTGGCGTGTGTCGTTAAGCACGTCGTGCAGAGGACTCACTACGGCAGACTGTTGTGCATTGCGATTAAGCCGCAGTTTGCCGATTGCGGCACGCAGCTCATCAGCGTCAATCGGCTTCATCAGATAGTCGAGTCCGTTGTTCTTTATCGCCTCCATTGCATATTCGTCGTAAGCCGTGGTGAAGATCACGAACGACTGTGGCATCATCTTGCGGAACGCTTCAAACACGTCACCGTCGGCAAGTCGGATGTCGGAAAAGATAAGGTCATAGTCGTTGTTGGCGGCAAGCTCCTCCGTCACCTCCGACATACTTTTCAGCGGTCCATGCACGTCTATCGTGTCGTCAATATCCATAATGAGCCTTTTCAGACGTCTTGCGCTGAAATGGTCATCTTCTATAATCAAAACCTTTTGCATCGTTCTTCTATTGTTTTCGTTTTATGATTGGCAGTCGCACTTCAAATGAATCTTTATGGGTTATGAACTCCGGTTCTGCCTCGCCCTCCAGTCGATAGCGTTGCTTTAGGTTGCTGATACCTATTCCGTACGACTCTATGCTCTGGTCGTTGGTCTGGTTGGTATGTATGCGGTTGTTCTTTATGACGAGCATGTCGCCCTGGCGACCAAGAGACACATGAAGCTCGATGCCGCTCTGCGGGCAGTTGTGCTTCACGGCATTCTCGATGATAAGCTGCAGACTCAGCGAGAGGATGCATTCGTCGCGGTCGCCGTGCAAATCGTCGGCATGCAGGACGATGGCGTTGTCGTAGCGCATGTTGAGTAGGCCGATGTACGACTTGATGAAGTCGATGCCGTCGGCAAGGGTTATATACTCCTTGTCGATATGCTGAAGTATGTAGCGGTAGATATGTGAGAGTTTCACGACATAGTCCTCAGCCATCTTCGGGTCCTCCCCTATCATTCCGGCAAGCGAACTAAGACTGTTGAACACGAAATGTGGGTCCAACTGCAGCATAAGGTATCGCTTCTGTAAGGCGAGGTTCTCCTTGCCTTTCAGAACAATCATGTCGGAAAAGTGCATCGAAAGGTGGATGAGTGCTACAAGACTCGCTATCAGTCCGAATAGAAAAGACGTTCCCCATATATCCTGCATCATAAGCTTAGGTGCTACAAGGCTCAGCAGCAGTTCGCAGCCACCAGCAATAAGCAGATTGAAGCCCAACACCACCAGTCCGTTCTGCACGAACACACGGTGGGTCTGCCCTTCGCGCCAAAAGCGCCGCCGTCTGAACAGCCATCGGTTGAGATACCAACTCGAAAGCGAGAACAAACCGCAGAGTGCAAAGTCGACAAGCAACTCAGGATACAGTCCGTTTACCGACTGTAGGAAGTCGGGCAGGTCTACCAATATCCAGATGATATCGTACAGGAAGAAGAAGATAAGCGAGTAGACAAGCCACTCAAGGAAAGAGTTCTTGGATCTATGCATAACGAGAAAACTCTGAATTATAGTGTTTTTATTGATACCAATATCACTTTCCGCCCCACAAACGCAGCGTTTTTTCTATCCGCAGTCGTGTTGGCAAATCATCCGCATCAGCTCCTCGTTGGCGCGGTTGTCTACAGCAGTGCTTTTCAGTTCGGAGAGATAGTCGAGAGAGGCAGAACACTCGCCCGTGATGTCTACACCGATCACTCGCTCGTGAGCGTAGATGATACGCAGCACCGCCTGCAGCTGCAAGAGAGACATATCACCGTTGCTCCAGTCGGTAACGGCATCCTGCTTTCTGAGCACGTCCTTGTCGATGGAGATATACACCGGCTCGTGAATTAGACTGCCAGCCTTGGAAGGCCACGCACGATGGTGGTCGATCTCCGACTGACTGTAGAACACGACCTTCTCCCTAAGCGCGTCGGGAATCTGCGCTATCAGTTCGTCGGACGCACCGACAACGATGATGTTGCGCACGAACGGGTCGTTACGAAGCACGTCCGACACCCATCCGCCGCAAGACACGACACCATCCCACTGCGGCTGCTGCATGTCAGGATGGTGGTCGAACACTATCAACGAGAACGGCTCGCAGAGACGCGACACCCAATACTCCGTGAGATAATGGAAATCGCCCGAATCGATGAAGTGCAGTGCCTTGGCAGGGTAAGGTGCCAATCGGCGGCGCAGCTCCGCCCTCGCCTCCTCGTCGCAATAGCAGTCAACACCGCTGATGTCGTGGCAGTCGACGTGCGTGATGCACGGGCTCGAAGCAAACGCCTCGTAGTCGTACACGCCCGTAAAGTTGAGAAGTATTATCGGCTGTTTTGTTATCATGATTGCGAAAGTAGGTATTTTTCTTGATATATGGTGCTTGATGTCGTGAAAAACGAGATACCCTAATACGATTCGTACTTCACTCTCACCGCCTTCGGCAGTTTGCTGACGATAAGCCGGTACGACTCGGTTATCAACGCTGTGACGAGGTCGGTGTCTAGCAGTTCGTAATACACGTCGCTCCAGTGTTTCTTGTTCCAATGGAAAGCAGGAGTGACGGCGTCGTAACGGTCGCGGAGCTCCTCGTTGCGGTCGGGCAGCAGCTTGCAGGCAAAGCGCGACGCGCTGCCACGCACGTCGTACTTGCCGTCACCGAGCCAAAGACACTGGAATATCTTGCCCTCAACACGGAAGGTGATGTTGTCGTCGCCGAACGGCTGGTCTTCAGTCACGCCATGCAGCGACAACGTAAAGTCTCTCACTTGCTCAATGTTCATACAAACCGATTACTTTCTATATTTCTTCTCCTTACCGTTGAAGCTCTTCACCTTCATGCCGAGCTGATCGGGAAGGATAGCGTTGAGGAAGATGCCAACGAGAGCAGCGAGAGCCAGACCGGAGAAGGCTACCGAACCGATCTTAACGCCACCATCCGTGCCATACTGCACGCCGATAGACACAACCATGATGAGCGCAGCTACGAACACGTTGCGCGACGACGAGAAGTCGACAGAAGTCTCGACGAGGTTGCGCACACCTACAGCCGAAATCATACCATAGAGAATGAGGCTCACGCCGCCGATTGTAGCAGCTGGCATCAGACCGATGAGGCAGGCAAACTTAGGGCAGAAGCTGAGCACTATGGCAAAGCAGGCAGCAAGACGGATGACAGCCGGGTCGAACACCTTGGTGAGGTTGAGCACACCAGTGTTCTCGCCGTATGTAGTGTTGGCAGGCGCACCGAAGATTGAGGCGAGGAACGTAGCAAGTCCGTCGCCGCAGAGTGTGCGATGCAAGCCCGGCTCCTTGATGAAGTTCTTGCCCACAGTGCTTTGGATGGCACACATATCACCGATATGCTCCATGATTGTGGCGAAGGCGATAGGGAAGATGGCGATGATTGATGTCACAATGAGGTCGAAGTTGGGGGCTTTCATTACAGAGATAGCCGTGCGATCCATATCTATGGGCAGACCAATCCACGCAGCCTCATCAAGTTTCGAGAAGTCGACCTCGCCCAACGCAGCAGCCAAAGCATACGAACCCACGACACCGAGCAGGATTGGCACAATCTTGATGATGCCCTTGCCCCAAATAGACGTGCCGATGACGATAGCAATGGCTGTAACGGCAAGTAGCCAGTTCTGCTGGCAGTTGCCGATAGCCGAGCCGGAGAGCGTAAGACCGATAGCGATGACCATCGGACCGGTAACTACGGGCGGGAAGAAGCGCATCACCTTCTCCGTGCCGAACATCTTCAGCAGGAACGCCATCACGAAATAGAGCAACGACGCAGCAGCAACGCCAATGCAGGCGTAGTTGAGTGCCACCTCGTCGGTTAAGCCCTGCGCCACACACAACTGCTTTACGGATGCGTAGCCTCCAAGGAATGCGAAGCTGGAACCGAGGAATGCGGGCACTTGCAGTTTGGAAACAAGATGGAAGATAAGCGTGCCGATACCAGCGAAGAGCAACGTGGCACTAACATCAAGCCCTGTGATGAGCGGAACGAGAATGGTGGCTCCGAACATGGCAAACAGATGCTGGATGCCGAGAACTACAAATTTGGGCTTGCCCAGTTGGCGGGCATCGTATATGCCCTGGTTGTCTGTGTTCATACTATTTGTTTGTTTTTAGTTGTTTTTACTTCCAGTAGTCAGGATTATTAACTATTACACATTATTTATATATCATAACGTTTATAAATAATTTTTATTGCATTACTAAAAAAACAAATCATTATCTTTGTCAGATATAAACAAAACTATCTACTCTGACGGCACGCATGTCTGCATGGAATGCGGAATGAGATGGGGCGGCAGATAAACTGACAATGGACAAACTGACAAAAGAGCAACGCCACCGTTGCATGGCATCGATACGAGGAAAGGGCACCAAGCCGGAGATTACGGTGAGGAAGTTCCTGTTCAGCCGAGGGTTCCGCTATCGGCTCAACCACCCACGTCTGCCCGGCAGACCGGACCTCGTGCTGCGCAAGTACCGGTCGGTGATATTCGTGAACGGATGCTTCTGGCACGGGCATGAGAACTGCAAATACCATGTGCTACCGAAGTCGAACGCCGAGTTCTGGCAAGCGAAGATAGAGCGCAACCATGCACGCGATATAGAGGAGCAGCGCAAACTCGCCCAGATGGGCTGGCATTGCATCACGGTGTGGGAGTGTCAGCTGAAGCCTGCTGTCAGAGAGAAAACACTCGAGTCATTGGCGTTCACGCTCAACAGCATTTTCCTAAAAGACCATAGCGTCAAGCGCTATGCGCTGCCCGAAGAGGAACACGCTATGGCGGCGGAGCCGTAGACAAATTATGCCTATCATTGAGTCAAGTACATCGCCAAGCCCATCAAAAGCAATATCATGATGATATTCTTTTGTTGTTCCATCCTTCTCTCCATAGATACGATAGTACACAGATTGTACACTCACGCCATAGCTCTGTAAGCAACTTTATCATGAACCTTATTTCTGCCTTGGGAGCATATTGTTTCTTTGATAACAAGCCAAAGGCATTGCAAGACTTCTTCTAACGAATAATCAACCAAATACACACTTTTTTATAACGAAAAAGAGACAATCTGCAAGAGCTTTTAGGGATAATATCCACTAAAGCTACTTACAGATTGTCTCACTACTAACCGGATTGCTTAACGCAACTAAAACTACATTTATTCAGAATATTTCATTCAATCTTCAAAGTCTTCGTCATCCCAAAGACCGCCGCTACCAGTATGTCCGTCACCATTTCCATCACCATTTTCCTCATCAAAGAGTGAATAGTCACGTTTTGGGGCCCACCCACAGTCTATCTGTCCTCCAGCTTTAGAACCGCTTCCACTAAGAAGAGACTCGATTCTAACTTTATACACCTTGACTTCAGGTTTTATATAGTTTTTCATTTATCCTTAGTTTTTATTTGATGAATTTCTTTCCATTATGGATATACACTCCTTTGACAGGACGTGACACCTTTACTCCCTGAAGGGTATAGAACGATGCGTCGGCGTCTGTACTATTCGGCTTGACTTCCGTTACAGTAGTAGTGCTTCCGCCATCATCTTCGTCATCGAAGACAATAGCCATCTTGACAAGCGACGGATTTTTCGAGTCGTCCGTCTCATTTCCGAGGAACTGTCCGTTAAAGTCAATATACCCGAACTTCACTCCTACCCCATCGTCTACAACAGTATTTGCCGGAATACTCAAGTAAGCTTTGTTTGCGCCGCTTCTGCCATTCTGCGTAAGGCGGAAGAAACCGATATAGTCGTCTCCTGTCCCATTCTGCTTGTAATAGTTAGTGGAATGGAAGTTTGCAAGACCGAAGAAGCGATGGAGTATTTTTCCATCAGCATCGGTATCAGCATTTCCAAGTTTGTCGATAGCCGTGACTGTCGGCTTGAGATAGTTGTTCCATTCTTGACCGGCATACTCGTCTGCCTTTGTCCACACTGCCGTGTAATTATCACCTTCTAACGGCATTTCAGCCGGTGCTTCCCTCAAGGAGAAATTCAGTGTGGCATAGTCTGAGAATGATTCTCCCTTAGGCACTTCCCCTACGAGTACCACTCCCATATTTGCCGGAATGTACTTGAGCTGACGAAGATAAACAGTCCCCATACGCTCTGAAAGTGGGTCTCCTGCATTCTCCGGTTTTTTGTAGCGATATGCCTCATACACTTTCACGTTGTCGTCGACAGGTGCCATTGCCACATTGTTGCTGTATGTACGGATGAACTTCCCTAAACAATAGGTGAAAGGTATCTTGATGACTTTTGTTTCTGATATGGTATAGCGGGAGATGTCTTTACCATCCTTGTCAAGCTCTGGGTAGAACCTTATCGTCCATATTCCTGCGGGACGGTTCCAGAGGATATCCTTCTTATTAGGAGTTGTGCTTCCGAAGCCCTCCTCTTTCTCTCTCGCCGTTGTACGGAACTGCACGTCGTTTGCATCGTCAGCCATACATGAGTGGTTGCCATCATCGGCGGCATCATAAGTAGGTCTTGCAAATCCGGTATTGTTTGTAATATTGCCGTCCGTCTCGCCCCAGTTCTGGTCTGCGTCATGGTTGGCAACAAACCTGAAATGCGATTTGGCGTATTTTGCGTCTACAGTAGATATCGTCAGCGAGAAGCAACGCTCGTTGTCATCATACTTCATGTCTCCTGCGGTAGAAGTGTACTTCCATTTGCCCGTTACTGCATCATAAGTTTCTTCCACGGCATCGCCTATCATAGACATGGTTTTTATCAGGACGTCAGCATCGGCAGCATTGCCGCTGATTACCTGTATACTGCCCGACAGACCGTAACTGCCGTCTTGCATTGACAAATCGTTGTTTCCTTGGTTAGGATTATACTTTATTCTCTTTATACCGTGCAGATTAAGGGTGAAAGGTTTCTGGTTAGCCCATACCTTGTCACGATACTCGTTGGTAGAATTGTAGTCAACACCTCCGTTGCCGAGGAAGAAGAGTTTATCGTGAGTTCCGGAATTATTGTGTACGCTCCCTGTTTCATGAATATCTGGCGTTGCCGTTATAGCCTGAGCAAGTATCCCTGTAGTGGATACGTCATTCACAATATAATCGATTGCCCAATAGCTGTTGGAACCATCAAAATAGAGCGGAGTTTCCATATTGTCACTGAATGGTCCCTTGCCACCTATACGAGTGTCATAGAGCGGCTGCACCGTAGCCCCTTCCATGTTGTCAATAAAATAAGTCACACGTGTATTGGCATCATGCTTCACCTGCCAGTCGGAGGGGTTTCCGTCTTTGTCAAGCGTAAAGCTGAAGGTATACATGCCATCGTCGTCTGTCACTTTGTCATTGCGGGTCACGAGATTCCAGTAGTTGTTGCCCTCTGCCATTGTCGCAGAACCGAGAAGTGTCTTTGCCCCTGTTGTTCCACAAATAGTTCCCACAGTTCCGTTTGTTGACGGCAATGCGCTGGTATTATCCTTTGCACCATGCAGGTTGAATACCTCGCCCGGTCCGTAAACCATCTTATTGTCATACTCGTCAACAGCAAGAATCTGTGCATGTGCCGTGAGGCATGCCGGGATGCTGAACGCATAGCTCTTGTCTTTTTGCTGTTCGAATTTGAAATACACATGGTTTTTATAGTCTATCGTTGCGCCGTCGCCTCCCGGATTATATTCTCCACCTTTATTATATTGCGAGAAGAAATTGCCCACGAGATAGTAACCCGGTTCGACATCTGTTGCAGACTGTGCAACAGGCTCACCGCTTTCTCCTGCGGAAAGAGTGTTCTGAGCAAGCTGATGGTTGCTTGGCACTTCATACTTACCAACGCTACCATTGATTGTTTCAGCTGTAAGCAGATATACATCTGCTGCCTTCATCTCCAACATTGTCCCAAGCATCAACATAAGGACAAATAGGCTTTTAGTTAACTTTTTCACCTTTTCAGTATTATTATGTTATTTATAAATATGCTACGTTTTATGTTAGTAGAGCAGGTCCTGCACATTATGCAGAACCAAGACTATCCTCGTTTTTGTATTTTTTCGACCGCAAATATATGTATTTTTGCATTACGCTATATTAGGAGGAATGGAAAATATGGGGAAAAAGCTATGCAAACGTTTGTAAAACCATCGTCTCAACCCTCTGAATAATGCAAGATTTCCAATGAGTTATGCCGTACTGAATCTAACTTTCCTCCGATTGCCCTTATGAAAGGGGGATAATACTACACCATGACCACTATCTTACCATTATTATTCAAATGCCTATAAGTCAAATATGACTCTGAAAGTTGTAGCTTTATGTAGCATCATTTATTTTCAAGATGTTACATAACTTTTATAGGCATTGAAAGATGTTGTATACTTGTCATTTATATTTAGCAAAAATCATCACAGGCCTATGCTTAGAAGCTCCACGATATATCTCCATCACTTTCGTCATACAGTCTCTTGATACCGTGAAGCAGCCACGGCTCTCGGAACCTATCGGGATATAATCGTTTTTACCCGAAAATCTCGTCACCTTTCCTGCTGAATGAATCAAGATACCACGAGTCTCGGCAAGATAGTTGGTCTTGTCAAGCCCACGAAGACGGATGCTCTTCTTAAACTTTCTTCCCTTTCCTACCATCACATATCGTCCAAGGCTGGAGCATCCGCTACCGACCTTATTGCTGAACTTCGGAGTGGCATCCGTGTTCCCCTTGCCACTGCCGTGCATACAATAGCTGCTCAACACACGCTTTCCATGCTGCAAGTCGTAGATGAAGAACCGCTTCTTGCCCGATGGAATGGAGAAATCCGCCAAAATATAATAGTCCGTGCTATACCCTCGTCGCTCGCAATAGTCTCGTACTTGCGAGAGATTCTCGCAATCCACCTTGCCATACCATTCCTTGGCATCTACGTAATTCTTATACAATGGCTTAGTGTACCTGTTATAAATGGGAGGCACAAAAGGGATGCTAACAATCAGCAGCACTATGACAACCAGCAATATGATATATATCTTGTTCATCGTTCTCTTGTATGTTTGGTTTATGAAATGTCATCCTTCAATTTAATTTGTCTCTTTGTTATTGCGAATAATATCCAACTGAAAAGCGCGCTGGTCAAGATAGGCGCACAATAGACGATGAAGTTCGTTGCACAAAACCCTATACCAGTAACCCCTGATAAGTATTGAGTGTTTTTTACCAAAATCGATGCACATTCTTCCGTAGATATACCGATAAATCGTCCCCATACTAAAGTTGTTGCCAAGGCATTCATTATCAGCCATGCAAGACAAACATAGTATAGACGTCTATATTTGGCTTTTTTATACAACGGCGACCGTTCTTTAAGTTCGCCCATTCCCTTCCACAACCTTATGAAAGCAGGCAGAGCGAAGATTACGGGGAACAGCCATGCCAAGTAAACGAATATCACTATAAATGCAGCGTTGTACGAAATATCAAGCATAACAGCTAAGTCGGCATTGATGGCACACAACAAGACATACAGATAGTACATATATGACGTTGGAATAGTGAGTATCATATTCGTTTGAACACCGAGACGTATTACATATACGACAATGAAGACCAATCCTACACACATCACCAACGTCTTCTTCTTCAACCATGGATACACGGTTAGACCAATACTTGTGATAGACAGCATAACACTACTGCCCCACATGGTGTCTTCTGCATGGAATGGGCTAAGGAATATATATCCTTCGTTTTCTACCACCATGTGGAAAGCACGCATTTCCACACCATCTAATCCTGCATTTAAAAGCCCATATAGAAGGATTACCGCAAGACCTATGGCTATAGGAGCCAACACATAATAGCGCCGCCATACCAAAATGATGCTTGCAGCAACGGAAAATGCGCAACATATAGCCATTTCGGTTGAGAACGACCAATAAAATAACAATGCCATTAGTATGGCAACAATTACCCAAATGATTATGGACGCAAAAGGCAAACAAAGCCAATAAAGACTCCACCAAAGAGAAGATATCCAATCTTGCACCTTACTAATAGCGTTGTTGTCATAAGCATTCGCATAGTAGTCGGTGTTCTTTTCAAGATATTTCTTTACCATACGGCGTTTTATCATCTCCTTTTTCAGCCAGTTGCCCTTTACCTTCTCCAATTCGGGTGCAACAGCCTCTTCTGCCTGTTTTGCCTGTTTCTTCAACTGACAAAGATGTTCCTCTTTCTGCTTCTGCAGCAGCTTGTGAAGCTTCACATACAACCCAATATAACAAACAACACCGATACCTGCAACACCGACCAACCATTTCCAATCCAGATAATTGATGCCGTCAAAAAATAAATACCATACCATAACAGCAAAGTATACCCATGGCAAGGCAATTCTAATAAATTTCTGCATATGACACTCAACATTAATGTATTAAAAAACTAAAGCCCACATGGCGACACTCAAAAGAGTAGCCTCATGTAGGCTTTGTCTGCTTACTGCTTTGTTACAGTAGCCTTGCGCGTGTCTACGCTGAACGTACCAAACGAAGTCTGCACCTTGTACACGCCATTCTTTACTGCAACGAGCTTGGCAGTCATACCCATGAAAGAGAAGCTTCCGTCTTCATTCTTGTTGATGTTGTAACGGCCGAGAGGGGTGTTCACCACGATATGGCTCTTGGTCACTTCCACCACCCCATAAGTAGTGCCCGAAGGAGCATTCTTCATTGTCTGAACCACTTCCTTGGCAGCAGTCTGTACATTGTCGTTACTACCCTTTGCAAAACTTGCTGTGCTGGTTGCTACAACCATCAGCAGCATAATCATTAACTTCTTCATTGTCTTCTATTGTTTTTTAATGGTTTTGTCTTATTGACAATGCAAAGGTAGTGTGGCTTTTCTGAACCGAGAAACTTTCCGAGGTGACTTGTACAAGATGACGGGTTTATTGTATATCTTGGCAATTATCGCTTCCTAAGCACCAGCCAAGGAGCTACAGCGTGGTGCTTATCCGTACGATACTTTGCGGCTTTCTCCGTGAAGTATGGGGTTCCGTCGGGAGCACGATAGAAACCGCTCTCGTTGCCACCGGTAAGGTATATGGCATCCACATAGCCATATTCGCGCAAAGCATCAGCGAAGTCCCACAGTGTTTCGGGGTGAGGAGTCTCAATGATGCAAAGGCGGTCGTCCGCGGTACGTGCAAGGGCTTTGCGTTCCACCTTGCCATGCAGGAAGAAACGCTGGGGCAGTTCGCCGTTGGACACAAGCACAAACTGACGGAAGTAAGAGCCGTCACGCTCTACCATGTGCTCGCACATATCGTCAAAACGAGATATGCCGATGACCATATTACCCTTGGCTATGGCGCAATAGCCAAGACGCGACACATCGCTCCGTTTCTGCTCGCCGTCGACAACCAACGAGCCGAGATACTTGCCCATGGCGGTATAGTCAGCAGTACGGGTGTACATCAGCACACTATGGTCGGCGGTGTCGGGTTCCACAAGTGTTAGTTCTGCCTTCACGTTGTGCAACTCGTAGATGTTAAGCGCAACACCGAGCACAGAGTCGGTTTTAAGCACGACAGACGAAGAACCGTTTTGCGCCTTCATATCGTCTAACTTCTTGATATTTTCTTTCGGCGATACAGAAATACTCACACCTATATTATAATAGTAGTTGTAGAGGCGTATGACTTTGTAGCAGCCAAATACAAGCACCACGGTTGCCACAAACCACATGATAGCCAAACTCCACTTCGGCAACCCACCTCGCTTTTTGATGGGATCCGACGAAGCATTGTACTCCATATCGCCATTACTCTCTATAATAATCGTGGGTTCGTCGAGAAGTTTTTGCGAAGAGGTGTTGTTATCATCATTCTCTATCGCGAAAATAGGTTTCTCCTGTATGTCGTTACCTTCTGTATATTTCATAATCATTTACTTTTCCAGTTCCAAAATTGTCTTTAACTCCTTGAGTGCTTCCTTCGAAGCTTTTAACCTAAACCCTTGATTCATGCGATGATCCATGAGCTTCAAATCTTGGTTGGTAATGTTGATGGCGTAAACATAATTTGTGTTTACTATCAGACTCTTGCCAACACGCGTAAAGAAATTCTGCTTCAGCTTGTTAAAGGCTTCCACAAAGTAGTGCAACTGGAACGTCATCGTCACCGACTCTCCGTTGAAGAGATGCACATCACAGTAGTTGCCAGAAGCTTCTATATAGGCTATGTCGTCCGTTGGCACCCTAAACAGTCCAACGGATGTGATAATTTTAAGTCTTTCCATTTAATCCTTACAAATTGTACATAGTTATTACTTCAAAAGGTCATATAATACATACGCAAAAAAACGAATAATATTATATCGTTTGTCAATAATATCAACACTCCAATAACTATTAATACTTTCTTCATTGCTTTTTTATACAAAATTAGGCTATGTATATGCTATAAGCAAATCGTTGCAGATGGTTTGTATGAAATGATATAGAAAATGTATAAACTACATTATTGGTCGTAAATGTAATTTTTGAAGGGCACGCCAGGATTATAATAAAAAAGTCCTGTAAATCTTTCGACTTACAGGACTCTGTTGCGGAGAGAGAGGGATTCGAACCCCCGGTACCTCTCAGTACGCCGGTTTTCAAGACCGGTGCATTCGACCACTCTGCCATCTCTCCATAGGGTGTTTGAGATGCGGTGCTCGCAGTGAAAAGTAATCACTTGAAAGCGTCACTACATTGCGGAGAGAGAGGGATTCGAACCCCCGGTACCTCTCAGTACGCCGGTTTTCAAGACCGGTGCATTCGACCACTCTGCCATCTCTCCATAGGGTGTTTGAGATGCGGTGCTCGCAGTGAAAAGTAATCACTTGAAAGCGTCACTACATTGCGGAGAGAGAGGGATTCGAACCCCCGGTACCTCTCAGTACGCCGGTTTTCAAGACCGGTGCATTCGACCACTCTGCCATCTCTCCAATAAAGGAAATGCGATAGATGTAGTCTTGCAATCGCAGTGAATTACTTTTTCACTTTGCTTTATTAGCGGGTGCAAAGTTACGCTTTTTAGTTTATACCTCCAAATTTTCGGCTTACTTTTTTCGTCGAATAGCGAAAAAATCACTGATTTCAGCTCCTTTGAACGTTACTAAAGCTACTACATCACCCCTTAAAAGCACAAAAACAAGCTTGCTTGTTTTGTATTGTCTTCGATTTACAGTAACTTTAAATAAGTTACGCTGCACCTCAACAATAAAAATATGCAAGCATGTTTTGTATTGTCTTCGGTTTACAGTAACTTTAAATAAGTTACGCTGCACCTCAACAATAAAAATATGCAAGCATATTTTGTATTGTCTTCGGTTTGCAGTAACTTTGCACTTATGATTTATCCAAGCAACTTTGAAAACAAGATACAGTTCAGCGAGATACGCTCGCTGCTGAAGGGCTACTGTCTGAGCCAGTTGGGCAAGGACAAGGTGGACGCTATGGGCTTCACGGACAACGCGGAGCGCATCAACACGGCGTTGAAGCAGACGCGCGAGTTCCGCCGTATGCAGGAGGAGACGGACGATTTCCCACTGCAGTTCTTCTTCGACATGCGCGAGTCGATAAAGCGCATACGCATCGAGGGCACGCATCTTGAAGAGAACGAGATATTCGACCTGCGCCGCTCGCTCGAGACGGTGGCTGGCATCGTGCGCTTCCTCAACCGCAGCGACGACGACGGCAACTTCGACTACCCTACTCTGCACGACCTTACAGAGGGCGTGCTCACCTTCCCCGACCTTATACGCCGCATTGACCAAATTCTCGACAAATACGGCAAGATAAAGGACACGGCATCGCCTCGTCTCGCCGAGATTCGCTCGCAGCTGCGCAAGGCGGAGGGCAGCGTATCGCGTACATTATATAGTATATTGCACGCTGCGCAGAGCGAGGGTCTCGTTGACAAGGACGTTACACCGACGCTGCGCGACGGTCGCCTCGTTGTGCCTATCGCTCCTGCCATGAAGCGACGCATAAAGGGTATCGTACACGACGAGTCGTCGACGGGCAAGACGGTATTCGTGGAACCGACGGAGGTGGTTGAAGCGAACAACCGCATACGCGAGCTGGAAGCCGACGAACGACGCGAGATAATAGTGATACTCACGGAGTTCACGAAGCTGGTGCGTCCGTACGTGGACGACATCGTGAACGCCTATCGTATGCTTGCCGAGGTGGACTTCATTCGTGCGCGCGCCGAGTTTGCGCAGCTCACGGGCGGCATCGAGCCGGAGGTGAGCGCGAAGCCCGTGGTCGACTGGATTACGGCGAAGCATCCGCTCTTGTGGCTCGCGCTGAAGAAGCAGGAGAAGCCTATCGTGCCGCTCGACATCATGCTGACGCGCGACCGCCACATCCTCATCATATCGGGTCCGAACGCCGGCGGCAAGTCGGTGTGCCTGAAGACGATGGGTTTACTGCAGTACATGCTGCAGTGCGGACTGTCCATCCCCGTGAGCGAGCGTTCGAAAGTAGGCATCTTCAGCGACATAATGATTGACATCGGTGACGAGCAGAGCATTGAGAACGACCTCTCTACCTACTCGTCGCACTTGCTGAACATGAAGAACATGATGCGCCAGTCGGGCGAGCACACACTGCTACTCATCGACGAGTTCGGCACGGGCACCGAGCCGCAGATTGGCGGCGCAATGGCTGAGGCGGTGCTCAACCAGTTTGTAAAGAAGCACGCGTGGGGCGTGATAACCACCCACTACCAGAACCTGAAGCACTACGCCGACTCGCACGACGGCATTGCCAACGGTGCCATGCTCTACGACCGCCACGAGATGCGGCCGCTCTTCCAGCTCGCCATAGGTCAGCCCGGCTCATCGTTCGCCATTGAGATTGCGCGCAAGACGGGCATTCCGGACGAGGTGATACGCGAGGCGAGCGACATCGTGGGCTCCGACTACATACAGAGCGACAAATACTTGCAGGACATTGTACGCGACAAGCGTTACTGGGAGAACAAGCGACAGAACGTGCATCAGCGCGAGAAGGACTTGGAGAAGACTATCGCGAAATACGAAGAGGAGATTCGCGAGCTCGACCGCAAGCGCAAAGAAATCCTGCGCCAAGCCAAGGAGCAGGCGCAGGAACTGCTGAAGGAGAGCAACCGCAACATCGAGAACACTATCCGCGAGATACGCGAGTGTCAGGCGGAGAAAGAGGAGACGAAGCGCCTGCGCGAGGAGCTGAAAGCGTTTAAGGAGGACGTGAACGAGATAGACACCAAGTCGGCTGACGACCTCATCGAGAAGAAGATGCGCCAGATTATGGAGCGCAAGGAGCGACGTGAGAAGCGCAAGAAGGAGAAGAAGGAGAACGCGGCGAACCCAGCCACCTCAACATCTCAACTCCTCAACACCTCAACATCTCAACACCTCAACACCTCAACACCTCAACACCCCTTTAAGGCTGGCGACACGGTGCGCATGCGCGGACTCACGACGGTGGGCCGCGTGGAGTCGGTAGAGGGCAAGGAGGCAACGGTGGTGTTCGGCGACGTGCGCACGAAGGTGAAGACATCGCGCCTTGAGCACACCACGAAGACGCCGGAGTCGACACTGCCGCCAACGTTCGGCATCAGTCGCGAGACGCGTCAGACCATCGACCAGCACAAGCTCAACTTCCACCAGGACCTCGACGTGCGCGGAATGCGTGGCGACGAGGCGCTGAACGCCGTGCAGCACTTCATCGACGACGCTATACTCGTGGGTATGTCGCGCGTGCGCATCCTTCACGGCAAGGGCAACGGCATACTCAGACAGCTCATACGCCAGTATCTGCAGTCGGTGCCAAACGTGACGCAATGCAAGGATGAGCACGTGCAGTTCGGCGGAGCCGGCATCACGGTCGTAGACTTCTAACTTGTAAACGTAGCGGAAGGCTACGCTACAAGATACAACAATAAAAAAGGCTGACTCTTAAGCTGCAAAACCGCAGCAAGAGTCAGCCTTTTCTTATGCTTTAATCTTTATTCGTCTAAAGAATACCTACCTCTCGGCAGTGGATTTATGAATGTTTTGCCATCGGACACCGAACGCAACCCGATTAGATTCCGAACGCAACCCAATCAGATTCCGAACGCAACCCAATCAGATTCCGAACGCGAACCGATCAGACTCCAAACGCGAACCGATCAGATTCCGAACGCTAACCGATGCCTATTGCATTGCAATTCACCCGTTAAAGAGCTTCTTCTGGCTTAGCTTCCTCAACCTTATCCTCACTGAGCACCAACTCGCGATAGATAACAGCATCGACCGAAAGCATTACGCAAATGCTTACAAGGAGACAAACAAGCGAAATGAGTACTAACAAGCCTGATGCGTCACCAAGTATCTGGAAGAGAATATAATAGGCAAAGAACAGCACAAAGCCTACAACAAACTTCAGGAAGAACACCTTCAGCTTATAGCCCATCATCAAACGGTTGCTCTCAGAAAGACACAAAGCCCAATTCATACCCTTACCTACAAGAAGATAAACAGCAAGCATCCAACTGAGCGAGAGTACTATTGCTGGAATGATCATGAACAGGAAGGCTACCGATATGGCAGAGGTGATGACAGCCTGAAGGATGAAATACTCACCCATACAATGACGATATTTCGACTCGAAGATGAACATCGGACTAATCATCTCGCCCTTGCTAAGCTTCACCGGCAACGTAGCCAAAGCTATCGTGGTGCCCACATTAACGTAAGGAATCCATACGGTTACGAGCCAAAGCAACACTGACAATACTATTGGCACAAGATTTTTCATGCCTATAGCAAACGCGTCCTTCAAAGAGGGCACAAACTGAAGTTTTTCTTCCATAGTTTTATATTTTTTTAGATTAATTATGTGGTTTATGAATGTGTAGGGACTACATTCATTATTGTTGGCAATTCAGACTACTTAGCAATCTTCATTGTCTTCACAGCACCATCGGCAGTCTTCACTCTTACGATGTATGTACCCTTGCCAAGTGTAGAGAGGTTGTTGCCAACCGCTACACCGCTGAGAGTGTGTACAGAGACCTTAGCGTCAGCCGGAACCATTACGCCGTTGATAGCGTCTACTACGACCTTCACGGTGAGAGAAGTTGTGGCAGCCTCCGACTCCTTATCCTTGTAGACAACAACCACCTTGTAGTTGTGTTCGCCTGCGAATGTCTCGTCGGTGTAAACCTGTGTGTACTTGCCTGCGCTACCCGGAGCCTGGTTTTCGAATACCTTAACCACTTCCTCGCCCTCGTAAACCTTCACGGTGAGCAATGCGCCGGCTGGCAGATCCTTGCCGTCGACATCCTTAGTCGGGTTAGTCCATGTCAGCTCTACACTCTTCTCTGCAGTAAGTTCAGCTGCTGCGAAGCCTGTTGCAGCCTCTGTAGCCACTGTCACCTCCGGTTCGCCACTGCCCTTCTCAGCAAGACTGAAGTCGAAGATGTAGCCGTAAGCATTTTCACCAGTTGCATCGCTGATATGGAAAGCAACATAGTAGTTGCCAGCCTTTTCTACAGTGAACTCGAACATGCTTGGATCGCGGTCGTACACGGTGTTAAGTTCAAAAATGCCGAGGGTCTTATCGAACGAGCCCTGCACCTTCTTGTTCGTACCGAGCTTCATCGCCAACGATGTTGTAGCAGCCTCAAGACAGGTGCGGTTCACTGCTGTGTGAGCCTTCGCTACGTATGTCTTGCCTGGCTCAAGCTTAAATAGTGGAGAAATCCAATAATCGTTGGCATTAGTACCCCAGTCGCTGCTGAAGCCTACGCAAGGATGCTGGTCGCCTACCGGATTCCAGTCGGAACCGTACTCCTGATAGCCCCATGAATTCCAGCTCCATGTAGAACTTGCGTTGCCACTGCGGTCCATCGCCGTCCAACCTTCTGCACCTTTTTCTTCAGCGAACGAAGTAGCGTAAGGCAATGCTGCAGGAGCATCGGGCTCACCTTCTGCATTTTCCACAATCTGTACAGAGTAAATGCTGATAGCATCAGTTGTGGTGTTAGGTGTATGACCGAGAGCACGGAACGCGATCTGATATACGTCGTCCTTGGTAACATTGAGTATCCACTTGTTCTTCACCTCACCACTCTCACCAACTTTAGCTGGGAGTTTAGAACCGATGTAGTCGATAGATAGCTGCTTACCTATCTCCTTGCCACCTACGAAGTAGTCGAGCATAAGGTCCATCGTGTTACCTTCGCCCGAAGCAGCATCCATGGTGATGGTGTACGACTTGCCTTCCTTCAGCTCGAACCTCGGAGAGACGAGCCAGTCGCAAGTTCCAGACTTAGTGTCTACGCCCATGTGAGCAGCTGGTTTGCCAGCAAAGTCGGATGCGGTGTAAGCCCATGTCACGCCCGGAGTATCGCTGTTGTCCAGAGTTGTCCATGTGGCGAACTTCTCAGCCGAGTCGAACGTCATATCGTAAGGCAGTGTGCCGTCCTGGTCTACAGCTGGTGGGTCAACTGGGTCAGGAGTCTCACCGCCTGTCTTCTCTGCGATATCGAAACTGAAAGCATAAACATATTCGTTAGAAGAAGAAGCGAACGTGCCTACTCCATGAAATGCAAAGTAGTAAGCACCGTCTTCAGCCACATTAACATCGTATGAGTTATCGTACTGCACGTTTGTTTCGGGCATCTGAATATCGCTAACCGTGGTAAAAGCAGACGCATCGGTTGCCGATTTGCCGTATTCCAAAGAGAGCTGGGCTTTCGTAAAATACATTCTACCTGTATTTACCTTTACGGTATATGTCTTGTCTTTCTTAAGGTCGAAAGCCGGAGAAACATAATAGGCATTTGCTCCACTTACACTCGTCTTCATGCAATAGCTTGGTATAGCCGTCCACGAACCTGGAGGGCAAAAACCATCACTACCCCAATCGGCGTTGAAGAACCATGGTGTACCAGAATTTCCGCTGGCATCAATATTGGTCCAAACGTCATTAGTAGAATTGAACGAGATAGAGTAAGGCAGTTCTACAGTGCTCTGGGCAGAAGCATTCGTTGCGCCAAACAACGCAAGAAGAAGCCCCATTGTGTTTAGTAACGTCTTTCTCATAACTACAAATTTTAAAAGTTAATATATTTATGTTTACATACTTTCGTCACTAACTAAAGATGTATTAACTATACTAAACGTATGTTATACGATTGCAAATGTAATAAATATTTTAATACAAAGAAATATTTGACACGATTTTTTGTAGTTATTTTGTCATTTTGTTGTAGAACAGAGACTCGCACCATGAATTTGTCATCAGTATAGCAGTGGTGTGCGAACACAAAAAGGAGGTGCTGTTCCTGTTCCGTCGAGCATCAAAGCTGAGCGGAAAGAACAGCACCTCCCATTAAACTATGTATTCGTCTCTACTATTACTTCTTCTTTGCCGCAGCCTTCTCCTCCTTTGCAGGAGCTGCCGGCTTGTAAGCCTTGTTCAATCCGGCGATAACCTCGTTGGTGATGTCGTAAGCCTTGTCGGCATAGAGGAGGTTGTCGCCTGCCTTGCTCAGAATCAAGCCAAACTTCTTATCCTTGTTGTAAACAGCAAGGAAGTGCTGGATAGAGTCGCGCAGAGCGTTGTTGTAGTTCTCTGTCTCCACCTGGAACTCACCACTCAAGCGCTGGTTAAGAGCCTGAAGGTCGCTATTCTGCTTCTGCAGCGACATCTGTATCTGCTCAGCCTGCTCGCGTGTGTAGGCGTTCTGCTGAATCTTCTGCTGGAAGTTCATGTAAGCCTGTTCGAGAGTACGCTGCTTCTGCGCGAGTGTGTTCTGGATGTTCTGACCCTTCTTCTGCAGAATGAGCGAGTAGTCCTTGCAGAACTTGTACTGCGACATGATGCTGTCTACCTCTACATACGCAATCTTAACGTCTGAAGGCACAGCCTGCTTGCCCTCTACCTTCTTCTCGTCAATCTGACACTTCGACTTGTCGCAAGAAGTCATTGCGAAAGCGGCAACAGTTGCGAGTGCAAGTGCGCCGAAAATGTTTTTCTTGTTCATCTTTATTCTGTTTTTAATTTTATCGTTTTGTACGCCTGTCGTATGTACATTATATATTACAAGCTGATTTAATAGGCACCATTGCGTTCACGAGCCTCGCGATCCTGATCCATCACGCAGTGAATGCCCTGCTTGCGCAAGCCCGGGTTGTCGTGTACGTGTTGCGAAGAGAACTTGCCGTTGCGCTTCAGCAGAACCTTTATCGACAACAATGCGAAGGCTACTGCCACTACAGCGAGGCTGATAAGCATTAGTTTTATCATATTTGTATCTGTTTTGACTAAAATAGATGTCTACCTATATTTAAAATAAGTGAAGATATTTTGTGGTGTCTTCCTTTTACACTATCTTTGCAAAAGATAGCCCCACCATTACATATCGCTACAAAGGTACGGCAATTCGGTGGCATGGCAAAATAATTTATCGAAAATTCAGATTATTATAACATCATCATAAAAAATTTAAGGAAAATGAGCAATTGCGAATTAAAACCTGCTCGCGTGTTCGAGCAGTTTGCTAAAATCAACGAGATTCCGCGCCCTTCAAAGCACGAGGAGCGCATGATAGAGTATCTTCAGGAGTTCGGCAAGAGCCACGGCTTCGAGACCGAGACCGACGAGACGGGCAACGTAGTAATCCGCAAGCCGGCCACAAAGGGTCACGAGAACGCGCCTACACTCATCCTGCAGAGTCATATGGACATGGTTTGCGACAAACTCGTAGACGTAGACTTTAACTTCTTCACCGACCCCATCCAGACTTACGTCGACGGCGAATGGCTCAACGCTAAGGGCACAACACTCGGTGCTGACGACGGCATCGGTTGCGCTATTGAACTGGCTATCCTCGACAGCGACGACATTGAGCACGGACCGCTGGAGTGCGTATTCACACGCGACGAGGAGACAAGCCTCACCGGTGCTATGGGCATGAAGGCTGGCTTCATGAAGGGCGATATGCTCATCAACCTCGACTCTGAGGACGAAGGACAGATATTCATCTCTTGCGCTGGCGGCAAGACAACATCGGCTCGCTTCACATTCGAGCGCGAGGCTGCTCCCGAGGGCATGTTCTTCCTCACAGCTTCAGTAAAGGGCTTGAAGGGCGGACACTCTGGCGACGACATCAACAAGAAGCGCGCCAACGCCATCAAGATTCTCGCTCGCTTCCTCTACAAGGAGCAGGAGAAGATGGATCTCCGCCTTGCTCAGTTCAACTCGGGCAAACTGCACAACGCTATTCCACGCGACGGCAGCATCGTGTTCGCCGTTCCGGCAAGCGAGAAGGAGACTGTACGTGCCGACTGGAACGTGTTCACAGCTAACATCGAAGAGGAGTTCCACGTAACCGAGCCGGTTATGGAGTTCAACCTCGGTAGCACCGACGCTGAAAGCGTACTGCCGAAGGACGCAAGCCGCCGCTTCATCCTCTGCATGCAGGCTGTTGACAACGGCGTGTTCGCTATGTGCCAGGACGAAGCACTCGCATACATGGTTGAGACATCCAACAACGTAGCAAGCGTGCAGACTGCTGAGAACGAGATAAACATCGTGGCTTCACAGCGTTCTAACGTCATGAGCAACCTCGAGAACGAAACTAACACCGTGAAGGCAGCCTTCGAATTGGCTGGTGCTGAAGTGAAGATGAGCGACGGCTATCCGGCTTGGAAGATGAACCCGAACAGCAAGCTCACCAAGGTGGCTGTTGAATCGTACAAGAAACTCTTCGGCAAGGAGCCTATCGTTAAGGGCATCCACGCCGGTCTGGAGTGCGGTCTGTTCTCAGAGCGCTATCCGAACCTCGACATGGTATCGTTCGGTCCTACTCTGCGCGACGTGCATACTCCTGACGAGCGTCTGCACATCCCGACCGTTCAGATGGTTTGGGATCATCTGCTCGACATCATGAAGCATCTCTAATATAGGAGGGTATGGCATCCCTGCCATACCCACGCAGCCTACAAACATAAAAAACCGGTATAGCACTCATGCCATACCGGTTTTTCTTTTATAGCTCTACATCCGTAAGGCACATGTCGAGCTGTTCTTTTATAGCCTTCTTGTCGAGTTTCTGACCGATAAACACGAGTTTCTGCATACGGTCGCCGTACTTCTCGTCCCAGTCTCTGCGCAGTCCTTCTTCGCGTTCGAGCATCTGCTGCAGTTCGTCCTTCGGCATTGTAGCGTACCACTGTCCGGCGTTTTTCAGCTCCATCTGCTTGCCTGCCTGCTCAAAGAGATAGCACATGTCGGGCTCTTCCTTGAACCAGCACAATCCCTTGCAGCGAATGACATTCTTCGGGAACAGACGTGCCACAAAATTGTCGAAGAAGTTCATGTCGAACGGCTTTCTGCGATAGTAGACAAACGTTCCGATACCGTACTCCTCCACTTCGCCACCTTCATGGTCGTGGTGGTGATGGTGGTGTCCGCAACCGCAATGGCAGTCGTGGTCGTGATGATGATGTTCATGCTCTTCATCTTCATGATCGTGATGATGGTGCTCGTGCTCCTCATCGTCGTCGTCATCATCCTCCTCATCGCCGTGATGGTTCTCAAGCTCGTTGATCCATGCTGCCGATGTAGCCACCTCGTTGAAGTTGAAGCAACCGGTGTTGAGCAGACGCTCCAAATCTACGTCGCCGTAGTTGCACGGAATGATTTCTGCCTTAGGCTGGATGGCGCGGATTATCTCGGTGAGCTTGCGCAAATCCTCAGTACTCACCTCCGCAGCCTTGTTCAGAAGTATGGTGTTGCAGAACTCTATCTGCTGTATTACGAGGTTTTCGAGGTCTTCGTCTTCGAGTCCGTCGCGTTTCAGAGCGTCGCCGTTGCTGAACTCGTCTCTCATGCGCAGCGCGTCCACTACGGTCACGATGCTGTCAAGACGCGGAATGCCGTTGGTGATGTACTGCGGACCGAGTGTCGCCATCGAACTGATTGTCTGTGCGATTGGTGCAGGTTCGCAGATGCCACTCGCTTCGATGACGATATAGTCGAAGCGCTTCATATTCACGATGTCGCGCAACTGGTCGATAAGGTCCATCTTCAGCGTGCAGCAGATGCAGCCGTTCTGCAGAGCCACCAGACTGTCGTCCTGCTTGTTCACCACTCCACCCTGCTGGATGAGGTCGGCGTCGATGTTCACCTCGCCGATATCGTTCACGATAACGGCGAACTTAATGCCTTTCTCGTTAGAAAGGATTCGATTTAACAATGTTGTCTTGCCGCTGCCCAGATAACCTGTGAGCAGCAATACCGGAATCTGTGTCATAGTATATGTTATTATTCCTTCATTAATTCAGAATATGTACGATCCATCTCGTCGGTCATAACCGTGAAGTTATGCTGCGTCTGACAAACCTTCAAAAAGAGCGAAGCAAGGTCGGATGCTTCCGCGTCAGCAAAATCCACAGCCTCATCGAGCAGCAGGATGTTCATCGCGTCGAGCATCAAACGGAAGAGCGTAGCCCCACGTAGGGGGTGCACTTGTCCCAAGTGCGCCGATCTATCAAAACGTGCATCCTCCTGCTGGGGGTGCACTTGTCCCAAGTGCACCGATTTATCAAAACGTGCACTCTCCCCCGTCTGACGCAGACCGCGAACGTATGCGAACATCACGACACGCACGGTCAGTTCGATGGCACGGTCGGAGTCTACCGAAGCTTCCGTCTCCTCCTTCGCCTTGCGCACATAACCCTCAAGATGGTCGGCATTTGAGAGATATTTGCCTGCAAGCAGCATCGAGAAGTTGCGTTTGTACTCCTCAACCATAGCGTTGTAGTACGCCTCGTCGCCACACGCCGTGCGCACAAGTGCCATCATGTCGTCGCCACGCTGCTGCGCTTCGCGAGCCAGTGCTGCTATGTCCTCGTACTTGTAGTTCATGGCTGCCAACGGGAAGAACATGGTGTCGAAGAAAGCGGGCGCGATGTGCTCGTAGTGCTCTAACATCAGCTTCTTAACCGACTGCGGTGTCGTCTTCTCATTCCGGTCTTCCACCTGACTCTCTATCACGCCATGCGAGAAGGCATCGAAGAACGAGCGCACCAAAGCCGCCTGAACCTTATACTTATCTATTTTCTCTGTCATCAAAGTTCGGTTTGAATGTTAATTGACCCGTACGATATAATATTATGTATATAGAATGGTTTTGATTATTAGCGCATTACTTTTTGTAAGCGTCAAGAATCTCCACCACATACACGTCGTGCAAGCCGCCCTTCTCACCGTACCACTGCTCTATCGACTTGTCGAGCATCTCCTCCGGACGAATCTGCGTCTTGTACAGCTTGCGACAGGTTAGTGTGAGGCGTGCTTCGTCGAATGTTACACAGCCGTTCTCGGTTGCAACCGGTGTGAGGTGAGCCTCCTTCGCCTTATCGAAGTCTCTGCCCGACTTAGCACCGCAGAACGCATACGCCTTGCGTGCCTCCTCCGAGTTGCCGAGGAAAACAAGGTTCATCGTGTCGTTAGCCTCAATGAGCTCGTGGGTGTAACGCTCCGGACGGATGTACACAATAGCCACTGGGCGGTTCCATAACCAGCCAAGACAGCCCCAAGAGGCTGTCATCATATTGAACTTCTCTTCGTTGCCTGCAGCAACGAGCATCCACTCCTTACCAATAGTAGTGAACACATTATCGTTGAGTGTCGTAACGTCTATCTTTTCCATAATTATTTCTTTTTTAAACGCAGCAGAAGTGACAAGCTCCACCGCATCATGTTTTACCATCACATTGCATCCGAGGCGCAACCGTGTAACACCTCAAATATGCAAATACAAAAAAACGAGACAAAACTTAAAGTCTTGTCTCGTCATCATTTTGAGCCTCTTGTCGGATTCGAACCAACGACCCCGAGATTACAAATCACGTGCTCTGGCCAACTGAGCTAAAGAGGCGGGTGGGCAAGCTACTTACATCGCGCCGCTACAACCAACTACCTTTGCTACGTTCCCGTCCTGGAGGGTTCGAAGGGAGCTGGCCGTGCAAGACTTACCCGTATTGCTCTGTAAGCGGTTGCAAAGGTACGTATTAGTTTTGAAACCACCAAACAATCACGCAACTTTTTAACTACAAACTTACATTTTTGCACTATTAAACCCTAAGATCTATATAAAACAGAACTTTCTCGCCATACTTATGCAGCATTATAGGAGGAGGGCGTGTCAAAACTCCCAATATAAATAACTAAAAACTCGTTGTACG
>ERZ1035006.513-NODE-513-length-30630-cov-7.364971_pt1 | contig 30630 bp, 32 predicted proteins | sample MGYA00520694_ERZ1035006 | MGnify/ENA primary metagenome ERZ1035006 (study PRJEB33766, sample SAMN09781746) | gut metagenome | biome: gut microbiome | host: Homo sapiens | place: Madagascar | study: EMG produced TPA metagenomics assembly of the PRJNA485056 data set... | reverse complement strand
TCTGGCAGCACCTGCTCAACGGCGAGATCGACATCCTCGTCTGCACCACCCTCATCGAGACCGGCATCGACGTGCGCAACTGCAACACCCTCATCATCGAAGACGCCGACCGGATGGGTCTGGCCCAGCTGTACCAGATCCGGGGCCGCGTGGGCCGCAGCGGCCGCAAAGCCTATACCTACTTCACCTTCCGGCGGGACAAGACCCTCTCCGACATCGCCCAGAAGCGGCTTTCCGCCATCCGGGAGTTCACGGCCTTCGGCTCCGGCTTCCGCATCGCCATGCGCGATCTGCAGATCCGCGGCGCGGGCAGTCTGCTGGGCCACAGCCAGCACGGCCACATGGAGGCCGTCGGCTACGACCTGTACGTGAAGATGCTGGGGCAGGCCATCGCACAGGCCAAGGGCGAGCCCATCCAGCGCGACAAGAGCGAGTGCCTTGTGGACCTGCGGGTAGATGCCTACATCCCCGAATCCTACATCGCCGACGGCCCCGGCCGCATCGAAGCCTACAAGCGCATCGCGGCCATCCAGACCGCCGAAGACGCCGCCGACGTGCTGGACGAACTCATCGACCGCTACGGCGACCCGCCGCCCTCGGTCAGCGACCTGGTCAACGTCTCGCTGGTCCGGGTGCAGGCCACCGCCGTGGGCGTGTACGAGGTCACCCAGAAAAAGGACACCCTCGTCCTGCAGGTCGAGACGCTGGATGTCCCGATGATCCGCGGCCTGCTCGTAGCCTTCAACGGCCGCGTCACCGCCGGTGCCGGCAGCAAACCCTATCTTTCCGTCACCTTGCAGCCCGACGAAAAGCCGCTGGACCTGCTGCAAAGCATCCTCAAGGCGATGGCCGAGATTTTAGGAACAAAATAACCCCCTCCGCGATGCCGGAGCGGTCGTAACACAAAACATCAGGAGTACACTTTTATGAAACACAAACTTCTTGCCCTTCTCTGCGCGGCGGCACTGGCCTTTGGTCTGGCTGGCTGCGTCCTGTCCACGCCGGACACGGTCGGTTCCATCGGCAGCGTGGAGATCTCCTCCGGCCTCTATCTGCTGGCGCAGTACAACGCCTACCAGTCCGCCGCAAAGCTTGCTTCCTCTGACCAGGATTCCACCAACGTCAAGAGCTTCCTGAAGGAGACCATCACCACCGACGCGGACTCCGGCGAGACCGCAGCCGTCAGCGACTATGTCGCCCAGAAGACCCAGGAGAATCTGGAGCTGTACGCCGCCGTCGAGACCCGCTTCGACGAGCTGGGCGGCCAGCTGACCGAAGCCGAGGAGGCCCAGGCCGACAGCTACGCTTCCCAGCTGATGGACCAGTATGGCGACACCTACAAGGCCAACGGCATCGGTCTGGAAACGCTGCAGCGCTTCGAGCGCATCCTGCTCAAGAGCACCGACCTGCTCGACCTCGTGTACGGCACCAACGGTGAGACCCCGGTTTCCGACGCCGACCTGACCAGCCATCTGGAGAACAAGATGTACAAGCTGGCCTATTACAGCATCCCGCTCTACAATTCCAGCACCTACGCTTTCGCCGATGACGACCAGAAGGACACGATGCTCCGCCTGGCACAGGCTGCTGTGGACAGCTACAACGCCTCCGCTCCGGCAGATGCGGTCAGCCAGTTCACTGCCTTCCATGAGGTGTCCTCTGCGGCCCTGAGCGGCATCTACGCCGTGCTGGACTCCACCGTCCCCACCGACGGCACTGCCTCCCTGCAGACCGAGCTGCTGAGCAGCAGCACCCTCGACTCGGCGTTCTCCACCGAAGGCTCTGCCGACACCATCCGCAGCCTGTCCTTCGGTCAGGCCGCTGCCGTGCAGTATTCCTCCCTCTCCATGATGCTGGCCGTCCGTCTTGACCCGCTGGACGGGGCAGCGCTGGACGATGTCCGCGCACAGGTTCTGGCCGACATGAAGAGCGATGAGCTGCAGGATGCGCTGGCTGCCTATGGTGCCTCCATGCAGCACAGCCTGGACAGCTCCGCCATGGGAAAGCTCCCGGCCCGGAAGATCGCGGCCGCAAGCTCGAACTGACCATCCCCTGAAACGAACAAAGGCGTCTGCACCCGGTCGATGCAGACGCCTTTGTTTTATGCTTTTTTACCGGCGGTCACTTGCGATGACCGGCCCAGCCGTCCACGGCGTTCACGAGCGCCCGGCCGCGGCGGCCGAAGAGCTTGGGCAGCAGCATGCGGGCCATGGCCCAGACCCCTGCAAAGTTGTACAGGATGACCGCTGCGGTGATGAGTCCGGTCCACAGGCCGTAGAGCGGGACATCCGCCAGCAGGACGAAGGCTTCCGCCGCCAACGCGCCGAAGTTGACCGCCACCCGCACCGGATGGATGGACATTCCAATCATGTGGTGAGCATCCAGCGCACGGAGGGTGAACACCAGACCCAGCCCCAGGAAGGACGCATACGTCGCGCCGATGGGGCCCCACCACTTGATAAAGAAGTAGTTCATGATGCAGTTGCTCACTGCACCGGAGAGCATGGTCCACAGGCTGTGGCTGGATTTCTTGTTGACGACATAGACGCTGTTCAAAAACTGGTTGTAGCAGCTGCACGTGGATGCCAGCGTCAGGAAGGGCACGAAGTGCCAGGCGTAATAATAGTTCGCCTTCATGATGTGCATGACCGGGCGGCAGAGCCAGATGATGCCCGCCGCGCAGCAGAACAGCACACTGGAATAGGTGCGGAAGATCTTGGTGAAGAACCGGGCGCGCCCGTCCTCTTCCGTCACGGCGGAGAGCTGCCAGGCATCGTAGAAGATGAGGCCCAGCGTCGTGAGGATGGTGGGCAGGAAGTAGCCGGTGGAGAGCAAGCCGCTCCAGGCGTCGCCGCTGTGGCCGTCCAGCCCGTTGCACATCTCACGCACGAAGAACAGGTCCGACGCATTGATGACCCAGAAGCTGATCTGGGCCGGGATCATGGGCAGCGAGAAGCGGAGCATCTGCTTCCACAGGTCTTTGTTCAGACCTTTCAGCTCCACAAAGTTCCAGAGCTTTCCGGTCAGGCAGAGGAAGAGCACACTGGTCAGGTCGCCGCTGATGATGGCCAGCAGGTAGCCGTTGGCACCCCAGCGGAACCCCACCAGATACAGCACATAGAACGCCATGGTCGCCACCGTGCAGAGCACGCCGTCCACGGCCACCAGCTTGTTCCACTGGCGGCTGCGCACGAACTGGGTGCACAGGGTGCGCAGGCAGCTCATGAGGACATAGATGTAGATGAGCAGGCCATACTGCGCCATATCGGGCAAGAACTGCGCGATGGGCCAGCAGAGCACCAGGATGCCGAAACCGCCCAGGATGGTCAGCAGGCCGTTGGTGAACACCTGCTTTTCACTGTTGCCCTTGTCCAGACCGAACCGGATGATGGCGTTGGACATGCCCATCGACACGAACGGGATGAGCAGATTGGCGTACTGGCTCAGGATCTTCGAAAGGCCAAGGTCGGAGATCTCCGCCATGGCATAGGTCAGAAACGGCTGGACCAGCAGGGTCAGCAGCTTCGACGAAAAACTTGAGATCGCAAAAATGATGGTATTTCCGGCCAGCTTGGAATACTTGTCGCCGCCGGAGCTTTTTTCGTTTGCCACGTTTTTCAACTCCTGTACTATTCGCCCCTGTGCGCAGGGCCCGCTTGTTCTGGAGCCCGCAGGGCGATTCTCTGATACGTTCCCCTCCACTCATACGAAACTGCGAGGGTTATTTCAGCAGCTCCCGCCGGGCCTTCCAGTCCGGGAGGATCTTTTCCACTTCCGCCCAGAACTTCGGGCTGTGGTCCAGCACAAGAAAGTGGCAGTACTCATGTACTACCACATAGATCTGTGCCGCTTCGGGCATGTTGTAAAGTTCCAATGCCAGCGTGATCTGCCGCTTGCCCGGTGTGCAGACGCCCCAGCGGCTCGTCATGCTCCGCACCTTCAGGATGGGCTTCTGCCCGCCCAGCACCTCGGCAAAGGCCGGGTAAACCTTGTCGCTCATGACCGCAAAATGGGCCAGCGCCACTTCCTTTTCGGGCAGGGGCCGCCAGTAGGTGCGGGCCTCGCGGTCGGCCAGGTCCCTCTGCGCCTCCTGCACCCAGTCCCGATGCCGCACCACAAAGCGGTCGGCCTCCTCCCACGAGGAGCGGAATGGGATGCTGACGGCCACGGTGCCGTCCGGATGCACCCGGATGTTCAGGTTCTTCACCTTCCGGCGGGTGGCCTTGTAGAGGATGCCGCCCGCTGTGCGCAGGGTCACTTCCGGCTTGCGCTTCGGCATGTCCGCCACTCCTCCACCGGCAGCTGGGCCAGCACCACGGCTGCAAAGATGAGCACACAGCCGGAGGCCTCCCGCACCGAGAGGTTCTGGTGCAGGATGAGCCAGCCGCCCAGAGCGCTGAACACGCTTTCCAGGCACATGATGAGGCTCGCGACGGCGGGGTTCAGCTCTTTCTGCCCCAGAATCTGCAGCGTATAGCCGACGCCGCTGGACAGCACACCGCAGTAGACGATGGGCAGCCAGTTGGTGCCGAACTCGGCGAGGGTGGGCGTCTCAAACAGGAAAGCGGCGGCGGTGCTCTCCACCGCCACCACAACGAACTGCACCAGACTCAGCCGGACGCCGTCCACCAGCGGGGAAAAGTGGTCGATGGACATGATCTGGAAGCTGAAGAGCACGGCGCAGCTGAGCAGGACCCAGTCGCTGGATTCGATGCCGCCAAAGCCGTTCTTCATGCAGAGCAGATACAGCCCGCCCACGGCGATGACCATGCTCAGCCAGAGCCGGGCACTGCCCCGCCGCCCCACGAACAGCCCGAATACCGGCACCATCACGACGTACATCGCCGTCAGGAACGCGGCCTTGGCCGTGGAAGGGTTCAGCGTAATGCCGATCTGCTGGGCCGCGCTGGCCGCAAACAGAAAGGTGCCGCAGACAAAGCCCGCTGTTCCCAGCGTTTTGCGGTCGGCAGCGGTCTGCGGCCTGCCGGTGGGTTCGCCCCGGCGGCGGCGAAGGGCATCAAAGGCGTAAACGGTGGGCAGGAGCACCAGCACGGCCAGCCAGCTCCGCCCGGCCAGAAAGGAATAGGCCCCCATACCAGAGCCTGCGCTCTGGGCCACAAAGGCCGTGCCCCAGATCAGGGCGCAGAGCATCAGCATCAGGGAATGCCGGGTCTGTGTATTCATCCGCCGATCCCCTCCACCTTGAGCAGTCCGTAGAGGTAATACTTGCTCGAATCATAGGAGATGGTCAGCCGGTAGCTGGCGTTGGGGTCCAGATTGCCGATGTCGCAGTGGTAGTTCTGGCCGTCGGTGACGAAGTAGTAGGTGGTGTTGTCCACATACTGTGCGCCGCCATCGACCTTCTTCCACAGCGAGATCTTGAACTTCTGCACACCCTCCGCCGTGCCGCAGCCGTAGACGGAGAGCAGCCCGTTCGGCGCGGTGAAGTAATCGGTCTGGCGGCTCCAGATGCCGTTGAAGACGATGTTCAGCGAGCCGTTGGCCACAGCCGTGGCGTATTTGGCGGAGGTGTCGGCGATGCCCTCGATCATCAGCGGGTCGCTGCTGGGGGCCGCCCACTGGGTGGTGTCCTCCTCCTGTACCTCGTCCGACGCGCCGGTCAGCTTGTGGGCGATGGACGTCAGTGTGCTTTTGCAGCCGGTGAGCATCAGCGCAGCCAGAAGCAGCGCCAGCGCAAAGGCAAAGATCCGTTTTGTTTTCTTCATGGTTTTTTATCCTCAAAAATCGCAGAAAAGTGTACTTTTGCAAGGCATGATACGGATATAGTATACCGCATTTTTTTCCTGCATACAAGACACTTCAGCGCGTTTCCCCATTCTGTGCCGTCAGGGCCGCGCATTCGGCGGCGGCAAGGTCGTTCCGGGCCGGGCCGAAGAGCGAATCGTACCGGTAGAGCGCCCAGCCCTGCGCGCCCCGGCTGCGCAGATCGGCCGTCTGCCGGGCCAGCGCGGAACCGGTGGCCCACTGGCTCGTGCTGTCGGCGTTGGCCCCGCCGTCACCCACGCCGATGCGGTAGGCCCCCAGCCCGAAATACAGCGCCACATCCCCGGCGCGGGCCATGCCCAGCCACTCCGGCACGATGTTCTCAAAGGCAAAGCGGGTGCTGCCCGATTGCAACTGGTATCCATAGCCCCAGTACACCTGCGGGCAGAGGTAATCCACCACGGCGTCGGCCCCGCTGGCCGTCAGCCAGGTGTAGATGTCGCTGTACTGGGTGGCAAGATCGTTCTCCGGATTCCCCTGCGGACTGACGCCGAACCGCAGGGTCGGGTCTGCTGCCTTCACGGCATCGTGCGCAGCCTTGACCAGGCTCGTCACGTTCTGCTGCCGCCAGGATGCCAGATCCTTCTCACCGCTGGCCGCGAACTGCGCCGCGTCGAGAGAGGCTTCGGTCGTGGGATAAAAATAATCGTCGAAGTGGATGCCGTCCACGGCGTAGCGCTCCACAAGCTCGGCCACCCCCTGCACCACATACGCGGCGGCCTCCGGGATGGCCGGGTTCAGGTAGACCCCCTCGCCCACCGTGCAGCACCACTCCGGATGGGTGTGCATCAGATTCGTCTCCCCAATGCTGGGCGGCATGGCCGCAGAGCTTTTCAGCCGGTATGGGTTGATCCAGGCTTCCAGCGAAAGCCCCCGCGCGTGTGCCTCGGCGATGAGCACATCCAGCGGGTCAAATCCGGGTGCCTGCCCCTGCGCACCGGTGCAGAGATGGCTCCACGGAAACAGACCGCTCTCGTACAGCGCATCCCCGAAGGGCCGCACCTGCGCGAGAACGGTGTTCAGCCCCAGAGCGGCGCAGTTGTCCATCAGCGCGGCGATGTCCGCCCGGAACGCTGCCTCGGACGAAAAATCCATCCGCGCCCATTCCAGATAGCTCACCCAGACCGCCCGCCACTCACCGGAGGGCAGGGCCGGGTTCGGCGTCTCATCCGGCTGCAGCACTGCGGGCGGATCTATTTTTTCTACGTTCCGGACAGAACGGTACAGAAAATACGCTCCGGCGGCACAGCCCAGTCCCGCCAGGAACCGTCGGCGGCCGATCTTTTTCTTCCTGCGCGGTGCGCGCCGCTGCGGGCTCATGCGTCCTCCTGCATCTTATACAGGCTCAGTGCGGCCCAGCCGCGGGCGCAGGCCAGCAGCACCCAGAGCAGGTTCGCCCAGAAGCTCAGGCCCGCCATGCCGCCGTAGACCGTCAGCAGAACAAAGAGCAGATGGAGCACCTCTGCCGCGCCCACCAGCTGCAGCTGCCGCTGAATGGGTCTGCCCTTCTGGTATTCGTAGCCCAGCAGGCCGGGCCAGACCAGCGCCGAGCAGATGTATGCCGCCCAGCCCCGGCCCATGTAGCTGAGCATCAGCACCACGAAGAGGCCGAAGTAATTGCGCTTGTCTTTGGCCGAGCTGCCTTTTTCCGCCGCCAGAAACAGCAGGGTGATGCCGGTGATGCAGAATGCCACCATCTCCAAGAAGGAGAAGTCCATCCCGCCCAGCACGGCAAAGCCGTTCAGCATGGATGCCGCCGCTGCGCACAGCAGGAAAAAGTACCAGGTCTTGTGGGTGAATTTCAGTTTCATTGTGAGCCTCCCCGCCCATGAGACGGCATGGGCGACCGCAAATTTTAGAATTTTTCCAATATTATAACACAATTTCCTGCGGGTTGTGTTACAATAAGGAAAACTCTGATCAAAAACCATTCAGGAGGGCTCCATGAACGCTGTCATTTCCATCATCCTGCTGGCGGTGGCGCTGGGCGTCATCGTTCTGCTGCTCACCCGGCGCGAGAACACCCGCCGCAGCCAGTACGGCCCCGCCGGCCTGAGCGAGTTCCGCACCGACCTGCCGCTGGACGAGTGCTTCGACCAGCTCGACCTCCACAGCGAGACCGACGAGTTCGCTTACGAGTGCCGCCGCGAGAACGACGGCGGCTTCCTGCTCCACCTCACGCTCCATCAGCCCACCCAGCAGCCGCTGGATACCCTCTACACCCTCCGCCTCGACCCCGGCCGTCAGACCATCGTGACCCTCATCTTCATCCGGGAATCCTTCGGCTACAAAGAGCCGCTTTTCCCGCAGGAAATGCTGGACACCTTTATGATGCAGAAGCTCCAGGCCCACCGCACAAAATAATTTTGTCCGAAAACGCTTTTCATTTTCGCAGTTTTTTGCTATACTATCTGTTGCACCCTGCTTTTTCGCCGGGTGCCTCTGCGGGCCAGTAGCTCAGCTGGTCAGAGCTGGCGGCTCATAACCGCCAGACCTTACCTTTTCCACCTTTTTCAAACAGCGTTTTTCCGTTGTTTTTTGGTTTGCGAGTGGCTTGAAACTCGGACTTGGGTATTTTCTGGGTACGAAAGCCATTTTATAGAGCTTTGAAACAACGTCATAAGGGCCAGTAGTTCAGTGGTTAGAACTCCCCGCTCATAACGGGGTTATCGCGGGTTCAAGTCCTGCCTGGCCCACCAAAAAAGCACGAAGGTTTCGGCCTTCGTGCTTCTTTTTTGCTCAGTCGTACAGTTCCTTGCTCATCTGGTTGCGAATCTCTTTGCGCCGCTTGTCATAGACCTGCGTGTAAATTGCAAGGGTGGTACTGGGCTGTGCGTGTCCGGCTTCTGCGGCTACTGTCGCCACACCAATCTCCGGGTTGGACAAGAGGATGCTCACAAAAGTGTGCCGGAACATATGAGGATGCAGCCCTTCAATGCCTGCCCGCTGTCCGATCCTGCGAACCAGTGCGCCATAGCTGTCCGGGTTGATAGGGAATCCATGGTCATTGCAGATCACGAAGTCCGTCCCCCGAAGGGCAAGGAGAGAGGGAGCATACTTGCTGCTTTTCTTATCCAGACTTTTCTGCCAACTCCCTCCCATCAATTTTTTCTGGGACTTCCAATACTTATAATATTCTTTGAGGAAGTCCATGTACTCCGGTGCTACGTCCACATCCCGGATGTTGCTTTCCTTGGTCGTTGTCAGCTGATACCCAAAATCTTTGAATACCAGAAGCGATTTAGAAATATGTATGGTGCATTCTTCAAAGTTGACATCTTTCCATGTCAGTCCAGCCAGTTCGCCACGGCGCACACCAGAATTGAGCAGGGACAGAACGATCACCTGTTCCAACATGGAACTTTCCTTTAAGGTGTCCTGAAGCTGCTTGATCTGGTGCTTCTTAATAGTGTCTACCGACCTGCTCCGGCTTCCCAGTGCAGGAATTTTGTGCATGGGATTCTTCACACCGTAATTTTCATCCGCATATTCCAGTGTAGAACGAATGAACAGAGCGTATTCTCTCATGCTCTTTCTGGTCATAGGTTTTGCAATGGTTTCCACATCAAAAGCATCGTCCACTTTACAGCCCAGCGCAATCGCCACCTGTTCTGCTGTTTTAATATCAACTGTTTCGCTGCGAAATGCCTTTTCGATGGTTTTTGCTCCACAATCGCATCTCTTAGCTAACTTCGGACAAGATTCCTTTTTCATCTCCAGACCACGCTGATTGATAACAGCATGGGTGCGACACCGTGCGCCGCCAATTTCGATTTGTTCCAGAACCCGATCACAATCCACCTTTTTGATGGAATCAACGGGCTTCTGTGCAAACTCAGGGAATTGCTGAATCTTCCGAAGGTAGTTTTCCTTGCCCCTCGTTGTGTTCGCCTTATTACGATGGCTGTCATAATCGCCCTCTAAGCGAGCAGAAGGAGCAAGTCTTGCCTTTTTGGATTCTATGTACTCCTGCGCCACTACTGCAAAGGTCTTTCCTGCATTGCTGGCTTCCTTGTCTGCCTTTTCCTGTTCCAGCCGTTCAAATTCGGCAGCGGCAGCTTTCGCAGCGGCGTTACGCGCACGAGCGTTTTTCAGTTCGGTGGGGTCAAAATCGAACCGACCATAACGGCGTTCAATTTTGCCGTTCACCAGAACATTTGCGATGAGTTTATAATAACGAGGCTTCTTTTTGGGTTCTCGCAATTCAAACGATGCCATATATTTACCGTCCTTTCTGTGTGGTGGTTATCTCTGTCACGATGAGTATAGCAGTTCGGGCGGTTAATTTTTAGGATGTCGCAGTTTACGCCCGCATCCTTGACAAATCACAAAGTTGTCGTTCCACCGTTGAAGTAGTCAGCCATCTTGCCAAGGTTGATGTACCACTTGATGCCTGACTGGAATGCCATGCCCGGCACCTCCCGGCAAAGGCGGCGGATGTAATATTCAGGCAAGCCCATACGCTGACTTGCCTGCTTGATGCTGACGATCTGCGGCAGAACAACCGCTTCGGTTTGGATCTCCGGCGATACCATCACTTTTTCACTCATCGGCATTCCTCCTGTCCCATTCATTGATTTCCAAACTGTTCATCAGGGCTTCTTCGATCCTGCGCATTTCATGCCGTGTAGTCTGTCCTAAGAAGCGCTGTATGCGGCTTTTGTCTATCGTGAATATCTGTTCCAGCTGAACCACAGACGGCTTCTCAAAGGCTGTATTGTGGGCTATCAGAACGTGCGTGGGCTGGTATTTCTTTTTCTCGGTGCGGGAAGTCACTGTCGCCACAATAAGGGTAGGCGCATAGCGGTTTCCTACATCGTTTTGCAGAACCACCACAGGGCGGGTGCCGCCCTGTTCGGAGCCGATGTGCGGCTCCATATCTGCATAGTAAATGTCCCCTCTGAGGTATTTCCAGTCTTTTGGTATGATAGCGATCAGACCTCCTATCCTTCTATATGTAGCAAAAGCCGCCCGTTTATGGCAGGCGGCTCTTGCAGGAAAAAGGAGTATGCCGATAAAGGCGAGAGCATCAACGTTTTACAGGAAGGCTCAGTGAACGGCTGGAGCCATTGTAGATCTCCAGAATCTGCTTCATGTGGCGGTCGGCGGTGTTGCCCGTGTCCTTCCGTGCATTTTTGGTAATGGTTTTCGGATGCACCGTAGAAAGCCGTGCAATCAGACGCTCCCGGCTGTACTCATCCCGGTACATTGCCACAAAGCGGGTAACGCCGTGGAGGATGCCGGACAGGAACGAATCGGAATCGCCCCACCATGCCTCCACGATGATCTTCAGGGCTTCCTGATAGATGTCAGAACCGTAGTTCTTATAAATATAATAGGCAGAGCGGATGCAGTAGATCTTCCACTCGGCTCGGATGCCATCCAGTGCAAAAGTAGCACCAGTTGCTTCGGTAGCGGCAACAAATGCACAGGCATCCTCATCTTCTGCCACGATGTCAGCACGAAGCCGCTCACCTGCGGTCAGATCGGTGGAAATGCCCGTCTGAACAGCAAACAAAAGGGCTTCATCCTTTTTGGAAAGGCCGTGAAAGACCTTGCAGAGAATCGGGAGGTCATGACCTCCGTTGCAGGCGATACGCGCTTCGATGGTGTTCTGACCATCAAAAACATGGTAGCGGCCATCACGGTAGCTGACTCTCGGTTCGTTGGCAACGTACTCCGAAAAGGTGGCAGAAATCTCCTCCACCTTTCTGGTGCGCAAAACACGCTGGTATTCAGCGCAGGGGGTCAAGAGTGCGCTGTCGATGTAGCGCATCTCACAAACACATTCGGGCAGTTTGGCAAGGTTCAGATTAGAAATCATCATAGCACTCTCTCCTTTATCGTCTGAAGATAGGCAGAAGTGTCATCAATCAGAAAAAGAATGGCACTTCTGCAGTCGTTGTCCTCAAAAACATCGGGATAGTCTTTGAATACGAGATTCCAGCGGCGGATAAAATCCTCCTTTGCGCCCTGAACTTCGCACATCATAATTGAACCGTTCGCAACGGTCGTTTTATGGTGGCGGTTGTCAATGGATTGCCGAAGTCGTTTTCGATCTTCGTCTGTAAGACAGCGGTTGTGACCTTGGATACTCCTTTTGAAATCCGGGGGTGAATTGCTTACTGGCTCGATTTCATCCTCGGTATGGACTGCATTGGAATCAGGAGCATCGTCGGCAGCAACATCGGATTTTTCCGAGCTTGTCGGCTTCTTTGCTTTCCGGTCCTTCTTGGGTTTGCGTAGCTCCTTGATGATAGCTGGGATTTCTTCTTTTGGGGTTTGCGCCAAAGCGGTGATCTCGGCATCGGTAGCCTTGATATGCCCGGTCAGTATTTCCTCCATTGCACCGGGGACGGCAGCTTCTGCCGCATCAACGCCTTTGGCATATTTTTCTGCTCGCTGCACAAATTTTGAGTTCACGCCATTTCGTTCGGCAATCCGTTCGCAAGTTCGTTTGTGTAAATCAATGTGGACATTTTGTCCACATTGATTTACTTTGTTCTGATTTCCAACGGGTGCGCCAACCGAGAGCTTTTCATTCTCGTAGGCTTTCCCCATCAAAAACTTCCGGCGTTCCGGGTCAAGGTTTCTGCGCCCCAACTGGTTCTGGCAGATCCATGCCAGTGCAGCATAACGGTCAGGCAACTGGATTTCCTTCACTTCAAAAGCGATTTCCGGGTGATGCTTGAGAATGCGATACCGGGAATGTCCATCCAGTATGTAACCGTTCCAGACGATGATCGGGTTCAGAAGCCGCCGCTCCTGAATCATGTTCTGCTCTAAGATGTGCTCCTCCTCGGCGTTCAACGGCGGGATCTTGCCCTGAAACTCCGGGTCGATCTTAAGCGCATTCAGATTCATCATCGAACCGTCCCTTCTTAAAGTAGGTGGATTTCGGGCTGGTGGGCTGGATGTAGTAGTCGTAGCCGAAGTTGGTCTGGCAGTAGGTGCAAGGCTCCTTGGTGAGCTGATAGGGGTCTGCACGGCGGACACGGATGCCACGGGTGTTCCGAAAGGCATTCAGGCAGCGGGGGCAGAGGGTGGTCAGGGTCGATTCATCGGTCTTGTGGGTAAAAGTACGGCTCATAATCATTACCTCCGTGTCATCAGAATGAATATTCGGTATGGAAAAAGCCCACTGCCTTGATTCAGAAGAATCCCGGTGGTGGGCTTTGAAGTTTTGCTTTAAGTTTTCCAACCTATTTGTCCTCGACGCCCGTTGGATTTGGAATGCACCTCGGTAAGTGGGGACTTGCACCCACACTCCACATTGGCTTCTTCAGCCACCCCGTCTTCGTTATGACCGGGCCGCGAGTTACGGAAGTTTCATTATTTTGTCCGAGGGAATGATATTCAGTTTTCAAGGTACGTCTTACAGCTTCGGGTATCTCCCCGTCTGGGGTGTTGCCCTTGCTGTGACAATAGTTTATCGTAGAATCGCTAGCTTTTTAAGGAACTGGTAGTTCCGGTTTTGCAACTTTTTTGAGCGGATTTTTCTCGAAAATCGGAACTACCAGTTCCGGTTTTTCGTAGATGCGTCAGAAAAAAAGCACAAAAAAAGAAGCCGAGAATTGCTTCTCGACTTCTTTATGGTGGTTATACAGATGCAGATGCATCCAGCTCATCAATAAGGCTGTTCAGCTTACTTTTGAAGTTCTGGATATTCTGATTCTGCTTCTTGATCTGCGCATTCAACTCCCTTTCCCGTGGAGTGTCCAATACGCCCAGAATCAAAAAATCTAAGGTGGTGTTCAGTGAAATGGCTACTTCTACCAACAAATCTATGGATGCAGTGCCTTCCCCTCGCTCGATTTTTCCCAAATGGCGGTCGCTGATATTCAGCTTTACGGCAAATTGCTCTTGCGTTAAGCCTTTGGTTTTGCGCAGCTGCTGGATGCGTTTTCCTGTGATGTAAGAATCAAAGTACATAAGCCAGCCCTCCGACCACAGTGCAACGCAGTCGCAAGCTGCGCGATAAGGTCGGAGCGCAAAGATACAGTCGGCGGCGAACCAAGTTCTGGTTGCCGGGGCTCGATTGGTACTCAATCAATCTTCTTTTCATGTTTCTTCGTCCTTTCTTTGTCAGTGATGGCAAGGCGGGCGGAGCATGGAAAATGTACAGTACACCTTCCATGATAGAAAAAGGGTGAAACCCTATTACTATCTATAACAAAAAGGAGCGGTATTATTAAGTTTATGGCATCGTGCTTAGCAAGTGTCGGACGGCATCCTGCTGTTCAGGTCGAAGGGCCGACCATTGTTCAAGCACTTCAGCCTGATCCTGCGTAAGTATGACCGGCTCTCGCTCACCAGACTCAACCACTGAGAAAAATTCAGTCAGTGTAATCTGGAACGCATCGCATACCTTAACGAGTGTTGGCAGAGTTGGTACAATATCTCTACGATACCACGCGGAAATCGTAGTGGGTTTGATTCCGGCATGAATGGCTAAATCATAGTTCGACCATTTCCGTGCATCACGGTAGAAGGCGATAGTCTCCAGCACATTTTCCACCGATAAACCTCCTCTGCCTTAAACTTGCGCTCATTATACCGTAGAACGCAAAAAATTATAATCCTTTTAGTGGTACACGAAATACGACTTTCGGGCATAGCAAAAAGGCCATCGGTCGGTCATTTTCCCGACAGCCTTGCCGTCTGATATTTTCTTTTCACTTTTGCTACAATAGGATTATTCCATTTGGAAAGGAGAATTGTTATGTCGAAGAAGTATCCTTCTCTGTCTCCCACTCTCATTGAAAGGTATCTGACCCATCTACGGGAGGCCGAGCGAAGCAGCCATACGATCAGTAAATACGCCCATGATTTGACGACATTTCTAAATTATCTCAACGGAAAGCCGCTGACCAAAGCAAACTTAATTGAATGGAAGTCTACACTTGTTGCTTCTTTTATGCCTACAACAGTCAATTCAATGTTGGTTGCCGTAAACGGTTATCTATCATTCATGGGCTGGCAAAATTTGAAAGTCAACCTGCTCAAAATCCAGAAATCGATCTTTACGGATGAAAGCCGAGAGCTTTCCCACGATGAGTACATTCGCCTTGTGAACGCTGCAAAAATCCAAGAGAATGAGCGTCTGGCACTGGTGATTCAAACGATCTGTGCCACAGGCATCCGTGTGTCAGAACTGCGCTTTATCACAGTGGAAGCCGTACATCTTGGAAGAGCTGAAATCAGCAACAAGGGCAAGCGGCGCATCGTGTTTCTGCCAAACGGTCTACGCAAGCTGTTGACGGTCTATCTGCGTAAACAAGGCAAAACCAGCGGCGCAGTGTTTACTACCCGGACGGGCCGCCCTCTTGACCGCAGCAACATCTGGCGAGATATGAAAGCCTTGTGCCAGAGTGCAGGCGTTGACCCTAAAAAGGTATTCCCCCATAATCTCCGGCATTTGTTTGCCCGGACTTTTTACTCCGTAGACCATGATTTGTCTCGACTGGCCGACATTTTAGGACATTCTAACATTGCTACCACCCGTATTTACACAGCCGAGTGTGGAAGTGTCCATGCACAGCAAATCGAGAAGCTTGGCCTTATTATTACATAATTCCTGTTATGTTGTATTTATTGAAATTCTTATCATTGTACGATTCCTGCAAATTACTTTGTAAAGCATCCAAGAGTATGACATTTACAAAAAAGCAGACAAAATACTTACCATCCTAGAGATACTTTGTGTCCGATTTGCTTGCATTCTGATCTTTACGGCGGTATAATTGTGAAAAAAGCGTTACACAATTGTGATATTGACAACATAACAGGAATTTTGTTGTAGATCGAGTAAAGAGTGGTTGAAAAAGTCATTGAGATCTAACTACTAGGGGGGGAGTTTTCATGTTTTGTCCGTATTGTGGGCATAAAATTTCGGATGGGGCGGGCTTCTGTGGAAATTGTGGAAAGAAAGTGGCTGTATCGGCTCAAACAACACCAACAAGAAAACCACATCAAAAAAGATGGAAAGGCATTCACTTTTCAAAAAAAGTAGCGGGCGGAATCGTAGCTGCGGTGCTAACAGCCGGAATTGCATTTGCCGGATACACCGTTATGGATGACTATTTTAGTAAAGATCAGCAGGTCTTACTGGTATCATCAGAGCGTAATTGTGCGGTTGTTACGATTGATTCAAAGGGCAATGTGCGAAAACGTGCGGTTCTAGGAGCCTCCGATGATGCAGATGCAGCTAAAATTTCCAATTTTGACGATATCAAGTACAGCGAAGATGAAAAGTATCTGTATTATCGTACCTGTATCAACGACAATGATGGCGGAACTCTGTACCGTGCGGAACTTTCAAAGCTGAAGAAAGACCCTGCAAAAAACAACCATTATATCAAGAAAATTGGCGAAAACGTCACAGCCGATTATGAGTTCGTACAGAAAGATAGCATACTATATACAGATTCCTCAAAAAGTCTGTATTATTATAATAATGGACAGACTACTTTTTTAGCTAAGAATGTCACCTCCTTCCGAACGGATGGTGAAGATCGTTTGGTTTATTGGAATGAGGATGGTGTTCTTCGTTCGGTTTCTCTGAAAGACCCCAAAAAGCATACGACTCTTGCTGAGAATGCTGGATACATGATTTCGTTCCCAGATGTGGATCATATCGTGTACGCGACTGACCGATGGCAAAGGCCTTCGGAAATATATGTCACAGGCTACGGTCAAAAATCAAGTCATCCGAATGGGTTTAGTTCATGGGATGATTCTCAAATTGTGTACTATAGCCCGGAGAGAAAAGTCTACGCTTTCTCGTCTAATTCAACTGAATTATGCTATCTCGTTCAGTTCGATAACGAGGGAGTTACTACCATTTCGGATCAAGCGCTCTATACTTCTGCCGACGATTTATTATGCTATGTCCCAAAGGATGCTTATGAGGCGGCAAACAATAACGAGGACTATTACTATGAAATCTATGACTGCTACCATGAAAAGCGATATCGAATGAATGTGGCATCTGGAGTAAGCGTAGACTTCACAACAGATGCGTATGGCGGCGGTGTCATTGGGTCTTGGATGTATATATATGGTAGCGGTTATTTGGCGGTGGTTCCATTCAGGATTGAAAACGGTGATGTTCTCGTTGAGGAATATCAGGAGGGGTTTGAGCGCGAAAATGCTGAAGTCGTTGGTGTATCGGAGAATGCACTGTATTATGTGACGAATTATACAGATGATTATGTGGCGGACTTTTATGTGATTGAAGATGGTGTAGAGCGTTGCATTGCAAAGCAGATCGATGTTGCATCTATACGAGTTTACGAGGACGGCACTGTACTATATTATAATGAGAACCCAGTTTTCCTGATGAGAATGATGCCAGATGGAACAAACCTTGCATATGAGCACGAACTTGATTCGTGCGAATTTATGAAAGATGGTGCATTTTTGTACTCCACGAGTGATGGTGCACTTTATTGGGAAAAAGATAATGAGAAAAAGAGAATCATGGAAGGATCGGGTATAACTGTCCATGGTGATGCAATTCAGGAACCCATATTGGACACGAGTAGATACTATTTTTAGTTTCCATTTTTGAGGCATACAGGAGGTTAACATGAAAGTTTGTAGTAAATGCGGTGCAGAATTCAGTGATGATTATAAATTTTGCGAAAAATGTGGTGCTCCACTCACAAAAGGTAGCACGGATAAAAAAACGGGTACAGGTGATTTAAGTCACGACCCCATTGGTGGCCTATATAATACCAGCTTGTCACAGTTTGTTCATTTGATTCAACACTACGGTGCCCGAATTATGCGAGTTGCGGCTCTACTTATGGTGGTACTGTTTTTCTGCCCGCTTTTTATGGTTTCTTGTGATGCAATGCAAATGAAAGTAAGCGGATTTGAAACTGCAACTGGGTTCAGCTTCGATGATGATGGAAATACCAAGAGCAACTGGTTTTTGACGGATGAAGACAACTCGCATTATTATACACAAGATAATGCAAGCCTGCCGAGTGGTTCATTGATTGCGTTTGGTGTATTGGTGCTTGCGGGCATCATGCTGTCCAGTACCTTTGCTGCAAGCAACTCTGCTGCAAAAACGGAACAAGCAAAGCTAAGAAAAATCCAGATTGTTTTGGCAGTAGGACATATTGCATGGCTGTTTTATGTCTTGAAAGGACTGGAAGAATCTGCAAGAATTGAAGGAATGGAATGGGCAAGCACCATGCTTGTTACGGTCGAGCCAACAGGATGGTTCAAGCTAGATATTGCTGCTACGATCTTATTTGCAGCGGTGGCTTTGGTGTGTCTGATAGATGAAGACACCCTAGAAAAGACGAAAAAGACGATGTGGACTGATGAATTTGGGCCGGTTGAGGATGAGCCTGATGTGCCGCACGATACTTCTGCGGACGAATTTTTTGATACAGATGTTTCAGATGGCGATTTAGATGATGCTCCTGACGTTTTGCCGGATGATTGGGAAAAAGATAGCCTGAAAGAAAAGAAAGACGAGGTACGAGAAAAGGCTGACGAAGGATCTACTACAAAACTGAGAATCAACAAAGGACACAGTAAAGGCGCGACAAGTGAAGCTGGTGTAAAGACCTCGCCGATTAAAACTGAGAGTAAAAGCGCACATTTTCATAAACCGTCAAGTCTATAAGGATAATTAGAAAAGGAATCTGTATGAAGTATTGCAGAAAATGCGGAGCAAAGCTCGAAGAAGATTTTCTTTATTGCCCTGTATGTGGAGAAAACTTTAAGAAGTCGGATTGCGTTCTTGAACCATCCAAGGATCTTTTTCAAACCGTAGTAAATGCAATCTGTGGCAACGAGTTTCGAATCATTCAGCTTTTGGCGGTTGCGTCATCAGTTCTTGTCTTTTTTCCGTGGTTTGAGATTGGCCTGACAGATATATCAAGAACCAAAGCGATAAGTGGAGATCAGTTGGCGCTTGCTGTTGAGTTTTGGATGATGGATGGTATCATATTTGCTGCAATATTCTTGGAAAAATGGCTGGATCGAGTTTGGATATTAGCAGTGGAAGCTGTATGTGCAGCTTTGAATATGACATCATTGTTATCTACAGTATTTGAAATGAAGAATATTCTAGGGTTCATAAATCCGATTGCTTCGCAAGCTACAGACTATGAACTCAAAATACAGTCAACAGGGTGGTTCAAACTTGAATTTGTTGCAGTGGTACTGATAGGTGTAGTATCGGGTTATTTTATTTATGAAATAATACGCTATCATCACAACCTCCATAAGGCTGTATTTGATGTGGAAACAAAAAAGAACAAAAGTGATTCTACGGCAACTGATTTTTCCCTAAGAAAGGATGCTGAAAATAAAGAACATAGTATAACATTTCATCAGCCGCCTCATCTTTAAGACTATAAAAGATAGATACTGAGGGGAGAATCAAAAATCTGTGGACGAGAAAGAAAAAAAGCATTCAACGGATTCCAAAGATGCAGAACGAAGTTTTGTAATTATAAACGGAAAGCGTGTCTATGGAATCAATGCGGAAACAGATGAAGTGGTTTCGGCAGGAAAGGTTTATCCGATATATACATATGAATCAAACCATTTGGTAGATTCATGGGTTTGTTCGATTTGTGATACTGAAAATCCAGATCGAAGTTCCAGTTGCTGTGTATGTGGCCAAGCACGGACGAGTGAAAAGAAAGCGCAATCCAAGTTTGGAAAGTATAGCAATTGGAGCCAAGATAGACATAATACTTCCAACGAAACCTCTGAAACTGGGAAATGTGAAGAACCGCCCAATACTAAAACGAAGAAATCACTTAAATTGGTGATCGTCGGAATTCTGATTGCAGTGCTAGTCGTTGTTGCCATTGCAATGATCCTGAGCCACTCCTCTACAATAACCACATCTGAAGGTATAGCAGATAAAACCGTTTCCAGTGCAAGTAACTCCGTACCATCTTCTTCAGAATCTACACCGGGGGATGATGGCTCTACTGTAAGCACAATTGTTGTCGAACCAGCCAGTAGTACAGAAAGTGAACCGGGAAGTGTCTCTTCGTCAGTTGCAAGTGTAACGTATACGATTACCTATAATGTATCCGGCAATGGTACGTTATCGGGGGATGGAAAATCGGGAAAAAGCAGCATACAGTGCACTGTCTCCGAAACAGAAGCAGGAAAGAGCATTACTGTCACAGCAGTACCCGGTAGCAACTATCAGTTTGCTCGTTGGAGCGATGGTGTGACAAAAGCTACTCGCACGGATACGAATTTTAACACAAGCAAAACATTGACAGCATACTTTGAGAAAGTGACAGTGCCAGAGTACAGTGTAATATACCGAGTATCTGGCAACGGCTCATTGAGCAGTGGAAATGCATCAGGAAAGAGCAAACTTCAATATTCCGTGCCGCAAGGAAGCGGGAAGAGCATTACTGTCACAGCAGTTCCGGGAAACAACTATCATTTTGTCCGTTGGAGTGACGGATATACAGGAACAACTCGCACGGACTCCAACATTGGTGGAAATATTGACTTGACCGCATACTTTGAGGCAAACCCCGTAGCTCCTGCATGGAGTGCATCTGCTTCCATGGGAGCAGATGGCGTTATTACCGTTGCAGTGGACTCGGCAGGACAGAGCATCAAGGTGTCTGTGAAAATGGTCTATGTTGCTGATCCGAACAAAGTATATTCTATGGGAACTATTGGAACTTGGACAACAGGAAATTATAGATTTGAGCCTTCTTGTCCGGGAGATTCAGGCGAGTACTCTATCCGTTTTTATGATCAGAATGGACATCTATTGACGTCTGTTAATGCAGTACTTTGAAGAAAAGGAGAATGACACTATGAGGAAAGTTAAAATTGTATCGATGGTTCTATCCGTCGCATTCGCATTGCAATTTTCGATACCCGCCTTTGCAGCAGCTCCTATAGAGAATGCGGCTCAATCTACAGCAGAAAGTGTTTCCGCAGAACAAGTGAATGTAGAGTCTGAAGAAAATTCGAGTGAGTATGTACTTAAGCGTCATGCAAACAATTTGCATCCGACGGGCTATCCGGGACTTGATATAATCTCATCGAATTGGCGTAACAATTATGTGTGGTCTAGCTCCAACACCAATGTTGTCACGGTGAATTCGCGTGGTACAGCTACCGCGCAAGGACTCGGCACGGCCGTTGTAAGCGCAACCAGCAAGTCCAATCCTAATCGGGTACTAAATTTTAGATGCGTAGTCAAAGATGCAGAGTTGGAAATAAGCAGTTCCAGCAATTCTCTTTGCATCACTTATGATAATGAAAATCCGACAGCTCAGATGAGAATTTCTGATTCTTTCAGAGCAATTACATATGCAGACTGGACCAGCAGTAACCCGGAGGTCGCATCTATTGATTCAAATGGAAATGTCACAGCATATAAGGAAGGCACTACAATTATCCGTGTATCCACAAATGAAGGAAGCCGTAGCTATACAATGAATGTCAGTTCTAACAAAGGTGCTGTATATTTTTCGGCAGATCGTTCTAAAGAATACGGATCGACGTATCGTACTATGCTGGAAGCTGGTAAGTTGGGAGATATTAAAATTGGCGATGTAATCAACCTGAATGATTTCTTGCAGCATGATGCACGTGTGCAAATTCAAGGGTGGAGTAGCAGTAATCCGGCGGTGGCAACAGTTACAGAAAGTGGCTGGGTGACTGCTGTTGGCGAAGGTGAAGCTACGATTACTGTTACTTCCACAGAGGGGAAGTCCGCAGAATGCAGGTTGTTGATTGGTCAGGCTGCACAGACAGAATACCGTGAGGCTGTGAAAAGAGGAGAGATGATCCAAGGCGTCCTGTGCGTCACTGCGCTTGGAATCATCATTATCGTTATGATTATGAGTGCTACCTCTGGTGGAGCAAGTGCATAATGGCTTTTAGCCAATACACACGATTTTTCGGCTCAATTTATAAAAGGAGTGATGTACGGTTGTTTTGTAGATATTGTGGAGCATCTTTAGCAAAAGCAGCCACGAAATGTTCCTCATGTGGGAAGGAACAGGGCCCATTATTTGCGACAAACGGATATTTTGGTGTGTTAGATAAAATCAGTGAACAGGGTGTAAAGACAGAGAAACGGACAAAACAAGATTTCCCTGATAATAATAACTCGAAAGAGCCACGAAACGAAGAAACTGCAGAAAAAAGCGCATCTCCCTCAGCCGCGCAAATCGGTAAGGGTACAATTCTTCTTACCGTTTTAATGATTGCCTGTACATCGCTGCTTAGTGTGAAAATTTCTTCTTTGAAAAAAGCACTCAATGAAAATGAAGTAACCACACTCGATTCACTTTCTCAGGCTGTAACGCGCATTGAAGAAAATCAGATGCGGCAAGATGAAGTATTGGATTATCTTAAACAGACTGTAGATACTGCCAAAACAGATTCGGAAAGTCCAATACTGGATGAGCAAAATGCGGACGAAAAAACTCAAGAGAACGAGGAGAGCGCTTCAAGCACTTCAACCGAATTAAAGGATGATAGCACTGATTCACCAGTAAAAACATATCGTAAACAAGCACATTCCATGCCAGACAGCGTACCACCTTCTATTACATAACGGAAAGGGACATTTGCATGAAAATAGCCAGAAAAGGGCGTGACGATGAAATGGCTCTGTCCACCTTATTTTTCGTAAATGGAGAGAAAAAAGCCGATCTCTGTGAAGATAGCTACGCCATCGGTGCACATGATGGCGTTGTGCTACTGAGCGTATTTGATGGCTGCGGTGGTAGTGGCGCAAAAGTTTATGACACATATGGTGGACATACCGGTGCATATCTCGCATCACGCATTGCCAGTGGAGTTACATATGACTGGTTTCAAAATGAGGAACCACAAGAACTACTGGATAAATATTTGAACGATGCGCTACAAAGTTATAAAAGAAACAGTAAAAGCAATAGTGGTATCCGAAGCTCTATGGCCAAAGATTTTCCAACAACTGCAGCAATTGCAAATTGCCGAACTGAAAAGTCACAAGTGACAGTTGATTATCTGTGGTGTGGGGATTCTCGTGGTTTTCTTCTCACCGCTAATGGGTTGAAGCAAATAACTGTAGACGATGTGCAACGCACAAGCGATGAACCAGATATGCGCAGCGATGGAATTATGACCTGTATATGTAGTGCTTCAAAACCATTTCACCTGCATGAAAAGAAAATCTGCTGCTCAGATCCATGTGTTGTGATGACTGCAACAGACGGCTGTTTTGGGTATGTGGAGTCCCCTATCCACTTTGAAATTCTCTTGCTGGACACCTTACTCCAAAGTTATTGTATTGAAGACTGGCAGGAAAAACTGTTCGGAATTCTGAAAAAAATCTCGGCAGATGATTATACAATGTGTCTGGCAGGATTTGGCTATGCGACATTTGATGAGCTGAGGGCGACTTTTGAAAAACGCCATGAGTTTCTGATGAAAGCATATCTTTCAAAATGGAATAAAAGTTCTGAGGAACAGCAACGCAAAATGTGGCTTGAGTACGCAGAGGATTATCTGTCAGATCAAGGTGATGTGAAATGAAATACACAGATTATAATGGCTACATTGTCGCGGGCACATTGAAAAGTGACAATGCCGGATTCAGCAAATGGGGAATTGCCCAAAAGGACGGGCAAGAATATTTTTTGAAAGAGTTTTTAAGCCCTGTCTACCCGCAAAATGCTGAAATGTACTCTGCGCCGCAAGCTGAAAAAAAGCGGAAATATTGTGAACGCTATGAAGCCCAAAAAATGCTGCTTTACAAAACAATCAATGAAGCATCTGATGGAAACAATGTACGGATCGTGGATTTCTTCCGCTGCGATGGCCACTACTATATTGCGATGCCACGCATTTCAGCAGAAAAGTTCACGCCAGATGACATTTCACGGATGACTGGTGGAAATCATGTGCAGCAAAAACTTCTTTGCAAAACGCTTGCCCATAGTATTTGGAAACTCCATCAGGCAGGCATCGTTCATGGCGATCTAAAGTGGGACAATGTTCTTTTCCAGAAAAGCCATGATGGCTGGCTCACGACAAAAACAATTGATTTTGACAACAGTTTTTTTGAAGCTGATCCACCGAGAGACCCGGAGAACTTCAATTTCGATGTTGTCTATTTAGCGCCAGAAGGATATTTGTTTGCAGCCGGTGAAAATGTTCGAGTGGGAAAGCCATTGGATGTGTTTGCTTTAGGTATTTATTTTCACCAAGTATTTCAAGGAAGTGTCCCCAATTTTGTTAGTGGAGAAAAATACGATTATGTATTTGAGGGGCTTTTAAGTGGTGATAAATTGCGAATCGGAGATGATGTTCCGCAAGATATGGTGGGCATTATCTCTGGGATGCTGGAAACAGACCCTGTGAAACGATATTCTATGGACACCGTGGTAAGGTTGCTTTCTGGCGAAAAAGTACAGGCACAGCAAACGGTAAACCATGAAGCAACTCAAAATGATAAAGAAGCATCCCTTAGAATCAACATTTATAAAAGTCAAAAAAACGCAGGAAAATTCAAACAAGCAGGTAGCTTAAATTAAGAATCAGGAGGAATTACTTATGAACTTCAGCTTTGACTATAACGTGGATATGGTGTTTTGCATTGATGCAACCGGCAGCATGGGTGGTTTGATCGATAAAGTTAAAAATAACGCCTTGAATTTCTATCAGGATGTTCAGAAGATGATGACGAACAAGCAGAAAAAAATTGCTCAGCTTCGTGTTCGCGTGATTGCGTTCCGCGATTATGCGGCAGATGGCGATGATGCAATGATGGTGACAGATTTCTTTAATCTGCCCGCAGAAGAAAAAGACTTCGAGGAAACCGTAAAGAGCATTCGTGCAGAAGGCGGCGGAGATATTCCTGAAGATGGTCTGGAAGCACTGGCGTATGCCATTCGCTCTGATTGGAATAATGCGGGAACGAAGCGTCGTCATGTGATCGTTGTTTGGACAGATGCTCCGACGCATGAAATGGGATATGCGAAATCTCTGCCCAACTACCCCAACGGTATGCCTACCAGCCTGCAGGAACTGACTCAGTGGTGGGGAGATGCCGCCACACAGGAAAAAGGCTATATGGATCAGAACGCCAAGCGGCTGGTTCTCTTTGCCCCGGAAGAAGAATACTGGTCTCAGATCATGGATTCGTGGGATAACGTTGCTGCATATCCCGCCAAGGCCGGCGAGGGTTTGAAAGAGGTGGACTACCAGCAGATTTTGAATATGCTGGCAAATAGCATTGGTTAAAAGATTATAAAACCAAGTTGTTAACAAGGAGGAAAATCAGATGAAGAAAATCAAAATGTTGGCCGTTTTTCTGATGGTAGTATTTATGCTAACAGCTTGCGGTTCATCATCCGGCAGTTCGACAAACTACAAGTATTCTAAAACATACTCAAAAACTGGAACTTCCTACAAGGATGATTCTGGCGAGGTGTTTTATGAAAATTGGACAAATAAAACAACGGTAAGTGTATCGGAAGATGCAACTCATGTGCGCGTGACTCAGGAAGAGGCTGTAGGAGGACGTCAGGCTTTCGTATATGACACGATTTATACGTTTTCCAATCCAGTCAGCAATGTGTATTTTAATGGGGACACCTACACGATGACTATTAAAGTTGCTAGTAATACAATAGTCACTGCAAAAATGTGCGAGGTTCGCAAAGCTGCCTGGCAGGATAATTCTGCCACGGATGTAAATTTGTATGTGGAAGACGTTGGAAATGAAACGATTGGCTCTTTTTACAGGAGTTATACATTAAAAGCAAATAAAGAATATCGAATTTTCCCGGAGCATTATGAGATGGAGTGTGCAGCGGTTTCAACAAAGCTTGTTACTTACTAATATGGATGCTCTACCTATGGAAGGCTGGATACAATGAGCAACGGATTTCACAAAGGGACGGATTTGAGTTCGGCATCAAAAAATACTGTTTCAACACCTATCCCAAGAAAAAATCCTAGAACCATTTCAAGAGAAGACAAATCAGCATCTGAAAATGGTATCAGGAAAATCAAGACCAAAACAGCACCACCAAGATCAAAAAGACGAAGAAAAAAGCAGTCACGATTGAGAGTTTTACTGGCATTTGTTGTAGTCATTGTTGGTGTGACAGGGTTCTTTCTGTGGCGAAGCATCGCATTTACAAAAGATAAAGCGGCTGAACTCATTAAACAGGAAGCGTGTGCTACCCTAGGATGTGACCAAGAAGGAATAAGTCCGCTTATGGAGGCAATCGCTTCTGAAATGCAGGTTCAGGTCAAGACACTTGAGAAAACACAGGATGGCTATACAGCAATTTGCAGTGTTGGAAACCACAATTTTCAGAAAGCGGCAGAGCAAACAGATACCGACTCACAAAACGAGCAAAGTTTGAGCGATTATGTTTCGAGTTTTGCTGATGTCTATAAGAAGCAGCCATATCTGACGCAGGAAATGACGCTTGAACTGAAAAAAACTGACGATACATATTCGCTATCACTCACGGAGGAACAGGCAGATGCCTTTACAGGAGGTGTTTTGAGCTATTATGCAGAAACTTACGAAAATAGCTAAATCGTTGACCTCCTTTATTTTGGCGACTGCTTTCCTCATAAGCAACCTTTCCGGCATCGCAGCATTTGCAGCAGAAAATGACCTTACGCCTAGTAGTATTCAGATTATTGCAACCTCAACGGAATCTGATGAACCAAGGAAATTTGATGGCTACTGGAGCGGTTCGGACTTCTATCTGGCTGCGGAGGATTATGCAAAAATAACACGGTATAGCTATGAAGAAGGCTCAAATGCAGTTCGATTCAAACTTGGCATGAAAGATATCCTGATTCAAAAAGGTTCTGGAACCATGCAGATTCTGGCACTTCGCTATCAGGGAAAGATTTCACGCATTGTGTCGATGAATGGGCAGACGTATCTTCCAATGTCGGAGTTGCTTCCATGGCTGAATGTCACGGTGGAACAGGACGATGAAACAGCCGCACTTAGAATAACATCGGATTCCAATTCTTTATGGGAATATGTTGGAGACACAGCAAACTACAAATTCAATCTTTACCAGCAGATGCAGGGCTTTACAGGTGGAACAACTTCTCTGAAAGCTATTATGGTAACAGATGTGGTGTCCCATGTGCGATGGGACGCAATGTTCAAATCGGCAATTGATACCGATATTAGCCGTTACGATACCACTATTTATCAAGATGTTTTTTATGAGTACAGCAAAGAACTGTTTGACCCAGATCTCGGATATATGCTGGCTGATAAAACGGCCACCGTTTGGGATACTGCTCAGAAAATCAATAAAAAGTTGGACAGCGTCGAAGAAATGTTCGACATAGATGAAAATGCTATCATTTTGAAACTTGATGATGTTCTGCGTGAGCAATATCTGACAGAACAGTTTGGATCGGCAGTGGGATTTTTGCGACAGTTCTCCGAACTGCGAAAAGCAATCACAAAGCTCTCACCGGTACATCCTTTTTTGAAGGCGGCACTAGATACCATGAAAAAGTTTGATGCGGCCACTAAAACAGGAACTGAGTATCGTGATTTCTTAGGATATATTTCAACTGGAGGAGCCGGACACTCGCTGGTTGGACAGCAAAATACACCATTTACATTAGGGCTGGACGATGCAGCACAGTTCTACCAAAGTACTCGGTACAGCGTAGAAGGACTTTATCTGGAAGTAGCCGTAGAGCGATTTGGCAACTACATGAAGAGCCATATCACTGATATTTATAGCTCGATTGGAGACGCACTTGTTGCTGTTGCACAAGAAAATGGTGCAGACTTTGTTCCTTATGTTTCGATTGTAAAAGGGATTGGTTCTGGATTTGATCTCCTGCTGCCGGATTTGAGTAAGGGCTTCAGCGAAATGCGAAAGATGCCTGTTTATGCAGATGTCGCTGAAACAATGTGGCGAGTATCGCAGGCGCTTTTGCAGCAGGACATGACGGCGGAAAATGTGGCTTATATTTGTCAAAGTCAGATGATGAGTTTGATTCTATCGAAAAAATGCTACAGCGCATTTAGAGATGTAAACAATGGCAAACTCTTTTTTGGTGATGCTGAAAAAAATGCAATCCAAACAAACCAAATCGACCCCATCAATACCCTCCTTGCGGAGCTGTCACTTACAAACTCCTGTCGCGTGAACGATTCCATCGAGGGAAAAGATGAAGCCCAAACCAACATCAAAACTATTTTGCAGTCTGTAGTTGAAACGTCTTCTGATGCACTTGAAGATACACCCTCGTCCAGCGAAGAAACCGCACCATCTGAAGAAACATCTGCCGAATCGGAAGTAGTAGAAGAGCCTTCCAAGGAAGGAAGCGTTCCAACCGCACAAGAAATCGAAAATATCTATCGAGATTTTGTTGCGCAGAACTTTAGTGGCAAATATGTTGCACTGAAAGCTGATGTGACACATGATGGTATTGAGGATTTGATAGTGGTTCATTATGAAGACGCTGAAGGGTGGGATGGTGCTTATGAACAAAACGGATATGTTTACACATGGACTCCTACAGAAATCAAGCTGTTGAAGCAAGAATATGCTGCGAATATCCATAACTACACCGGACTACTGTGGTATCTGAGAAAAATTGATGGTGGAATGTACAATCTGATTGACATAGATTGCTATATTAATCAAGGCTATAATACCGCAACCATTAGGGAAATATCATTGACGTCTAATGGAGATGAGGTTTTGGAAAAGCCGACCGATAAATTTGGCACGGCACAGGGTGAACCTATTTCAGACGAAGAATATGATGCCTTTACTGCAGAATGGGAACAAATAGAGTTTGAAACAATTTTTCTTTCGCCGTTTAGTGAAAACATTGACCCAGCTATTGTTCTTTGCCGAGGAAACACTTGAAAATAAGGAGGAACTTATGAAAAAATCGAGTTTAATCAGTCGCATTGTGGCTCTTGTTCTGACAGTTATGCTATTAACTGCTTGTAGTGGTTCAGGTGGTGGTGATTCTGTTTTTGAACGCGCTATGTCCCATGTTTCGCTTCCCAGAAGATGCTCCGGGTGGAAATACCTTGTAAATGATTACGATGGTGATGGCAAAGTAGAAGCCTATGCTTTTGGTGGCGAGGAAAACAGTCAATATACTCAGTGGGACTATATCGAAGTTTACTACATTGACCCCATCGGAAATGTGACCCCCGTTATAACCAAGTCTACTCCGCTGGTTGGTGACCCATATAACACGAAAAGCATCGACCAGAACGATTTTAGAGACAGCTATCTCACGATTGGCAAACAGACATATGCATTGTTCAATGTCGGCAGTGTTTACGGTTCGTGTGGCTATACGATAGCACTCAGTTCGTATAAAGGAAAGCCAACTTACAGCGCTGTGGATGGAAGTATTGAACGAGTGACAGATCAAGGTCTTGTAATTGTCCCCAGCATGGGAACCGATGATTATGATGTCTATGTGTCTCAAAACGGTAAACTTGTACAGGCTAAGCGTTTTGACTATTAACTACAGTAATAAGAGCGGAGCCTTGCAAAAGGTTCCGCTCTTTTTGTTTGAGAAAGTATTGCATTTCGAGACCGAAAGAATATACTTATATTAACGAGATTCCAATACTAGATGGAGGGACTATTATGGCTAGACCAAAAGGAAGCAAGAATGCAGTGCGTACCAAGAAAACAAATGTTGACTATGCGGCTATTGTTGCTGAAAAAACTACTGCCAAGGAACAAATTGAAACGGAGATCGCTGCGCTGTCTGACAACATCAGCGTACTGAAAGAGCAGTTGAAAAGCAAAAAATCTGCGCTGAAGGTTGCAGTAAAGGAACTTTCTAAAGCAGAGGCAAAAAAGGTTGCAGCCGAAAAAAAGGCCGCAGAAGAATCCAAAAAAGCCGAAGCGGAATCCGTATTAAAAAAGCTGCTTGCCAGCGGTATGTCCGCTGATGAAATTGTTGCCAAACTCCAGTAAATTTTTATGGAAGCCAGCAAGCGAATCTGTCCGAACTGCGGACGCAAAATGAAACAGCAGTTCATTGGCCTGTTCCATTGCAAATGCGGTACAAGCTGGCGGCGTGATATAGGATTTTTTGAACGCACTCCAGACATGGTGTTCTCACTGGAACGCAAAAAAGTCGGAAACAAAGTCAAGCAGCTACCGATGATACATTATAAGTAAGCATGACCACCAGCCGCTTTCCGGCTGGTGGTCTTTATTGCGCTTAATCCTCTGTAATGCCAAGATATTGGTCAATCTCCATGATGCCTTCTCCACTGACCTCTACCAGATCTTCAAAGGGCACCACGGTGTCGCCCAACTGCAGGGTGCGGAACACCGGGTCGATGCGGTCTGCTTTTCCTGTCAGTGTGATGTAGTTGCCCACTGCTGGAATCTCCGGGTGGGCGGTATCCTCCTTGAAGTACCGCACCGTGATGGTCATGCCCTTGGTGACCTGCATCAGCCGATCGGACAGAGCCGACATTTCTTCCTCGGTCAGAATGCGCTTGGGCACACGCTCGGTGCGCTGCTTTTCTGCGGCAAGCTGCTCATCATAACCACGCAAGGCTGCAAAGGGAGAGAAAATCTTTGCCCGGTTCTGTAAGGTCATGCGGGGGTGCTTGCGGAGGGATTCTTCGGTCTGGGGACGTTCCATCTCTAGGATGTCGCCGTACTTTTGGGCGGTCTCCCGCCCGGTTTTGCTATTTTTGTAGTTTTCCATCCGAACCTCCTGCGCTGTGACCACCGATCTGCGCATTGCGCTGGCGCATGGTGGCACCTTCCTCGTAGCTGCTGGCTTTCAGCACGGCGTTTTTGCCGTACTTGTTCTTGATGCCCA
>ERZ1035006.511-NODE-511-length-30638-cov-5.697577_pt1 | contig 30638 bp, 23 predicted proteins | sample MGYA00520694_ERZ1035006 | MGnify/ENA primary metagenome ERZ1035006 (study PRJEB33766, sample SAMN09781746) | gut metagenome | biome: gut microbiome | host: Homo sapiens | place: Madagascar | study: EMG produced TPA metagenomics assembly of the PRJNA485056 data set... | reverse complement strand
TAATATTGAATTGTGTGTCAGAACGTGGTATAATTTAGTCATACAATACATGAAAAGGGGCTGGCGAAATGGGCGAATATACAAAGCTTATGAACGAAGACATCGGTTATTGCGCAAACAGATCCTGCGTATCTGATGAATCTTCCAAAGACACTGATGAAGCGATCGACCTGATGACGGACAGCAGTTACTGGCGCAGTTTCAGCGATGGTCTGAACGAATTTATGGGAAGATGCGGATACGCCGGCGGCGAGGAGATTTCCGCTAAAGCTGACTATATACTGGAACAGTTCTCGAAAATCAACGTTGCAATAACTCCATCGACCGTGAAAGACTGGGTCTCCGGTAAACGAGCCCCGGACCCGGCAAACGAAGGAAGCAGAGAAAAGATGTATCAGCTATGCTTTGCGCTTCATGCGGGCGCTGATGATACGGTGTGGTTCTTTGAGCACGTCTATTTTTCGAAATGCTTTGATTATCACCGACCGAATGATCTGATATATAAATTCTGCATGACCCACGGATTCGACTACAGCACTGCGCTGTCGATGATAAAAAGCTTAAAGCCGGGCACTGCGGAAACTTCCAGAAACGTCATGACTCATCGCATCAGACAGGAGACCGACTGCCTGACCACACCGGAACAGCTTGTCGATTATATCAATTCTAACGCTGGCATTTTCGAAAAATGGAATATAACAGCAAAAGACGAGATCAGGAAGCTTCGGAGTATGCTGCAGGACGAGAAATGCCGCGAAGCGGACGAGATGGTAAGAAAATGCATGAAGTCAGGCAGCGGTGTAGAAGAATACCTATCTCACAGCAGCCCGCTGATACACTGGAAGTATTATACACCATACAGCCCGGAGGATATTTTCACTGGTCTGCAGCTTGATTCTGTTGATTTTCTGCTGAAGACTGTTATGGGCACCGTGCAGGGAATAACCAAAAAATCCGCTGAAATGAAGAACATTCCGGACGCCGTAAGGAAGTCATTCCCTAACAAAAAGAGCCTGTCCGATATACTTGACGACAGCAGGAATGCATCATATATTTCTGTCAGAAAAGCACTTGTTTTTCTGAAATTCGTGCATTTCTGGTGCCAGGAGGAAATCATTCAGTATGAGCGAAAGAACAACAAAAAAGCGATTTCGCCGGACATAAGCTCAGACGGCGAAATGACGAAGAAAGAACTATACACAGCATTTGTAGACGAGATGAACGCATTGCTTTTAAAATGCGGATATTCGGAATTGTTTGCCGGGAATCCGTTTGACTGGCTCTTTATGTATTCCGCTACTTGGGAATTTCCGCTGACTTTCCTCGGGAATTTTATTTCTGATATTTCTGATACTGGAGAAGATAATGAATAACAAGTTTGACGACCGCCAGTCTCTGGCTTCGGGAACAAAACTGAATCTGAACGGAAACGAGTTCGTCATCGGCGATGAACTCGGACGCGGCGGCAGCTGTATAGTTTACAGTGCAGAAAGAATAACGCATGGCATTACGCAGATAGTACGCCTGAAAGAGTGCTTTCCGGCATATCTGGGTATAACGCGTTCAACTGGCGGGTCGCTGTCCGTGCCGGCTGAGAGTACGGCGGGTTTTCAGTATTATATCGGGCGTTTTGAACAGGTCTTCTCGCTGAATCAGGAAATAAGAAATATGCAGGGCGCGACCAATTCCACCATTGATTCATCTGAATTATTCAGCTTCAACGGGACTGAATATATCGTTATGCGCAGCGTTGAGGGCATGGACTACAGCAACGAAGCCGATGACAGCGCAAACTCTGTTATCACACGCGTGCTTTCGCTGGCAAGGGTGCTAAAAAAATACCACGAAAACGGATTTCTGCACCTCGATGTCAAGCCGGAAAATATGTTTATTATCCCGGAAACCAGGGAGCATATAGTGCTGTTTGACCTGGATTCTGTCGTGTCGCTGGATGAACTTCACAGCGGGCGCACATTCATTTCCTGCTCGGAGGACTATGCTGCGCCGGAGGTCAGGAATCTGCGGTACGGGGATATCAATGCCTGCTCGGATTTCTATTCAGTCGGTGCGCTGATTTACTGGAAACTTTTCGGCCGTATTCCGGAGGCTGTCTCGCTGCACGGGAACGCTGACATATCGGGCATTGTTTTCCCGGACGAGAGATATCAGCCGTTGTTTTTCAGGAAACTGTCACGGTTCTTTGCAAAAACGCTTGCGATATCTCCGGCAGCCCGCTTTAAGCGAGACGATGAACTGATAAGTTCACTTGATGAATTGAAAAAGCTGTCAGATCTGAGCGGGTTTCAGGTGATAAGTAATTTTGCATATGATTCTGCGAACTTTGTCGGGAGAGAAAATGAACTCCGGAAAATCGATGAAGCATTTAGCGCGAATCATGTAGTATTCTTGTCGGGAATAGGCGGAATAGGAAAAACGGAGCTTGCTAAAAAATACGCATATTTAAATCCTGATAAGTCCAATCGGATATTATTCTGTCATTTCAGCCAGTCGATAGAAAGCACGATAAATTCTGAAATACAGATAACCGACTGCGAACCGGATCCCGGTGAGGACAGCCGGGAGTATTTTGAGCGTAAATTAAAAGCGCTGAGATCGGTGCTCACTGAGCAGGATATGATAATCCTCGATAACTTTGACGTAAGTTCAGATGATGACCTGGACATACTTCTGAAATGCAGGTGCAGATTTATCATAACTACCCGCGAAGACTATTCCGACTACAATTACGAGCAGATATATGTTGACAGCTTTGACGATATCGGCGACGCGCTGAACCTGTTCAGGTCATACAACCGGAATCTCTATGACGAACGAGAGCAGGAATGCATTGCAGATATCATAGAACTGCTGGAACGCCACACAATGACTGTCGAATTGATGGCAAAGTATCTCAGGGATTCCGAAATGAAGCCATCAGCGTTTCTTGATGAGCTTCATACAAAATATGGGGTAACATCAGCAGATGACGCGCTCAGAATAAAGCAGCGAAAAGACGGGAAGCACCGCATGGATAATGTCAACAGGCATCTTCTTGCGCTTTTTGATCTCTCTCATTTTTCCGACAAAGAGGAGGAACTCCTCGGAAGCCTTTCGCTTATGGGAGGAATAATCATCTCGTGTGAAAAATTCCTGGGAAAGTTCTGCGCTTTTCCGGGTAACAGGGAAGCACTGCAAAGACTTATAAAATCAGGCTGGGTGCGCTGCGACAGCACCACCGGGAAAATAGCGCTGCACCAGGTCGTAATGGATCTTGTCTATAATAACCTGCACCCGGATTCTGCATGCTGTCCGGAGATTACCCGCGGAATGGCTGCATACTGCGTTGAAGAAATCGAAAATATCATAGATAGTAATATGAGAAATCATATAGTCAATGAATTTGTTGACAGAATAAACGGGAGCGATAACAGCTACGCAGCGCTTCTGCTGAACTATGGAAAGAACCTTTCAGATGAACAGCTTGCCGATGACGATATAGTTGAAGAACTTCTGGACGAGGCGGAAAAATGCTGCGACAACACGATCGAAGGCATGAAAATCAGGAAAAATATTCATTTTTTCAGAATTCATATCATCGGCCTTGACGACGCAGTGATGGATTTTATGAATGATACCGACAGCTGCGAACCGCTTCGAAAAATTCTTTATTCGTGCAGAATAATAGCAGAACTGGCGGAAAAGGCTGACGATCCGCTGACCTATGCAAACGACCTGGTTGATGTCGCTTGGCTTATTCACGATAAAGTCAGCGACAGCATTGTTTTTGATGATGACGACAGCATCAGTGGCGCGCTTGAATACGGCTCATCGCTGCTGCAAAAAGCTGCCGATCTTATTGCGGGAGACGGTACCATCGCCATCAATGATAAGATATCGCTGCTGAGACAAATCAGGAATTTCTATTCGGAAAAGACCCGCAGCGGTGAAGATGATCTGTTTATATCCCAGGAAAAAAATATGTGCGACATGGAACTGTCCGAAAAATATCTGGGGCTTATCACGGAGTATAAAAAGCAGTTGGCTGAAACTGATGACAGTGATGAGGACGAGCCTTTCGTAAGCGATGGCGGCGAGTGGGTCAGGGGATATGAAATGCTATCCTTCGGCGAGTATGAGAGCGCGGTTTCGGCTTACGATTCCGACATTTCCCGAAATGGAATAACCTTTAATAATACTGCGGGAATTATAAATGCTCTTCTGCTTTGCAACCAACCTGAAAGGGCGCTGAACTATGCCGGTAAATTATTCGCGGCGGACGACCGCCCAGAATCCAGGCTGCTGCTTGCTTATTCGCTGTACAGGTGCGGGAATACTAATGATATCCCTGAGTTGTGCAGTGAAATGATAAATCCTGAAAGCGGTGATACAGTGTCGTTTCAGCAGGAGATCGGCGCTTACTATCTTCTTTATCTCTGCGAAAACGATACAGTCAGAAAAAATGAATACTGGAACATGTGCAAGTTCTTATATGAAGAAAACAGCGCTGAATATGTGTACCCCGAACTGGACCCTGTTTACAGCAGCTTTGTAGTTGAATATTCAGATAAAAGCATGGAACCTGCTGAGGCGATTCCATTTTTATATGAATATATCGTCTTCAATAAACTCAGCTTCGGCGCTATCTTTGATTATCTGACTGATAACAGCGAAAAATATGGACTGGTCGGATATAAAGCGCTGGCGTATTTATTCAGGGCGGAATGCGCACTGACCCACGAAGACATATGCGAAAAGAACGGCAGGATAGCAAAAGCGATAGTTGACAGCGCAGCGCCCGGCACTATTGAACCTGTTTTGCTGAACAAGATCTATTACAAATTATCCAGATATCTGCTGTCATATGAAGCAAGGGAGGAATACAAGCAGAAATGTGATATCTTCTGCTTGGCTGATTCGGAATCTGAAAATATGACCCCGGAAGACGCCGCAGACTTGTGGGGAAGAGCGTGTAAATATTCGGAAGACAGCGATGTTAAAATCAGGTGTCTTCGCAGGTATTTCAGTATTGTGAAGGAAAACGGGATACTGCCCTATGAATATGCCGGAAAGATCTGCGACTGTGCAGAATTGTACATGGACAAGGGCGATAAGCAGGCGGCGATTGAAATAATGTCAGATGGAATGCGGGTTATTGCAGAGTATTATCTCGGCGGAAAATATGACAGCGAGTCAATGTACCCGAAAGATGAATACCACGGAACCATGAGGGAGAAATGCGACCTTATAGCCGATAATTTCAATTCGATTTTCAGCTATTATTCACCGTACTGCAAAACAGATGAATACTGCAGATACTATATTTCATCAAAGCTGATCGTCTGCTTTATCCAGCTTGCCGAATCGTACAGCGATGACCTGGTGAGACTGTTTGTCCGGTCTGATGGGGAAAGCATGGATAAGCTTTCCGAGATGTTCGGAAAAGCGGTATCTTCTCCGGACGCGCCGGTTTACATAAACGACATTGTTGATATATACGAAGATATGCCCCCGCAGTTTACCTCTGAAAAAGAGTTCACGGGTATTGACGGGCTGTTTCAGCAATATTTTCACGACAACTGCTCTGACGATATTTCTTTTAAAGAATAACATTCACCTCCGGAGTCGGACGATTCCGGGGGTAATATTGTTTACATTCGGCGAGAAAGCTTCCTCTCGCCGAATATCTTCTTTTCTATCGCTTTTGCGGCGGGAGCTGCGGCGATACCTCCCTGCGCAGTTTCACGGAGCGATTCCGGGAGCAGTCTTCCGGTGCGGAGCATTGCTTCCAGAACCTGGTCGGGCGGTACCGGAAGTACCATGCCGCCTATTGCGAGGTCGGCGCTGATGAGCGCGTTCACAGCCTGGGAAGCGTTACGCTGCGCGCAGGGGATCTGCACAAGTCCTGCAAGCGGGTCGCAGACAAGCCCCATCATGTTCACCATCGCTATCGAGAACGCGCTGAGGGCGTCCGCCGGGGAATGCCCTGTCATTTCCACGGTTGCAGCTGCCGCCATCGCCGCAGCTGCGCCGCACTCAGCCTGACAGCCTCCCTCCGCTCCGGCTACTGTTGCGTTCTGGGTTATGACTGACCCGATTCCCGCAGCGGTGATAAGCCCGTGTATCACCGTATCGCTGTCCAGCCCATATTCGTCCCGCATTCCCACCAGCACGGCGGGAAGTATTCCGCAGGATCCTGCAGTCGGCGCCGCGCAGATACGCCCCATTGAGGCGTTGACTTCTATCCCCGAAAGCGCATACGCCATCACGCGGTTTATCAGACCGCCGCTTATTGTTTTCCAAGAATTTGCATACTCCCACTGCTGCGCGGAAAAGCCGGAGATAAGGTTCGCGACTGTGGGCTGAGGATGCTCCAGTGCTTTTTTTACAGAAGTCTCCATTATTGCAAATCTGCGCTGAAATTCCATGATCATTTCTGCTTCGACGGATTCGCTCAGCTGGGATTCTTCCTCGAGCACCGCTTTCCATATAGGTATCTTGCGTTCCCGGGTGACTTTCAGAAGTTCTTCAAAATTATCGTACATTGTCAGCCTCCTGCGATGGGGCGCAGCACTTCCGCCTTGTATATGCCCGGTATCGCGCTGATCTCTCCCGCAATGTTTTCGGGAAGCGGAGTGTCGGTCTCTATGACGCAGCAGGCGTTACCGCCCCTGGTCCTGCGGATAAGCTGCATCTGCGCTATGTTAAAGTCATGTTCCGCCAGCACACTGCTGACCGCCGATACTATGCCCTTGATATCGCGCTGACGTATCAGGAGCGCCGGGCGTGTAAGCGTAAGTTCAGTGCGGAAGCCGTCAACCGAGGTTATCACTATCTGTCCGCCGCCGGTGGAGGAGCCTATTATTTCTTCCGTTGAACCATCTTCCCCGGTGAATCTCATGATGACTGTATTTTCATAGTCGGCGTCTGTCTCGGCTTCGTAGAACGACAGTTCCACCCCGCGTTCCCGCGCTAGTGCAAACGCGCGGGGGAGCCTTTCGTCATCGGCGGACAGTCCGAGTGCACCCGCCGCAAGCGCAAGGTCGGTGCCGTGACCGCACCATGTTTTTGCGAACGAGCCGCACAATCCAAATTCCACCCGTCTGACTGGCTTCCCGAATACCATTCCCGCCGCATAAGAGAGCCTTGCGGCCCCCGCCGTATGCGAACTGGACGGACCTATCATCACCGGCCCGATAACAGAAAAAACGCTGACTTTCATAAGATCCTCCCGAGTTTTCCGCTGGCGATATCAGTATATCTTTCCACCGAGCAGTTGTATGATATTAAGCGGAAGTTCCATTCTGCAGGTTTTCTGCGGGTCTACCGCCTGGCAGATACGCAGGTCGCCGTTAAGGCTCATGAGCATTCCCGCGTCATGGATATCCATTCCGAGGGAGGTCAGGTAGTCGCGCATGGCGAGGGTCGCTCCCTCGGCGGCGAGGTCGAGAGTGTCGGCGGAATAAATAGTCATGACGTGGCTGCTGTCGGCGAGGAACGGCAGGGGAAGCGGTCTGTCCTTGATAACTGACACGGTAACGGTTATCTCCGCGGCAGTTTCGGCACCGCAGACGCAGACTTCGCCGTCGCCCATCACGGCGTGGACATCGCCCATAGCAAGCAGTGCGCCGGGCACATTTACCGGGAGGTACAGCACGGCGCCTTCCCCTATGCGGGTGCAGTCCATGTTGCCGCCGTGAGAGCCGGGAGTTCCTGTCTCAACCGGCTCACCCTGCGGGGCGGTGCCGATAACGCCTATCATCGGGCAGATGTCAAGGCTCAGGCGCTCGTTGAAATGTAGTTTTCCTCCGCTGACCGGGAATATCCGGGTCGCTTCCTCTGAAATGCCCTTTCCGGTGAGACCCTCGCCGGGCGCTTCAGCGGTGACTGATGACGGCGCAAGTTTGATCTGTTCTATTTTAATACGAAGCGTGTCCCCCGGCTCTGCGCCGTTAACGTACAGCGGTCCTGTCGCCGGATTTATCTGCGACCAGTTTATCCCGTTCATGTGCTGGGATTCATCGGTTATCTGTCCGCCAAAGCAGTCCAGAGTGATGAAGCGCACGGTATCACCGCTTTCGGCTGCGGCGGCGGGCGGGTTCAGCGGGGACATAGAATATACGGTCTTGGTTGAGGGAATTGTCAGCATATTGTGTACCTCCTGACAGATATTTTTGACATTGTTAACATTAGGAAAATTCAAAAACGCATTTTGCACTTTCCTGAAGCCGAAACAGCAAACAACGCTGAAATCCGTGCTTCTCTGATATAGATTATACCAGCGCAAAGATATCAAGTCAAGTGGTTTTTGCAAGTTTCAAGATTATAAATTGCACATTATTTTGTGCTGAAATAAAAAATATTTTGTCAGATTGTTAAAATCGTATGCAGGATATATTGACAAACCGGCACATATGGAATATAATCAAAGCACAAAAGGCAATGGCGCCTGAGTACCTAAAAGGTAAAAATGCGCCATTGCCATTTTTTATAACAGAGATTCCGAAAGGAGAAGGGGAATATGGGAAAATTCATACTGAAACGCCTTGGACAGCTTCTGTTGTCGCTGTTCATTGCAAGCGTGCTGGTGTTTGTTTTCGTGAGGCTATCCAACACCGATCCGGTCGCGGTTATACTCGGCGGAAAGCAGACTTCGCAGGAGACTATCCAGGCTATCAGAGAAAAATTCAACCTGGACAAGCCGCTGTTTCAGCAGTACTTTCTGTGGATAGACGGGCTGTTTCACGGCGATCTGGGGCTTAGCTTCAAGTATCAGACGAGCATCAATGATCTGATAGGTCCGCGGATCCTTACAACGCTGGGGCTTGTCACCGCAGGTTCGCTTATCGCACTGGTGATTGCTATACCGCTTGGTATTTTCTGCGCTGTGAAAAAGCACACGCTGTGGGATCGCGCAGGCTCGATATTTTCGCTGGTTCTCGCCGGCTGTCCTTCGTTCTTTGTCAGCATTCTGCTGATACTTCTTATCTCGGCAGTGGCTCCCAGCTATCCGTTCACCGGAAGCTATTCCACTTTCGGCGAGTACTGCCAGAGACTTTTCGTTCCATCGCTGGCGCTTGCCTGTACGATGATAGCGCTTGCGAGCCGCGTAATGAGAAGCTCCATGATAGAGCAGATTAATTCCCCTTACACCATGACCGCAAAGGCGAAAGGCGTTCCGCAGACCTCGATACTTTTTAAGCACAACCTTAGGAATGCAGTTATCCCGGTGATCGCGGTAGTCAGCATTCAGATAGGCAGCATGGTAGTCGGCGCGGTTCTTGTCGAAAATGTGTTCTCGCTTTCCGGACTTGGCACTTTTCTGGTGGATTCCATCACCTCGTCCGATTACGCGGTAGTTCAGGACATCACGATAATGCTTGTATGCCTGTTCCTGCTGATAAGCACGGCGGCAGACATAATCTACGCGGCGATAGACCCACGCATCAGGCTGAAGTGAGGTGGACGGTATGAAAGTTAAGGAAAAAAAGACCGGAAAGTTGTTCACGCCTTCCGTTGTTATCTCGCTCGCTGTTCTGGTGCTGATACTTGCGGGCGTATGTCTCGCTAACGTCATCGCACAGTACGACCCCAACGAGCTGGATCTTGCCAACATGCTGAAAGGTCCCTCGGCGGAGCACTGGCTTGGCACTGACAAAACCGGACGCGACATCTTCTCCCGCCTGCTGTACGGCGGCAGGACTTCGCTTCTCGGTGCGCTGGGAGTTGTCGGCATTTCAATAGTCATCGGCGTTCCGATAGGGCTTTTCTCAGGATATCACGGCGGCAAGCTGGACGCAGTTCTCATGCGTATCTGCGATGTCATCGTATCTTTCCCGGCGCTGCTGCTGGCGTTCGTATTCGTTGCGGCGTTCGGCAGGGGACTTTTCAACGCGGTTCTCGCACTAGGCATAATCTACATACCGATGCTTGCAAAGCTGACGCGTTCGCTGGTGCTGGTCGAGAAGAACAAGACCTATGTTGAAGCGGCGCGCTCGATAGGCTTTTCAGACAGCAGGATTCTTTTCTCGCAGATACTTCCCAACTGCGTTTCCACGATGATGGTGGAACTTACTCTAGACCTTGGATATGCGATACTTGACCTTGCTTCGATGAGCTTCCTCGGACTAGGCGTACAGCCGCCAACATCAGACTGGGGAGCAATGCTCGAGGAGGGCAGAATATACATAACCACAAGTCCCCTGTGCGCCATAGCACCGGGAATAATGATAATCATTACGGTCATAGCGCTGAATATCTTCTCAGACGGCATTCAGGGCTATCTTGACCCGAGCCAGAGAAAGCTCCCGTCCATAAAGAGCTATCGCCGGATAATGGCGAAGATGAAAGCAAAGAAAGAAGCGGGAAAGGCGGCGGACTGAATGAGTGAACTTATAAAGATAAATGGGCTGAGCGTTGATCTCATGAGCGTATCGGGACTGATACATGCAGTTCGTGACATCAATCTGTCCATAGGGACTGACGAGATACACGGGATAGTCGGTGAATCAGGCTGCGGAAAATCCATGACGGCGAAGTCGATACTTCGTCTCCACGATGAAAGCAAGGTGGAATATGGCGGGGAGATAATGTTCGACGGCAGTGATATCCTCAAGATGAAAAACAAGGAACTGCTGAAAATGCGGGGCAAGGATATTTCGATGATATTCCAGGACCCGATGACTACATTCAATCCCCTGATGAAGATAGGCGACCAGATCTCCGAAACGATACTGCTGCATGAGAAGGTCACCAAGCAGGAAGCAAAGGAGCGCACCATAGCGGCACTTGAAAAAGTAGGCATTCTCCCGGGCGCTGCACGCTACGGCATGTACCCGTTCGAGATGTCAGGCGGACAGCTGCAGAGAGCTTCCATAGCGATGAGCCTTGTTTGCAGTCCGCGCCTGCTGATAGCGGACGAGCCTACCACTGCGCTGGACGTCACGATGCAGGCGCAGATATTAAAGCTGATGAAGCAGCTGCAGGGCGAGATGCATAGTTCGGTGTTGATAATCACGCACAATTTCGGAGTTATCGCCGAGATATGCGACAAGGTTTCGGTAATGTATGCCGGGCAGATTATCGAATCCGGAGATGTCCGCAGGATATTCTACGACCCCTGCCATCCCTATACGAAGGACCTTATAGATTCTATCCCGCGTTCAGGCGAAAGGGCGACAAAGCTTATCAGCATACCGGGGTCTCCGCCTAAGCTGAATCAGGAGATAACCGGCTGCGCCTACGCTCCCCGCTGCAAGTATGCAACGGAGCGCTGCCGCCGCGAGGCTCCGGAGTTCCGCACGCTGGAGGGCGGCCACAGGTATCTTTGCCATCTTGAGCCGGGCGCATTAGCGAAAGGCGGTGAGACAGCATGAGCGAACCGTTCATAAAGGTATCACATCTGAAAAAGTATTTCGATGCCGGCAAGGGCAAATGCGTAAAGGCGTTGGACGATGTTTCGCTGGAGGTATATCCGGGCGAGATACTCGGAGTAGTCGGCGAGTCCGGCTGCGGCAAGTCCACGCTGGGACGCTGTATAATGCGGCTTGCGGATATAACGGACGGTCAGATCATCATGGACGGAAAGGACATTTCGAAGCTCACAAAGCAGGAATCCAGGGAGCTTCGCCGCAAGAGCCAGATGGTCTTCCAGAATCCGTACTCCTCATTCAATCCCAAGCACACCATAGGGCGTTCGCTGTTTGAGGTCGCGGAACTTTTCGGAATGTCGAAGGAAGAGGCAAGGCAGGATATTTACGAACGCCTGAAGCTGATAAGCCTTGATCAGTCCGTGCTTGACCGCCGCCCCGGGGAGCTTTCCGGAGGACAGCTGCAAAGGCTTGCGATAGCGAGAGCGCTTATCACAAAACCCGTGTTCATTCTGGCAGACGAGCCGGTATCGGCGCTGGACGTTTCCGTGCAGGCTCAGATATTGAACCTGATATTTGATCTGCGGCAGAAATTCAACCAGACGATGATGTTCATTTCCCACGATCTGCCTGTAGTGGAGCATATATGCGACAGGATAGTTGTGATGTACCTCGGCACCATAATGGAGATGGGCAGCACGGACGATATATTCAGCGCCACCAGCCACCCGTACACCAAGGCGCTGATAGCTTCCAAGCCGCGTTCCACACCTGACGCGCCTATCCCGAAAGTAGAGCTGAAAGGCGACCTCCCCAACGCGATGGAGATGCCGGACGGCTGCCGGTTCCACACAAGATGTCCCTACTGCATTCCCGGCAAATGCGACGCAGCCGCACCGCTGCTGAAAGAGATATCGCCCGGTCATTTCTGCGCATGCTACCGCAGAGAGGAAATGGCTAAGGAAAACAACGAGTTAAGCACCGCAGGCACCCCTGACGGTCATATATAAAGAAAGAAGGACAACACATGAAAAAGAACATGATCAAATCACTTGCTGCTGCGCTTTCGTTCGCAGTCTGCCTGACCGGCTGCTCCAGCGGGAACACTTCCTCGTCCGGATCTGTCGGTTCCTCATCTGCCGGCGGGGACAGTTCCGCAGTAAGCGCAGATTCTGCGGACACAACGCTTAAATGGGCGCTGGATTCGGATATAGTATCCCTCGACCCCATCTACGCATACGATACCACAACAAACCTGGTCGTAGTCCAGGTGGTGGAGAGCCTGCTGTACATCAATCCTGACGGCTCCGTTTCGCCTATGCTCGCAAAAAGCTGGGAATGCGTCGATGACAAGACCTATGTTTACGAGATACGCGACGATGTCACATTCTCCGATGGTACTCCCATGACAGTCGATGATGTTATTTTCTCCATGGAAAGAAACATGGGTGACGGATCCGACTCCTATGTTGCATGGATGTTCGACAGCGTTGACTCGATCGAGAAGACCGGCGACTGGGAAATCACGGTACATCTGAAGAACCCTGACGCATTCTGGCAGTACGTTCCGGCAACCACCGGCGGCGCAGTCATCAGCGAGGCTTACTACAACGAGCACAAGGACAGCTTCGGCACGGCTTCCGGCGGTATCCTCGCGACCGGCGCGTATAAGTTCGACCACTGGACAAACGGCTCCGAGATAGTCCTCACCGAAAACGAGAACTACTGGGACGATTCCGCGCCCGTTGATTTCAAGACAATCGACTACACCATAATCTCCGAGGACACCACAAGAATAGCAGCGCTCAAGACCGGACAGATCGACTTCTCCGTCAACGTTTCCGTTGATATGATCGGTCAGCTTTCCGACGCGGAGAATCTGACGCTTGATTCCGTTCACGCTTATCGTATCGACCATCTCGCATTCAACACCGAGAAGGCTCCGTTCAATGATGTGAACGTCCGCAAGGCTATTGCATACGCCATTGATGCCGAGAACCTCGTAAACAACATCTACGGCGAATACGGACAGCCCGGCTCCGGTCTGCTGTTCGGTGACGCACTCTACACCATCGGCAGCGCTGATGACTGGCAGAAGTTCGCCGACACGCTCGACAACTATTCCTACAATATCGAAAAGGCTAAGGAGTGCCTCGCAGCTTCCGCATACCCGGACGGCTTCGACTGCCGCCTTGCAGTTTCCAACATCAGCTATTATCAGTCCATGGCGGTATACATTCAGGCTGCGCTTGCAGAAATAGGCATCAATGTTTCCGTTGAGCAGCACACCTATGACGAGATGATCACCATTCAGTTCGGCAACCTGCTTGACGCAGACGGCTACAAGGATTACGATATGGGTCTGTTTGACTGGCAGGCAGATTTCCCCGATCCGGCTGGCAATGTTCGCCCGATACTCATAAGCTCCAACGCAGGCGCAGGCGGTTCCAACACCTCCAGCTTCAAGAATGCTGACGTTGACGCTCTTTTCACCAAGGAGAACAACTCCGTTGACGAAGCTGAGAGAGTAGACCTCATCAAGCAGTACAGCGAGATGATACTTGACCAGGTTCCTGTATACGTTCTCTGCTTCAGCAACCAGACGTTTGCAGTAAACAAGAGGTTCACCGCCGATATCGGTCCGCTCTATTTCTGGGATCTTACAGCTAAGGATTTCAAACTGGCACAGTGACGTGACCACGGGGGAAGCGCGGAAGTGTGCTTCCCCCTTTCTTTTGAAAGGAGTTCCAACATGGCAGCTATACGCGAAGAATACATAGATTTCAAGGGCTACAAGACCTACTGCCGCATAGTCGGCGAGGGCGGTAACGGAAAGCTTCCGCTGCTGGCGCTGCACGGCGGTCCCGGCTGCGCACACGATTATCTCGAATCGCTGGACGGCATAGCCGAAAAGTACGGCAGGCAGGTGGTGTATTACGACCAGCTGGGCTGCGGAAAGTCAGTCGTTCCCGGTTCCCACCCGGATATGTGGTGCGCTGAGCTGTGGGAGGAAGAAGTAGACGTAGTGCGCAGGGCGCTCGGGCTGGATCATATCCATATGCTTGGGCAGTCGTGGGGCGGAATGCTTACTATTCAGTACGCAATAAATCGTCAGCCCGAGGGCGTGAACAGTATCATCATCGCCAGCAGCCCGGCTTCAATGGACCTCTGGCTGGAGGAGGCAAACAGGCTCCGCAGCTATCTTGACGATGATATGCAGGCGGCGTTGCTTCAGGCTGACGTTGACGGCGACTACTCCCGCCCCGAGGTAGTGAGAGCCTCTGACGAGTATTACCGCCGGCATGTATGCCGCATAGTTCCCAACCCGGAGTTCGTTACGCGCTCGTTCAGCCAGATGGGCGAGCCATACCATGTGATGCAGGGCGCGAGCGAGTTCGTTGTCACCGGAAAAATGCGCAACTGGGACTACTCCGATAAGCTTGACAGAATAAACATTCCCACGCTGGTGACCTCAGGCGTAGACGATGAGGCGACCCCCGCCATCTCAAAGCAGATACTTGACGGCGTTAAGGACTGCCGCTGGGCGCTGCTCCCGGGCACGCACCTCTGCCATGTGGAATACCCGGAGCTTTACAACGAAACGGTGGAGAAATTCATGGAGGAGCACGAGTGATATGAAAATTCAAGAGGGATATATTGATTTTAAGGGATACAAGACTTATTACAGAATAGCGGGGGAGTGCGCTGACGGAAAGCTACCGCTGCTGGCGCTGCACGGCGGCCCCGGCTGCGCCCATGACTATCTCGAATCGCTGGACGGAATCGCTGAAAAGTACGGCAGAGCGGTAGTATATTACGACCAGCTTGGCTGCGGAAAGTCCCGCCCGGAAGGTTCGCACCCTGACCTCTGGTGCGCGGAGCTGTGGGAGGAAGAACTGGGTGTAGTCCGCAAGGCGCTGGGACTGGACAGGATACATCTGCTGGGACAATCCTGGGGCGGAATGCTGGCTATACAGTATCTTATAAACCGCAAGCCGGAGGGCGTTGCAAGCGCTGTCATCGCCAGCAGCCCGGCTTCTATCCCGCTGTGGGTCGAGGAAGCGCAGCGTCTGATAAGCTTCATGCCGCAGGATATGCAGGACGCGCTCGCGGAAGCCGCAAGAACCCGGGATTATTCCACGCCGGAAACGCAGAGAGCCTCCGCTGAGTATTACCGCCGACATGTGTGCAGCCTGTCGCCCTATCCTGACTATGTTTCGCGCTCGTTCGACCAGATGGGCGAATCCTACACTCTGACATGGGGCGAAAGCGAGTATGTCGTTACCGGAAATCTTCAGGGCTGGGATTATTCCGACCGCCTGGGTGAAATAAAGGTCCCGGTGCTTGTTACCTCCGGCAGGGCGGACGAGGCTTCTCCGGTGATATCAAAGCAGCTTCTTGACAATATCCCGGACTGCCGCTGGGAGCTTTTCCCGGGTACCCACCTGTGCCATGTGGAGAACAAGGACAAGTACAACCTCACGGTGGAGCAGTTCATGTCAGAACACGAATAAAGCATTATTGGGGGAAGCGCAGTGAACGAAACTGAAACGCTGACCAGCGTAGGCATAGACATCGGCACCACAACGACCCAGCTTGTATTCTCCCGGCTGACGCTGAAAGACACCAGCGGCTTCGGCATGGCGTCAAAGATCGAGGTCACGGACAAGCAGGTGCTTTACCGCAGCCGGATATTCTTCACGCCGCTGAAAGGCTTCGAGGAGATAGACGCAGTACGCGTGCGTGAGATGATAGAGCAGGAGTATTCCGCAGCCGGATTTACCCCCGGTGACATCGACACCGGTGCTGTGATGATAACCGGCGAAAGTTCCCGAAAGGCGAATGCCCGGCGAATATGCGAGGAGATATCCAGCATAGCCGGAGACTTTGTAGTGACCTCTGCGGGTCCCGACCTGGAATCGGTGCTCGCGGGAAAGGGCGCTGGCTGTATGGAGCTTTCCGGCAGACCGGAATACCTCGGGAAAATATGCTGTAATCTCGATATCGGCGGCGGTACCACAAATATAGCGTGCTTCCGGGGCGGGGAAGTCATCTCCACCGGCTGCTTTGACATAGGCGGGCGGCTTATCCGTGTGGACAATTCCGGAAATATCGAATATATCGCCGGAAAACTCCAGCGCCTGTGCGAGATGAACGGTATTTCAATAGCAGTCGGCGAGCGCCTGACCGTCCGGACGGCGGAGCAGATATGCGGTCTGATGTGCGGGGTATTGCTTTCCGCAGTGGGACTTGCGCCTGCACAGTCCGCCACGGATTTCATGGCGACCGACCATTCTATCAGTGTAAAACCGGATATATTCACGTTCTCAGGCGGCGTTGCGGATTGTATCTACAACGACGGCGATGACTTCGCATTCGGCGACCTGGGCGTGATTTTCGGGAGGGTGCTCCGGGATTCGGAGTTTTTCGGCAGCGGGAAAGTCGTTCCCTCTGCGGAGACCATGCGGGCTACGGTAATAGGCGCGGGTAACTGCACGATAGAGCTTTCGGGAAGCACGATAGAGTATCGCAGCTGCGTATTTCCGATGAAGAGTATCCCGGTTCTGCATCTGGAACTTACCCGCGCGGAGGATATCCCTAGCTGCGGGGAACGTCTCCTGGCGGCTCTGCACGATCACGGTCAGCCTGACTCACAGGGGAGGATAGCCGTGTCGTTCAACGGGCTGCATGACCCCGGATTCGGGGATATAGAACAGCTTGCGAAGGAACTTTCGCATGCTTCCCGGGAACTTGGCAGACCTCTTATCATTATCATAGCCGAGGACATGGCGAAAGTGCTGGGACAGGCGCTTAAACGCCGGCTTGAGCGCGGATATCCCATGATATGCGTTGACGGGATAACCTGCGGCGACGGCGATTTCATAGACATAGGCGAACCTATCTCCGGCGGAAAAGTCGTGCCGGCGGTGGTAAAAACGCTGATATTCAGATAAAGGCAGGGTGGGAAATGAAACTCAGTTGCACACTTTACGGAAAGACATTTCAGTTTGGCTCAGTGAAAGAAGTCCTTGCAAAGGCGAACGAGCCGAAATCCGGCGACGTGCTGGCGGGACTGGCGGCGCAGTCCGCGCAGGAGCGCATGGCGGCAAAGCTGGTGCTGTCGGAGCTTACGGTAAAGGATATCCGCGAAAATCCGTCCGTGCCTTACGAGGAGGACGAGGTAACAAGGATAATCCAGGACGATCTTGACATGGCGCAGTACGACCGCGTTAAGGGCATGACGATAGCGGAACTGCGTGACTGGATACTGTCCTATGACGCGACATCGGCAAAGCTGCTGGAGGTCACGCGCGGACTTACCAGCGAGGTGATAGCCGCCGTCGCAAAGCTGATGGGAAATCTTGATCTGATGTATGCCGCAAACAAGATAGAGGTTCACGCCCACTGCAACACGACTATCGGCGGGCGCGGGATATTCTCATCCCGACTGCAGCCGAATCACCCGACTGACAATGTGCGCGGAATAACTTCATCTCTTTTCGAGGGTCTGAGTTACGCCTGCGGAGACGCTGTGCTCGGACTGAATCCGGCAATAGACACCGTGAACAGTACGACCGCCGTGCTGGAACTGCTGTATGAAGTCCGGCAGAGATTTGAGATACCAACGCAGATATGCGTGCTTTCACATGTTTCCACGCAGATGAAAGCAGCGCAGGCGGGAGCGCCTATAGATCTTTGCTTTCAGTCCATCGCAGGTTCGCAGAAAGCACTGGAGTCCTTTGGCACAAGCGCGGGAATGCTCAGCGATGCACTGCAGATGATGGAGGAACTTGCGAAATCCGAGGGACCGGACTACATGTATTTCGAGACCGGTCAGGCTTCGGAACTGTCATCGTCCTCGCACCACGGCACCGACCAGCAGACTATGGAGTCCCGCTGCTACGGTCTTGCACGGCATTATCACCCGTTTCTCGTGAACACTGTGGTGGGCTTCATGGGACCCGAATATCTCTATGACGGCAGACAGGTTATCCGTGCGGCGCTGGAGGACGTTTTCTGCGGAAAACTCCACGGTCTGCCGATGGGCTGCGACTGCTGCTATACGAACCACATGCAAGCCGACCAGAGCGATATGGACAATCTTATAACTATAATGGCGTCTGCCGGCTGCACATATGTCATGGGACTGCCACAGGGTGACGATGTTATGCTTATGTATCAGTCCACCGGTTTCCACGACCCGCAGGCGGTGCGCGAGATGCTGGGACTTCACCCGATACGCGAGTTTGAGGTCTGGGCGGAGAAATTAGGCATTCTGCATAACGGCAGGCTTGGCGAGAACGCCGGAGACCTCACCATATTCGGACAGGGGGGAACACAATGAGCAGACCATTCACTACAGACGGCAGGACAGACATACTGGATATCGACCTCACTGCAGTCCCTATGCAGCAGTTCAGCGAGCAAGATACTGAAAATAATTCAGATCTTTTCTTGCAGTATAAAAAAGCTACCCCGGCGCGGGTCGGGATAGGTCATACAGGCGCGCGGTATCATACGGCAGCTGCGCTGCGATTCCAGGCGGATCAGTACTCAGCCGCCAATGCGGTCATGATGGAAGTCCCGGAGGACGTTGTAAAGCGGCTGGGGTTATTCGAGATACGCACGAAATGCCGTAATAAGTACGACATGCTGACGCGTCCGGATCTCGGCAGGCTGTTTGACGATGAAACGCAGAAGATCATTTCAGATCGCTGCATTCATGAGCCTGACGTTCAGATATTCATAGGCGACGGATTGTGTTCGCCGTCCGTTGAAGCCAACGTACCGACAATGTACCCCACCATCTGCGCGGCGCTGGAGTATGAGGGGATAACGGTGGGAACTCCGTTCTTCGTGCGCTACTGCCGTGTGAATACAGTTCGGACGGTCGCGGAACTGCTTCACCCGAAAGTCACCTGCGTGCTTATCGGTGAACGCCCTGGGCTGCTGACGTCGCAGAGCATGTCGGCGTACATGGCGTACAACGCGGGCTACAACATGCTGGAATCAGACTACACGGTGGTCGCTAACATTAGCCGTGTGGGAATGCCTCCCGCGGAAGCCGCCGCAAACATTGCGGATATAATGAAAGCAATGCTGGAGCAGAAAACCAGCGGCTACGGACTGAAAATTTAGGGCAACACCGCACAAAAGACCATCTATTGGATTTTGTGCGGTGTTGCCTTAGTATAGTAACGAAGATGAAAAGAGAAGTAAAACTTGTGTAATTACAACACTGCCGATTTCGTATAATCAAACTTTTACGCAACAGAAAGCGGAGAACCACCGGATATATCCGTTCCGGCTTCCATGTATAAATAAAGTTTCTTTCAAAGTGATTCCCGATCCACGCTATGAGTACGCGGTATTTTTCAAGCTGTTCGTAGCCGAACAGCGTGATTACCATCTTTTTTCGTCCCGCTGAATGCAGCCGTCCTGTTCGAGCAGTTTCGCCGCACGGAATACACTGACCTTTGTGACTCCCATTCTTTCCGCAATGGAAACCAGCTTTATTCTCTTTGCGCCGCTGTATAATCCGTCTAGTAACTTTTGGGGCAAAAAAGCGGAAATTTTTATTGTGATATTGACTATTCAGGCTCGTTAGTCAGCGCTAACTTATTGTGCAGTTATACAAATCAGAACTCTATGCAGTCTATTTGTGCCAAAATCTATTGACAACCGTTTATTTTTTAGTATAATGAATATATGAACAAGCGTTCATTTGTATCTGATAATGGTGATTAAGAAAGGAACTGCGGTCATGTTTATTGAGATAAGCGGCATCAGAAAGAGCTACGGCACAGGCGAAAACCGTGTAGACGTACTCAAAGGAATAAGTTTCGTGGTCGAGAAAGGAGAATTCTGCGTTCTTCTCGGACCGTCAGGCAGCGGCAAATCCACCCTGCTGAACATCATCGGCGGCATTGACGACGCAGACAGCGGCTACATTTCCATCGGCGGCGAAAAGATAGAGAACATGCGTGAAAAGGCGCTCACGGACTACCGCCGCAGACACCTCGGCTACATATTCCAGATGTACAACCTGATTCCCAACCTCAACATAAAAGAGAACGTGGAAGCCGGCGCCTACCTCAGCGACCATCCGCTGGACGTTGACGATATCCTGAAGACCCTAGGCCTCTACGAACACCGCCACAAGCTTCCGTCCCAGCTTTCGGGCGGCCAGCAGCAGAGATGCTCAATAGGCCGCGCGATAGTCAAGAACCCTGATATCCTGCTGTGCGACGAGCCTACCGGCGCGCTTGACTACAACACCTCCAAGGAAATACTGCGGCTCATTGAGACAGTCAACAAGAAGTACAATACCACCATCATCATGGTCACTCACAACGAAGCTATAAAGGACATGGCAGACAAGGTAGTAAAGCTTCGCGACGGCATGATAAAAAAGATAGTCACCAACGAGCATAAGCTCACCGCCAACGAGCTGGAATGGTAATGGAGGTCAACGATGAGAAATCCGCTTAACAGACGTCTTCCGCGGGAACTTGCAAAGGACTGGGCGAAGTACGCAGCGATATTCATTCTGATGGTGCTGCTTATTTCGATATGCTCGGGCATGAGAGTATCCAACGAAAGCCTGAAAAAGGCATACTACGACAGCTTCGAAAAATACACCCTCGAGGACGGCCACATCACATTTGACAAACCGCTTCCCGATGATATCCGCACCGTATTCGAAGAAAAGGGTGCAATGAAGCTGTACGAAAATTTCTACTACGATGAATCAGCGGACGACATAGGAGCGGTTATCCGCGTTTATCATTCTGACGATGGAATAAATATTCCCTGCTTGCTCAGCGGAAAACTTCCATCTGCTGAAAACGAAATAGCCATCGATCGCGTTTTCGCGAAAAATAACGATATTTCGGTTGGAGATACGATAAACCTTGACGGCAGAACGCTCAATATCACGGGATTCATCGCTCTGCCGGATTACAGTACGCTGTTTGAAAGCAACACCGACTCCATGTTCGATTCAGTTCATTTTTCCGTTGCGGTAATGACTGAATCCGGCATAAACGCGCTCGGAAGCAGGAAGCTGAAATACAATTACGCATGGCTGTACAACACGGCTCCCGCCGACGATATCGAGGCTGCGGTGCGCTCTGATAAGTTCCTGGATTTGGTAAAGGACGAGCTGACCGACTATGGCGAAGAGATAGTAAAAGCCCAGGTTGAAGTGCTGACCGACAAGCTGGAAACTGCGGGAAAAGAATATGCAGACCTGTACGAAGAAGCGATAAAAAGCAAGCTTACCGAGGTCTCCGAAAGACTGCAGACGGGTGCTGCGGAGTACGCGCAGATATACATGACGACCGGAAGCGCACCCTCAAAATCTGACCTTTCCGTAAGCGTGGACGATTACGAATTTTCGCTCATCGAAAGCACCGCCAGCGCGGTACTGAGCGGAAATGAACCAGAAATGCCGGACGAAAAGGAACTCGCGGACCACTACCTGCCGCAGATAGAAAAACCCCGAAAAAACCAGCTTTCCACTGAACTGGACGACTTCCTTTTCGGGATAGTCGAAGACGCAGCGGACGCAGAAATAAACGGAACAGAGTTCACCATGCCCGACGGCGAAGAGTTCGAACCGGAAATAGACAAGACTGATATAATCGCGGTGGATAACTACATTCCGCGCTACCTCAATCAGGCGGTCACATTCTCAATAGACGACATCGGCGGCGACGAGGCGGGCACAATGGTAATGTGCTACATGATGATTGGGCTCATCGCGTTTATTTTCGCCGTCACCATTTCGAACACCATCACCGCGGAAGCGGGAGTCATCGGCACGCTGCGCGCCTCCGGATTCACAAAAGGAGAGCTTATCCGTCACTACATGGTGCTTCCCGTTGTCGTAACGCTTGTTGCGGCAGTTGTTGGAAATGTCCTCGGCTACACCGTGATGAAGGATTACTGCGTTGAACTCTACCGCGGAAGCTACTCCCTCACTGATTACTACACCGTCTGGGACGCTTCGGCATTTATTCTTTCAACGGTGATTCCCATCGTGCTTATGCTGATAATCAACCTGCTGGTGCTGACTTCCCGTCTGAAGCTCAGCCCGCTGAAATTTCTGCGGCACGACCTCAGGAAGAACCGCAATAAAAAGGCTATGCGCCTTAACACAAAGATACCTTTCCGCACCAGATTCAGCCTGCGTATTTTCTTCACCAACCTGCCAGGATATATCGTTATGATAGTCGGGATACTCTTCGGCGCAGTGCTTATCGCTTTCGGAGACATGATGCCGCGTATGCTGGACGATTATCAGAACATCGTCGTTCGCGACATGATAAGCGAATATCAGTATATTCTCTACGACTGCGATGAAGCAGCGGAAGTCACCGATGCGGGCGCTGAAAAATTCGCGATGGCTTCCTACGACTATACCAAGCCCGGATATCTCACTGACAGCATTACAGTCTACGGCATAGCTAAGGACAGCAAGTATGTTCCCGCTGAGATACCGGAGGGAAAAGTGCTGGTCTCCACCGGCATCAACGCTAAATTCGGACTTGGAAACGGCGGCAGCATAACGCTTGATGAAAAGTATAAGCGCGATACCTCCTACACACTGGATATAGCGGGAGTTTATCATTATGAATCCTCCCTCGCGATATTCATGAACATCGCGGACTTCAACCGCACATTCGGGAATGATTCCGGATACTTCACCGGATATTTCTCCAACGCTGAACTTACAGAACTGCCCGCGGACGATGTCGCAACAGTAATCACCGCTTCCGATTACACCAAGCTCTCAACCCAGCTTATGGTTTCAATGGGCGGCATGATGGATATGATAAAGTGGTTCGGAGCGCTGTTCTTCATCATCGTTGTGTATGTGCTGTGCAAACAGGTCATCGAACGGAATTTCCAGTCCATCGCGATGACCAAGATACTCGGGTTCCGAAACGGCGAGATAGCAGCGCTGTATATTGCTTCCACTACGATCGCGGTTATCATCGGTCTGGTTATTGCGATACCGTTCATTGATATCGCTATGAAAGCCATCGTCAACGGTTATCTCTACACTATGATGACCGGCTATCTTCCGATTTCAGTGACCCCTGCGACATACGCCGTGATGTTCTTCACGGGCCTGGGGTGCTACATAGTCGTGGCTCTGCTGCAGATGAGAAAAGTCGCAAGAGTTTCTAAAAGCGAAGCGCTCAAAAACGCTGAATAATTCAGATCAACGGTTCTGCCCTTTTGTGGCGGAGCCGTTTTCTTTTCTATAATTCTAAAAAAAGTTTGTGTTATCGATAACATAAACTTGATTTATTTTAAAGTTTGTGGTATACTATATACAAGGAGTGATATCAATGCAGATAGATTTTACCAAACTGAAAAACCGGGACTACTATTTGAATAAGCTGATAAAATTCAGGGATACAGAGCCGGTAAAGGTCATCACCGGGATCAGACGCTGCGGCAAATCCAGCGTGATGAAGCTTATGATACGCTATCTTGTTGAATCCGGCATTGACGATTCACGGATATTATATATAAATTTCGAGTCAATGGAATACTCCGGCATGACTGCAAAGCAGCTTTACGACTATGTTAAGGAACGCAGACCGGAAAACGGTCAGTTTTATCTGTTCTTTGACGAAGTGCAGCGCATTCCGGGCTGGCAGGACGCAGTCAACTCTTTTCGGGTGGATTTTCCGTGCGACATATACGTTACCGGCTCGAATGCCTATCTGCTTTCGTCTGAATTTGCGACCTATCTTTCGGGCAGGTATGTTGAAATAAAGATGCTCCCGCTGTCTTTCAGCGAGTTTATCAGCTTCCACGGATACGCGGTCTCCGAAAGGAAAGGTCCGTCCGGAAAGCCCTCGAAGATAGTATCCGACAGCAGCGGAAATGTATTCACGCCTGAGGAAATGCTTGAAGCTTACCTGAAATTCGGCGGAATGCCGGGAATCGCAGATATAGGTCTTGACTGGGACAACGCGCTGACTATCCTTGACGGAATATATTCGACTGTAGTTACGCGCGATATCCTGGAACGCGAAAAAAGAAAGGGTCAGCGGCAAATAACTGACGCGGAGCTTCTCCGGAGAATAGTCAGGTTCCTTGCGGACAATATCGGAAGCAACGTGTCGATGACCTCGATAGGAAATACGCTTTACAACGAGGGGCTGGTAGAGAACAGCCGCAGCACCAAACCTGCGGTCCAGACCGTTCAGGCTTATGTCGGTTCCCTGCTGGAGTCCTTTATATTCTATGAGATAAAGCGGTACGATATAAAAGGCAGGGAGTATCTGAGAACGCTCGGGAAGTATTATATAGTTGACATCGGGCTTAGAAATTATCTCCTCGGACTGCGCGATGCAGACGCCGGGCACATCATAGAAAACGTGGTTTACTTTGAGCTTCTTCGCCGCGGTTATGACGTCGCTATAGGAAAAATCGGCGAAACTGAAATAGATTTCATCGCGACCACCGCCGATGAAAAAATCTACTATCAGGTGACGCTCACCATGCAGGACGAAAACACCCGCGAGCGCGAACTTCGTCCGCTGCGGCAGATAAGGGACAACTATGAGAAGATCGTCCTCACTCTTGACAGGAATATTTTTGCTTCCTACGATGGAATAAAGGCTGTCAATCTTATCGACTGGCTGCTTGGCTGAAGTGCGTCGCCTGGTGACCGCTGACCGGAAGCCTGCTTTCCTGCTCAATTCCTGAAATGGCGAATCCCTCCTCCGGTTTTGTAGACCGAAGGAGGGATTTATTGCACTTGTATGATCACATCTCTTTTATATCAAAATCCTGGAAAGTGCCGTCAAGGAACTGATCCCACTTGTAGTATTCGGGATATTTATGTTCCTGCTCGCGAAAAGCCTTTGTGTGATACGGATATTTCAGATGAAGCATTTCATGGTATATCACATATTTCACTGCCTCCCTCGGGACATCGCGAGAATTTAGAATGCAGTTTATCACTATGTGGTTATCTGCAAAATAGAACGCCCCGAAATACCTGCTCTCCGGCTTATCCGTCCAGTTTATCGACGATATACCGTCATATTTCCCACTGAACATCTCGTTTGTGACCTCCTGAACAAGCTCGTTAAGATCGTACACAGGAGTGGAATCAAAAGGTATCTTTTCATACGGTATCTCAACAGTTTTCATAGGTGGTCTGAGTTTTCCGTCCGGGTCGTTGAGGTACTCGAAAATACAGCTGCGGTATTCCCGGAGGCTTCCGAACAGCTTTCCCGTGACCGGATATTTCTCATAAAGCTCCGCTGCGTAGCTCATGAAATCAAGACCCTGTTCTGTTACATCACGACTGACGTTCTGCGGGTCGATAACATCGCGGTCGCTGAGAAGATAGCGCTGCGGTATCTCTCCGTTTCTGAGCGCGCCCGCGAATGCGGTTACGTCCTTTTCGGACGGATATGTAACGAATCCCCGAAAATATTTTCTGATGATGTCGTCTGCCGAAATATCATTGTTTCTGAAAAACTCTGCATCGTCTGCCATACGCTCATAACCGGAAAGCTGGTCGTCAAAAACAAGTATGCGGTGCTCGTTTTTCTCGTCTCCGACTGCATACCATGCAGCGGGAAGCGTCACAAACTCCTTTGCCGCAATGCGCTTCTGCTTCAGGCAGTTGTAGACATCAATACACATTTTGTCAGTGTATCTGAAAACATCGCGGCGATGGTATTCAGATTCCGCAGGCTGCTCCGGTTCTGTCGCCATGTCAAGCAGGAATGAAGGGTCAAGCCATTTGTTGAACCTGTCCCACAGGTCGCAGAAATCAACGATGTTAACGGTCTTAGTTCCACCGGCAGACGTGCCGCGCATTCCCCTGCCTATCATTTGGAGAAGCAGACCCTCACTCTCGGTCTGGCGGGTCAGAAATACCGTGTTGATATCCGGTACGTCGCTGCCCTCGGTCATTATATTCACGTTTATCAGTATTTCAAACTCCCCGCACCTGAAACGCTCGATAGTTTCGGGATTGTTGGGATCGCCGGAAACTATATAGTCGCAGCTTACGCCATTCCTGCGAAACTCTTCGCAGAGAGTTATGCAATGCGGGATATTCATTGCGAATATCAGCGTTTTTCCGTATTTTTCACGGTTTTTCAGGTAGGTGTCCACTATCAGCCTGTTTCTGGTGGAAGAAGCCGCTATTCTCGCGATAAGCGATTCCGGCATATCATGGCGCTTTACAATATAGTCTATTTCTTCCTCCGTCAGACCGGATTCGAAATCCTCGTTTGTATGAACGCGCGTGCAGACCGGATTTGAAAGAAATCCCTCGATTATAAGCTCTTTCATCGACTGAGTATAGATGATAGTGTTATCAAACATGTTCATCAGCTCGCGGCTGCCGCTTTCGGTCATTCTTACAGGCGTTGCGGTAAGTCCCAGCAGCTTTGCATCAGGGTGCTTACTTATCACGGCGTCTACGATTTTCTGATAGCTGGGAGCTATTCCGTGATGCGCTTCGTCTATCACAATAATTACTTTCTCACCAAGCGTGGAACTAATATGCGCAAGATTTCTCGCCGCAGACTGTACCCCAACTATCTTAATAGTGTCCTTTTTGCTGAGTTCATGTGTGGAACGGTGAGCGCCGGAAACAGTAATTATGCGCATGGTCTTCTTGTCGCTGGTTTCATCGGATTTCGCAAGCGGAGCGTTGTTCCGGAAACCCTCCTCTGCCTGTTCAAGCAGCATATATCTGTGCGCAAGCCATAATACCTGATAACCGCGCCTTACCATATCGCGAAGCAGGAAGTATACGGCGGTGCGAGTCTTTCCGCTTCCGGTCGGGAGAACCAGCATTCCGCGCTGCCTGTCCTCCTCAACGAAGTAAGTTTTGAGAGATGATACAGCCTCGCGCTGAAACCAGAAAAGGTCGCAGTCTCCGGCTACGCTTTTGTCAAGGTCGATATCCGTTATGTTGACGAAGCGGTTTGTATAGCCGTTGATTTTAACTCCGCCTATCTTGAGCAGATAAAGGACGTAAGCCTGTATCACCGAGCGCGAAAACGTCTGCGAAGCAAGATTATTGACGGTGCTGCCGATGATGTTTCCGCGGCAGCCCAGTACTTCCGCTAGCTCGTTGGTGTATTCCGGGAAGGACTTCATCAGCACAGTCTCGATCTCATGTCGGTAAGTCATTACGAAACGCTGGTCGGGATAAGAGCAGATAGCGTTCATTGCCGGGAGAAGCAGGTCAGGTTCGCTTGTCTCAACAGCGGGCCGCGCTGACTCAGGCGTGCTGGGGGAATACACTATCGCTTTCAGAAAGGTTCTGCCGAAATTGCTCCATGTGAAGTTGTTTGTCATCTTTGTGACCTCCTTGTTTTTTGTATCTTCATTATAGCACTATCGGAAGGACCTGAAAGATATCCGGAATACTGGAAATTTATTTCCTGATATATCCCCCAATATTTATTCCTATTTTTTCATGGAACTCCTGAATGAAGTCATCAATATTATCCTTGTCGCGCAGAGCATTTATAACAATCAGGTCGTTCAAAGAGTCTGGATTCAGCACACCGCCCCTTGACATTATAAAAAATAGTAGAATTTTTCTCTCTGCCGCAAGATGATTTTAGGTCGGTTGAGGGATTAGAAAACGCCGGAAACTCGCATAAACTCTATGTTTTTGCGGGTTCTCGGCGTTTCTTTTATCGCCTGTATTAGTGGTGCTTTTTCGGTAAATGGTGCCCAAATGGTGCCCAAATCCCACGCGGGGCTATAAAACGATATAAGAAGCGGTAAAGAGATACAGCGGTTAAAGCTCTAAATCGCTGCTCTTTTTCTTTGCCGCGCTCTTTGCTTTCTTCGGCTCGGCTTTCTCTGCCTTTGCCGGGTCAGCCTGTTTGACCGCCCCATGATAAGCGTCTAAGACTTCTTTCTTGCGTTCAAGCCGCACGTCCACATAACGGGCGGTAACAGCTTCAAAGTTCATAGACAGTCCAAGCGATACGCCGATACCCGCAAGCGTATGTCCTAACACTTCGCCTACGGTGTAGAAGTCGCCTGTCAGTTGGTGCATATTCGTAGCCGCCGTATGGCGTAAATCGTGAAAGCGGATATGCGGCATATCCAAATCTTCAAGCAGTTTTCCAAACTGGGAAGATACCCACGACGCGGAGATAGGGGAACCGTCCGGCTTCGCTACAACAAGGTCATTGTCATAGTATGGCTTTCCGTCTTTTTCTGCCTGTTCGCGCTGCGCTTCCTGCATAGCAAACTGTTTGAGGAAGAACGGGCGGGCAAGCTCTGTGATAGGCAGCTTTCGCCCGTTGGATTTCGGCGGTGCCATTTCCTCAATGACTTTTGTTTTCGGCGGCACCTTAAAGGGTAGCTGCTCGGAAACGTCAAAGGTGTTGTTTTCCAAATCCACATTACGCCAGCGCAAGCCCAGGATTTCAGAACGGCGCATACCGTAAAGCCCGCCTAAGATAACGGGCATTTCCCAAACGGTACCCTCGACGCGCTGCATAAGGGCTTTTACCTGTTCCGGCGTATAAGGGTCGGGGGTCTTGTCGCTCTTTCCAAACTTCGTAAGCGTGTCCTTTGCTGCGTTTGTTTCGATATAGCGGTATTTCCGGGCATGGCTCAACGCCACGCTCAAAACACGCTTTGCCCCGGCTGCGGTGGACGGTTTCAAGCCTTTGTCAATAATCTGCTGAAACATTTTGTCTACCATAGCGGGGGTAAGCTGATTAAGGGCAACGCCGCCGATATAGGGATTGATATAGTTTGCAATCGTCTTTTTGTACCCGTCGTAAGTAGAGGGGCGCAAGTTCACTCTTGCATAGCTTTCCACCCATTCATTCAGATAGCTTGCAACGGTCTGTTTCCGCTGTGAAGCGATAGACGCAATCTGCCCCGGATTATGGAGCTTTGCTTTCATCTCTGCTTCATGCTGCGTTGCTTCCTTTTTTGTCGGAAAGCCCTTTTTGGAATAGGTTTTCTTTTCCCCATTCGGGGCGGTGTACTTGATATTCACGTCGTAAACTGTTCCCGGTCGCCCGGTCAGTACGCCGTTGCTGTCGCGTTTATTCTTAACCTGCCTTGTTGATATAGCCATAGCTTAACCTCCCTGTCGTGCCGGGGGCTTCGCTGTCGTCTTTGCCCTGTGATACCAGTCCCAGATTGCAGCGTCAGCTATCAAACGGCGGTTTCCATTCTGTATATATTCAAGCTCGCCGCTATCCATAAGCTCGCGCAGCTTATTTTCCCCGATACCGCTAATCTTGCTCATTTGCTCAACGGTCTTTAACATAGGGAATACAGGGATAGCAGGGCTTGTTGTTTCCTTTTTTGCCATAGGAAAATACCCCCTTTCATAAATGGCTAAAAAGTCAAGTTACAAAAAGTGGGCTTTAACCGGGCGGCTGTTAGCACAACCTCGCGGGAATTGCACCCCTGCTCATTTAAGGCAGCTTTACCCATTGCCTGCGACGCTCTGAACGCTCGGACTGTGGCTGTAAAGGCTTATCTCCCCTCAATGCGTGTCGTCGCCCGCAAGCTGCTAACTTGCTTTCCATCGCGGTGTTTCTCGCTCGGCTTTTCCCGATAGGGGAATAGCGTCATGGCGCACCCTCTGTATGGCTCGGTGCAAAAAGGACGTACCCGGTTTGCCCTATACTGCGTCGCCGTTATCTTGCGTCGCTTTCTTTGTCAAGGAACATACGGGGCTGCTGCGGATTGATACGAAACGAAAAAGGGGTTAAGACGTTTCGGTATCGGTGCAGCTATTCAGCCCTAAATGTGAGGATTGCCCTCATTAGCCTTGCTTGCAGCCGTTGGCGAATATCCTCGTCAACGCCAAAATAGACGTTTCCGCGCTCGTCGCAGAGCTTTCTCATAGAAAGGCTCGCTATGTAACCGCTAAAGTGCTGCAAGACAATTTTCATAGCGTCCGGGTCGCCCTTTGTCGCTGCCACAATGACAGGATAGGGAACAAGGGCAACGTCCGGGAAGTCAGATTGTTTACCATTCGTCCCATTCATCAGCGTGTTCCTCCAAATATTTCTTCAAGATTTCAAAAGAGCTTGTCCGTCTGTACTGTATCGTGCTGCGCGACGTATTGAATAACTTTCCAATCTCCACGTCGGTCATGCCCTCGAAATAGTACAGCATGATAGCTTTCCTTTTTTCTTCCGGCAAAGTGCGGATTGCTTCAAGCAGCAGCTTCGGCGTGATTTTCTTTCCCGCTTGCTGATAGCTCGGCTCGGCTTCTTC
>ERZ1035006.510-NODE-510-length-30645-cov-60.175123_pt1 | contig 30645 bp, 24 predicted proteins | sample MGYA00520694_ERZ1035006 | MGnify/ENA primary metagenome ERZ1035006 (study PRJEB33766, sample SAMN09781746) | gut metagenome | biome: gut microbiome | host: Homo sapiens | place: Madagascar | study: EMG produced TPA metagenomics assembly of the PRJNA485056 data... | reverse complement strand
AGGCACATGTTTTGTCGATTTTCTTTCCATATCATGTTTATTTTAAGTCACTTCGTTGTTACTTTTTGATAGTGTTTTGTACTATTTTCTTCTATAAAATCCCCTATTTTATCGCATTGCTTGCGATAACTTTTCCGTGCATATCGTGTTAAGGTAACTGCTAAGAAGGCTGGAAAGAAAGTTTCTAAGACTTTAAAGGCTACTGTTACAGTAAAGAACCCATCATTAACATTGAAGGCAGCTAACGAAGTTGCAGTAGGTGCTACAGAGCAGATTACAGCTACTGTAAAGCCTGCTAGCACAAAGGTCACTTTCACATCAAGCGATGAGACAATCGCAAAGGTTGATGAGAAGGGTGCAGTTACAGGCGTTAAGGCTGGTGATGTAACAATTACCGCTAAGGCTGGCAAGACATCAAAGACTGTTAAGATGACAGTTAAGAATTATGTTCTTCAGTCTGTAAAGCAGACAAAGGCAAACACATTAGAGGCTTCTATCCTTGGAGCAACAAAGGATATCAAGACAACTGATATTAAGATTACCAACACTGCAAATCAAAATGTTATTGCAGTCAAGAGTGTAACACCTGATAAGGCAGATGCTTCTAAGGTTACTCTTGAAACATTTGCAGATATGAAGGATGGCGCTAAGTATACTGTTGAACTCGATGGTGTAGCTAAAGAGTTTACAGCAACTGATGGCGTTGTAGCTGATGTAAATGTAACACCTGTTACAATCCCTGCAAATACAAAAGGAACTGAAATCAAAGGACAGACTATTGACAAAAATGGTATTGTACTTGATGAGTTCAAGGTAAGTGAAGCAAGCACAAAGAGCGCTGAATTAACTCTCTCTACAACACAGGGTTATGTAGACGGTGACAAGCTTGTTCTTCCTACTGTTGGAAACAAGGGTACAGCAGAAGTTAAGTATCATACATACAAATTTGATGCTAACGGAAATGAAATTGGAGCTTATACAAAGAAGGTTGATATCACAGCCGTAGCTGAAGACGTAATCACAACAAACGGATTCAACATGACATTTGCAGATAAAGCTCCAAACTGGGATAAAGACAAGACAACAAATCAGTTAGCAATTGGATCAGGCAAGAGTGCATACTTCAAATTTGTAGGATCTGATAACAAAGAAATCACAGCATATGCTGATTACTCAGTAGTATCAAGTGATGATTCTATTCTTTTATTACCAAAGACTCAGTTAAGCAGTAGCAGTACTCCTGTATCTGCAACAGGTATTAAAGAAGGAAATGTTTTTGTTAACGTATTAGACAAAGATGGTAAAGTAATTAAATCTTTACCAGTTGTTGTTACAGCTGCTGGAAAGCTTACAAATACAACACTTGGAAATACATCTCTGACAATTTCTAAGACTGCTACAGGTGTTGATAATTCTGTTAGTGTAAAAGCCGTTGATCAGTATAATAATGACATTACTGGTTCAACAACTATTACAGCATCAGGTGTAAATGATGATGCTACTAAGGCAATTAACGCTACATACGATCCTACAACAAAAACAGTTAAGGTTTCTGCTAGTGCAAATGCTGAAGATGGAAAGGCATACACTATCAAAGTTGAAGTTAAGAAGGACAATGTTACATTAAATCGTTACTTTACAGTAAAAACTGTAGTAACAGCGACAGATGTAGCTAAGGCTACTGATTTAAGAGTTGAAGTATCTGGCTTAACAGATGGTAAAGTTGATATGGCTGTAGCCGATGATGCAGATGCAGCAAAGGCAGCTAAGACAGTTGAGGTAAAAGTTGCTGCATATGATAAGGGCGCTAAGATCGGTTACGCAAATGTAACAGAGTGCAAGATCAGCGATTCTAGTAAACAGGGTGCTGTAAGCGGAGCTGCTGTTTCAGTTGTTTCTTGCTCAGCAAAGAAAGTATCTAAGAACCTTGAGGCTGGAAAGTCTTATACATTGACTGTTAAGGCAGCTGGTAAGACATTCACAACAACATTCTCTGTAGTAGATACACAATCTGCAGTTGTTACTACAAAGATTGACAGCAAGACAACAAGTGCAACAATTGCAAATAATAAGGATGCAATTGCAAATGTTGTTGCTGCTAATGTAAAATTCAGTATCAATGGTAAAGATTACGAGATTCTTGATGCATCTAAGATTACTGTTAATGATGGTTACAAGGTTGTTGACAACAAAGCTGTATATGTTGGAACCGTAAATGTTTCAGTTGAAAACAGCAATGGAATCAGCTATCCTGTTACAGTAAATGTAAATACAACATTCACTGCAAAATAATTGATTATTAGTAAAATAGTTTTATAATGGAGGCTGTAAAATAAGTCCCTAATATAAGAAACGCCAATTCCGGCAAATGTCGGTTTTGGCGTTTCTTTGTATTAACTTTTCTATTTCTAAGCAAGTCTGCATCTTTGGGTATAAAAAATGGTGCATTTAATAAATGCTCGGCTAATCACGTTCGCTTAAGTTTTATGTAACTTTCGTCTGTCGTTGCTTTTTGTTGTGATATTTATAAAGATTGAATCCACATGAAATCAGTGTAAGCTCGAGAATTACATTCTGCATCTTTTGCAAAGTTTACAGCACGATACGGATTCTCATGATACTTTTTGTCCGTCATTTCTTTTTTGTACATGGTAAATTTCATGTATTTTTCCATGCCGTGTTCTTCACAATAAAGATAATTATTGTAAGAACCGTATCCGGCATCAGCAACCGGATATTTCGGATAGTGACCATATGTGCGATTGAATTTTTCCATCAAAGGAACAAAGCATTCCATATCGGATGCATATGGTTTTACGTCGATTACAGCTATGTATTCATCACAGATGGCTGCCTGTAGGTTGTATGCCGGAAGTAGCTGATCGTTTCCCATGTAATCACGCTTTAAACGCATGAAAGTTGCATCATGATCTGTTTTGGAATAACTGTTTCTTTCTTCTCCACAGGTCTCGATATGATATGCATAGGATTTCAAACGTTCCAGATATCCAAGTACTTCCCGATTCATAGCATCAATCAAGAGTGAAATCTTGTCAAAGACTTTCTGCCGGTTTTTCACACACGATTTTTTCCATACCTAGGTATATCGATTGGCATTTGCCTCAATTTTTGTCCCGTCAATGGATGTATGCTGCAGATCCACGTGATCTTTGGCAAAAATATATGAATTAACGTCTTCAAATATCTGCTCGATAGAATCGGTTAGTTCGTTTCGGATTAAGTTTCCAAATGTAGCAAAAGAAGGCGCTTTCATGCCATCAAGAAGATACATGTAACGAATGTCATTACGGCAGAGTTTTTCTATTTCTCGTAAGGAGCAGATGCCATTTTCCATAAAGGCAAAAAGTATTACTTTAAGGAGTTTTTTCACATCCCTTTTTTTGATAAAAAATATGAAAAGGGAATCGGTATTGATCCGATTCCCTTTGGTGTTATCCTATCAGACTATATACTATGGATAAATTATTTTGTAAATGTTGTATTTACATCAACAGATACTTCATAAGAAACACTTTCACTATTAGTTACTGTAACTTTTACAGTTCCTACATAGATAGCATCCTTAACTGTCTTGTACTGACCTGCATCAACAGAAATCTTAGATGCGTCAAGTTTTGTAAAGTCAGCACCATTAATGCTGAACTCTACGTTAGCTGCTACGACTGCAACTGGGTCAGTAATATCAGCAGTTGTCTTCTTGTCAACAACCTTAGTTGCAACACTTGTTGACTGAGTATCTTTTACAGTAAATATTCCTGTAAATGTCTTTCCTGCTGCTGTAGCAGATACTACATAAGTTCCAGCAGTAAAGTTTTTAACAACCTTGCTACTTACATTCTTTGTAAGTTCAATTGTACTTCCGTTTACATTGTCAGTTTTTCCGTTTACAGTAATTGCAGAAGCAGTTACTGTACCAATCTCTGCACCTTCGCTATAAGCAACAACGCTGACTGTGATATTCTTCTTTGTAATATCAGAAGCGGTTGTGTCAGCTCCGATTGCTAAGTCTACATCTGTAGCAGAAAGTTTTAATCCAAGGCTCTTTGCCTGTGTTGGATCTGTAACAGAAGCTTTAACAACGTTTACTGTAATAACACGTGTAATTGTATCATTTCCAGTCTTAGCTTCTACCTTTACATTGTATGTTCCAGCTTTTACACCAGAAGCATTAATTTCAACCTTATCAGTTAAACCAGATGTAAATGAAAGGTTTCCATCGGCAACTGCTGTGTTCTTATTCATTACAGTTGATGTAATAGAAGTAATTCCAAAATCAGCACCATACTGGTCAAGACCCTTTACATCAGTAGAAATTGTTGAATTAACATTGTTTGCAACAGTAAGTGAAGATTTTGCAATCTTAATATCAGCAAGCTTTCTATCAGCAGTTACAACAACTGGAAGAGATGTAACAACCTTGTTGTCCTTTAATACATTGATGTATGCTGTACCAGCCTTAACACCCTTAACTGCAACAGATTTTGTTGTCTTAGATAATGGTGTATTAGCAAGAAGTAATACAGAATCATCACTAGATACTACTGTATATTTTGAGTAATCATCAGTAATCTCTTTGTTATCAGATCCCATAAAACGGAAGTTTGCAACCATAGTCTTATCACTAGCTGAGAACTGATTGTTCTTCTTTGCCCAATCAACCTTATCTCCGCTCTTAACAATTGTTAACTCGTAACCAGTTGTAGTTACTGGAGTATCAGCAACGGCAGTGAGCTCAACTTTCTTTGTGATAGCTCCAACTTCCTGAGCCTTCTCATCATACTTGTATGTGTGGTATGTAATTTCAGCTGTACCCTTGTTTCCAACTACTGGAAGAACAATTGAATCACCGTTTACATAACCCTGAGTTGTAGAAAGTGTGAAGTCTACGTTTGCTGGCTTTGTGCTGGTAAGGAATTCTTTCACTACGATGCCATCTTTATCAACTAACTGGCCATTAATCTTTGTTCCGTCAGTATTTGCAGGAACCTGAACTGGTGTAACATTTACATCTGCAACAACACCATCTGTAGCTGTGAAATCTTTTACAGTTCCAGCAAGTTCTACATTGTACTTAGCACCATCAACCATCTCAGCGAATGTTGTAATAGTAACCTTTGTAGCATCTGCCTTGTCAACTGCAACAGCCTTAACAGCGATAACATTGTTGTTAACTGTGTTTGTTACTTTGATATCAGAAGCTTTGATATCAGAAGTCTTACCAGAAACTACAGCCTCAAGAGTATCAGCCTTTGTCTGTTTTACGCTCTTGAATACATAATTTTTAACAGCCATCTTAACTGTCTTTATTGTCTTACCAGCTGTAGCTGTGATTGTTACGTCGCCAGCCTTAACACCAGTAACAACACCGTTAGCATCTACAGTTGCGATTGTGTCATCGCTAGACTTGTATGTAACCTTTGTACCAGCAGGCTTTACAGTAGCTGTAATCTTCTCTGTTGCTCCAACTGCTACTACATCGGCAGCCTTAACTGTTAATGTAGGGTTCTTAACTGTAACAGTAGCCTTTAAAGTCTTAGAAACTTTCTTTCCAGCCTTCTTAGCAGTTACCTTAACAATAGTTCCGGCAAAGGACAGCCAGGCAATGCAGTGGAAATACAAGAAAATGGAAATGAGACAAAGACAAATACTGCGTAACAAGCAACATAAAAGAAACAAAAAATATGCAAGTACGAAAATAGGAAAGAGAATTATGAAATGATGAATTTGAAAAATAGAGAATTTTTAAGTGACAGACAAGTAACAAAGCGGAGAAACTTCCTAATTATAAGAATTATTTTGTCGACAAATTTCACATAAAGAGGTATAGTATAGGGTGATTATTAAATTGAGTAGGAGAGAGTGAAGTGAGTAGACAGATACACAGTAAATCCAAGGCGTTTAATAAGGAGCTGATCCCAATTATTCTGATGATGGGATTTATTCCGTTGATTGTACATATGTATCAGTACAATGCAAACTTGTCACAGTTTGACTGGTTCCCGAGTGGATCGGACGGACAGGTGGACTTCTTCTTTGGATGGAAGATGATTGCAATCATTATTGTCGGTATAGTGATGGTAGGTATCTTATTATATAGATATTTGAAGAAGAAGGAGACATTACGATTTGAAAATGCGTTTTATTGTCTGTTTTTCTATGGATTGTTCGTAGCAATGTCGGCATTATTTTCCGGTTATAAATATTGGGTAGTGCGTGGCATCTATGAATTGTTTGAGCCGGTATGGGTTGTATTTACATACATTTTGTTATGCTACTACACCTATCATTTTGTACAGGAAGAGAAGCAGATCAAGACAGTTTTGTCTGTGGCTGGAGTTGGGATGGCAATTGTAACACTGATTGGTGTATTCCAGTATTTCAAGCTTGACTTCTTTAAATCCGGTTTCGGCAAGCATCTGATTACGAACCCGAGTTGGTGGAACAATCTCGATGGATTGAATTTCAATATGTTAGAGGGAACCTCCTATACAACCTTGTATAATCCGAACTTCCTTTCCTTTTATTTTGGTATGTTGGTTCCGCTTGTTGCCTGTTTGTTTCTTGCATCAAAAAAAGTGTGGCAGAGAGTTTTACTCGTAGCTGCAGAGGTATTGTGTATGATCTGCCTGAAAGGAAGCGGAAGCGATACCGGTTGGATGGCGATTGTTGCAGGCGTTGTTATTTTGGCATTGGTACTGATCAGCAGAAAGAAAAAGGCGTTCTATGTGGTTTTGGCAATTGTGATTGTCGGAGGCGTTGTGGCGGTTACTGCGGGAGCAAAGACTTCGATCGGAGAGCGGATCAAGAATACAATTGTCGGCACATACTATATGGAAGACGCATATGCAGTACGGTCATTTTCTACGAATGATAATAATGTAGAACTGAATGTCAAAGGAAATGTATTATATGCTTCTTATGATACAGATGAGAGCGGTGCGACCCAAATACATTGCTCCGATTCGGATAATAACGTGTTGGAGACAACTTTGATTGATCAGGATAATCAGATTTATTCCATCAATGATGTCCGGTTTGACGGAGTAACGCTTAAGGCGATTCAATTAAATGACAATAACGACAATAATATGCCTGCGATTACTGTGACTGTAGATGGAGTGGAATGGAATTTCGTGCAGATTGAAAATCAGGGATATTATTTATTGAACTATGCCGGAAAACTTGTTAAGTATGATGGCACATCAAGGTCGTATTTGTTTAAAGAGGATGCAATGAGTTATCGAGGTCATATATGGGACATGACGATTCCATTTTTAGGAAAGCATGTTTTCATGGGGGCCGGTGCAAATACTTATATGTTGGAATACCCACAGGATGACTATATAGGACAGAAATACATTTATGAGAACGGGTATGAGGTCAAGGCGCATTGCTGGTATCTGCAGCAGTGGGTAGAGACCGGTTTGATCGGAACGATTGCCTTACTTATTTTCCTGATGTGGTATGTAGTACAATCCGTTCGTATTTATCGTCGCGCAAATTTGCATGAAAGCTTGAGCTGGATAGGATTTGGTCTGTTTGCTGCAGTACTTGTGTATTTGATTGCCGGTATCGCAAACGATTCAAATGTTTGTACGGCTCCGGTATTCTGGGGAATGCTCGGACTTGGACTTGCAACGAACCGTATGATTTCAGAAAAAGAGGGACTTTTTGTTAAAGAGACTGTAATAGAAGAGACGGATGTCAAGCTGGCGGCAGCGACAAAAGAGTCAGGTGCTCATGCGGGAGCTGACAAGGATCAAGAGGAAACGATAGACAACGTACAGAATCCTAATAAGAAACAGACCGCAAATAAAAAACAGTCAAGAAAACAACGTAAGAATCAAAAGAAATAATTCAAAGGATAAGGGGATATGTTACAAGGAAAAACGCAGATCCGGCAGGATTCTGCCAAGTATATCCGAATTGCAGTATTGGTCATTTATGATATTATGGCAGTCTTTCTGGCTGAGGTATTGTCGATTTGGACACGATTTGATTTTAGTTTAAAAAGCGAACTGGGAATTCCGTTTTTAGAGACGGCAATGCATTATGTCTGGTTAAATATAATAACGACATTGATTGTGTTTGTAATTATGCATCTGTACAACAGCTTGTGGCAGTATGCAAGTGTGCAGGAACTTTTAAATGTTGTGATTGCCTGTCTTTTAAGCTCGGCATTACAGAGTGTTGGAATGCATATGCTTCAGTGGAGCATGCCACGCTCGTATTACATCCTGTATTTCTTTTTTCTGTTGGCATTTATTGCAGGAAGCCGGTTTGTTTACCGGGCGCTTCGTATCATACGCCATAATTATATCGGGGAGTTTGTTGGGCATGCAGTCCCAACGATGATTATCGGTGCCGGAGACAGCGCTTATTTTCTGATGAAAAATATGACAAGCAGCAGTCAGATCCGCAACAAAGTTGTCTGTGTGATGGATGCTGATAAAGGCAAGATCGGCAGTCAGATCCTGGGTGCTCCGATCGTCGGGGATGACAGTAAGATTCCGTGGGCGGCAGAGAAATATGGAGTGCAGGAAATTTTTATCGCGATACCGAATCTCCCGGGAGCACGTAAGAAAGCGATTCTTGAACTATGTAAGAACACCGGATGTAAGATTAAGATCCTTCCAAGTATGGCACAGATTGTAAACGAGGAAGTCAGTGTATCGAATTTCCGCGAAGTGGAGATTGAGGATCTGCTTGGACGTGAGCCGGTCAAGACGAACCTTGACGAAGTCATGGGATATATTGCCGGCAAGGTCGTTCTGGTTACCGGGGGCGGCGGATCCATCGGAAGCGAGTTGTGCAGACAGATAGCAGCACATTATCCGGCGAAGCTGATTATTCTGGATATTTATGAGAATACAACCTATAGTCTGCAGCTTGAATTGCAGAAAAAGTATCCGGAGCTGGATCTTACGGTACTGATCGGCTCTGTGCGCAATACGCATCGCGTTGATACGATTTTTCAAAACTATAAGCCTCAGATTGTTTTTCATGCTGCGGCACATAAGCATGTACCGCTTATGGAGACAAGTCCGAATGAGGCTATCAAGAACAACGTATTTGGTACTTTTAACGTAGCAACCGCTGCTGGAAGAACCGGAACGGAGCGCATGGTGCTGATTTCCACCGATAAAGCGGTCAATCCGACCAATATTATGGGTGCATCCAAGCGCATCTGTGAGATGATCATTCAGGGAATGCAGCATCGGTTTCCGGCAACAAACTATGTGGCAGTTCGCTTCGGAAATGTGCTGGGCAGCAACGGAAGCGTCATTCCTCTTTTTAAGAAGCAGATCGCGGAAGGCGGACCGGTCACGGTCACGGATAAGAACATCATCCGCTACTTTATGACGATTCCGGAGGCTGTATCGCTTGTGCTACAGGCAGGTGCGTATGCCAAGGGAGGCGAAATCTTTGTTCTGGACATGGGAGAACCGGTAAAGATTGATGATATGGCAAGAAACCTGATCCGTTTGTCGGGATATGAGCCGGATGTGGATATTCCGATCGTGTATACGGGACTTCGACCGGGAGAGAAAATGTTTGAAGAATGCCTGAAGGAAGAAGAAGGACTGCAGAAGACCGCCAATGATCTCATTTTTATCGGCAAGCCGATCGACTTTGACAGGGATGAGTTTTTTGAGCAGTTGGCAGATCTCAAGAAGACCGCGTATGAGGATGATCCGCAGATGAAACTGGTGGTGGAGAAGCTGGTGCCGTCTTATCGGGCTGAAAAATAGAAGGCTTGAAGAAGCCAGTGAAGCGGTCCGGAAAGCGACGAAAATCAAAAGAAATAACATTGTGATAGAGAAGAGAGTGGTAGCTCTCTTCTCATTTTACATTTAGAGATGGAAGGAATTTCGTGGATGCTTGGTGGTAAGGATGGCGCGTTGCTTTGATGTGGTGACATGGGTATAGATTTCTGTGATATGAATCGAACTGTGACCAAGCATTTCTTGGATGTATCGGATGTCAACGTCTGCTTCTAAGAGACTGGTTGCAAATGTGTGCCGGAACATATGCGGTGTAATGTGTTGATCAATAGAAGCCAGTGAAGTATATTTCTTTATCATACGACGTACAGCCTGATCGGATAGTGCCGCACCATTCTGTGTAGTAAAGAATTGGTTACTGTCTTGAATCTGAGAAAGATAATTATTATGATATTCTGTCAGAACTCGTAATACATCATTATTTCCAATTTGAACAATCCGCTCTTTGGAGCCTTTTCCATAGATTAGAATTGTGCCGTCATATAAGTCAACATCGTTGTCCCGCAGTGCACACAATTCTGAAATGCGTATTCCAGTAGCGAAAAGTAGTTCGATAACTGCAATATCTTGCAACGTTTTTTTCTTTTGATAATCCGTCTTTGCGCAGGCACGCTGCTGATATATCGTGGATAAGAGGGTTTCAAGCGTGTGTAAGGGAATCGTTTTGGGCAAAATTATGGATTCGCGAAATTTTATCTGTATTTTATTAAATGGATTCGTAGAAATACTTTCTTTATATTCCAAATAGTGAAACAGTGCTTTGATCGAAGCGATTTTCCGCTTGACCGTTTTGGGTTTGTATTCCTGGTGCAGGCCGCTTATGTATTCTTCCAACATATCTGACGTGATATCTGAGGTTTTTAGATTGGAAAAATGATTGTGAAACTGTTTAAGATCAATGCGATATGCTTTAATGGTTTTGGTATCCAGACGCTTCTGATCCTGACAATGTTCCAGATAGGTATTGATCTGTGTTTGTAAATTATTCATGGTCTTTCTCCTTTGTGTATTATGCTTATTTATTCGAATTATATGGTACATGATACAGTGAAAAATTGGCAGATATGGAGAAAGATAATTGAAAATGAGAGTGGATGGAAAAGATATCTTTCAAATTATTAGATGGGATGTTATAATATAAAAGAAAATACATATGAGGAAGGATTAGAACAGGGATTGGCACAAGGACGAGAGTTGGAAGTGTTTTCTTCTGTTCAGGCTTGTGATTATGACATTGCACGTGGAGCGCAGAAACTCAATCTTTCTGTTGAGGAGTTTGAGAAGAAAATGGTTGCTGCGGGATATCGTGTACCGAAGCAAGACGAAGTACGTATTTGATGGATAATAAGAAATTATCTATCAGAAAATAGTCAGTGATATGATACAACTAAAAAGATATTTTGAATGGACAAAATGATTATTTCTTCAACCTAATACCAAAACAACATACCGAAGGAGATTTCAGTGAAACCTATAACTAAAGTAAATACATATGTTTTTGCTATAACAACTTCATTTATATATTTTCTTTGGAATCATATTTCTTTCTTAAATGTAAATAGCCTTTTTCTGGATTTATTGATTACTTTCATTTTTTCCCTTAGCTTTTATAAATTTGTATACAAGCTATTAACTTTCATATGTAATAACTGCAGGCTAATACGAAAATTTATTTTAGGAAAATACTATTTTGAAGGATTATGGATAGGATTTTACATCTATAACGATATACCCGAATTGTGTTATGAAACAATTGAACAAACTTTAGATCATATTACTATTAAAGGTCGAGGATTTGATATTAACGGGAAATATATTAGTAGTTGGATAGCGGTAGAACCATTTATTGATATAGAAGAATCAAAAATAACATATTATTATGAGTTAAATGAATTAAATTATGATGATATTGCAATGGGGCTTGCACGTGCTACTATTGAATGGGATAAGCATAATAAAGCTTGTAGATGTGAAGGATTTGCCATTGACGGTGAAACTACTAAAAAACAATTTTTTTTATCTATAAAAGAAAATGATGATGCATATAGTGCCCAAGACAGTGACCTATTATTGCAAAATCTAATACTAAAGAGAGCCCATGAGATATGTTTGAAGAATAAAGATATTGCAAGTATTTAGGAGCATATCAGAAACGAGGTACATATGTTTATAAATGATACTTTTGAATTGGATAATATTTTTACTTATGAAAAAGAAATTTCCCAAAAAACGGGATTTCCCATAACCAATCTTTCTTATTGGAATGCTTCACCGGAATATAAAGACTATATGTTACGAAGTATCATTATACCAACTGACAGCAATTTGTTTAACTATCAGTATTCTTATGATATACCAAAAACTATTCGCCATAAAATACTATACAAATTAGGAGTACGAAACATTCAGAATAAAATGTGTCTTTTGACTTCTTCCTCCACTAACAGCATTATCAATATTATTAACTATTTAAAACTAAATGGTTACCATAAAATTTGCATTTTAAATCCTTCTTATTTTTCAGTAGAACAAGCTTGCAAAATTTTTAATTTCTCATATGAGAAAAAATCTATGAGTTGCCGCTATGGAGAATACACTATACCAGTAGATTACATTTTGAAAAACAATTTTGATGCTATTTGGTTGACTTCGCCAATATATTCTACCAGTATCCAATATGACAATTCACAAATAGCAGCTATTTACAAATTAATCGAAGCACATATCCTTGTTATTGCTGATGAATCCCTTGCTTTACCGGGTCAAGAACTTTGCAAAAAAATACCAATCAATCAATATTTTTTTGCTATCTACAGTCCACATAAACCTCTGTTTATAAATAGCATAAAATTTTCTGCCATAGTTTGTCCCTTAGAAAATGATGATTTTCTTGAACAGTGGATAGATGTTTTAGGTGGCGCACTTCTTCAAAGTAATTTAGTAGCAATCCATCATTATTTATCACCTAATTTTCAATTGTGTTTGAACCAAAGCATGCAATGGTATAGTAGAAGTATTGAGGTCATAAACCAAATTTTAAAATCGTTTCCTGATACTTATTGTAATATTCAATCAATTGGTCCTTATGTTACAATATATATTCCAAAAGCAACAAAAAATGTAAATGAACTGAGTAATATTCAAAATATTATTTCTGAAAATTTTGTTTCATATATTCCTGGTATTTATAATGGGGTTGATGAGCATTATTGTTTTCGGGTTAATTTATCATTGGAGTTACATCAAATAGAGAATGCTTTATATAGAATCTTGCACTATTATGCATGAATCTCCATATGATATTCAATTTTTATTTCTTTAATATTACTATTGTTATATCCGTGTAGATCTTTTGTCAAGATGTCAGCATTGCTAACTATTTCACAAGCTTGATTGATTAAATCAACAACATCTTTATCGGTTCTTTTTGCAATTCCTACAATTTCAACGTCTTTTTTTATATGAATTGGCTGCTTAGGATTTTTCCTTTCTTTCTTTTTCTCTTTAAGTTCAGAATAAATTATTGGGACACTAATACCTAATATTTGAATAAATATTTTGAAAAGTTCCAATCCGTTTTGTCCTGCTTCAAGGTATTCAATAAAAGAACCTTTTTTAGTAGAGATACGGTTAAAAAGACATGTTCTGTATCGATTTAATATAGATGTTATCATCACTGTGGGCTCAGTTTCATAATGAATAGTAATATATATGGGAGCTTTGTATTCTGGTATTTTGCTTATATCTTCTTTTAACTTATTACAATATTCACTAAAATCGAAATATAAACCGTTTGCAATCATATATAATGAGTCACGGCATTTAGAAAATGCTGTATTATCAATAGATGTCGAGAAAATTTCTTTTACTTTTCCAAACATTTTATACAACATAATAGGAGCAACAAGTCCATGGACATGTAGAAAATGAAACAGTGTTTTAAAAAAAACAAGTTCGTCATTTCTGAGCAGTATATCATTACATAACATTTTATTAATAGCAGAAAGACTTTCTAACAATAAATCTGGGTTTATTTCATCAAAGTTGTAACTAACCAATACTGCATTGATGAATAAATTTTGCTTTATGCAATCTTGAATCAGCATATCCCGTAATCCAACAACATTTGGAATAGGTTCTTCCTGAATAGTATATTCTATTCCATTTATTACTCCAAGTCCTATATTATATTTCAAAATAGAACTATCCATTAAAACAGTTTCAAATTGACAGTCTTCAAAAATTTGATATTGAAAGGAAGCTTTAAATTTACATTTTTCAAAAAAGCAATTACTATATGTATTTAACGAAAAAGTACTGGAAACTGGACACATATTTATAAATTTAGTATTGGTAAAAACACAATTTTTCAAACTTACATCTTTAAAAGTACAATTTACAAACTCACAATCGATAAATGTAATATCTTCAATGCCTGCACCAGAAAAATCCACATCCACAAACACACAATGCGAAAACCAAAGTGAGAATATATCAGCACTCTCAAAATTTACACTTAAAAATTTTGTAGAATAAAATTTACTGCTAAGTAGATCAGCATTAGACATATCTGTCATTTCGAATTGGCAATTTGTAATCACTGAATTTCTAATAATAAAACCGTGCATATTTCTATTGTGAATATTAATATCTGAAGAATTTTTAAATATAAGTTCATTCTCCAGTTTTTTTTCAATAGGTAAATCCATAAATAGTCCGCTCCTTTTTTGCTATATTTTTATGTTAATATACTTTGATGACTGATAGATAATTTCTTATTATCCATCACCCATCCCACCTATGCTATAATGAGAATATCAGCTATCTGACAATTTGTTTTAAGGAAAGCAGGTGAGCATATGACACAAGAAAATTTTCAAGAGTCTGTAACAGACATCGTTTTGGAACCGATTAAGGCGATCCCCAAGAAAGTAATTGAGAACATATGGGATAAAAAGCAGCTTGAGGAAATGTTTATTGATGCCGGAAGATGGGTTATTAATTATGAGCGAGATGGAACTGAAGAATCAGACTTAAGAGGTATTGCTTTCTGTGAAAAAAATATGCGGGAGATTGCCAATTATATGTTTCATCAGAATCATCAAGATCAGTTTCGGTGGTTTGAAGTTTTACAACAGGCAATTCACGCACACTTGAAAGAGAGTGGTATGTCTGTTCGAAATCAGCAAAACTGTGAAAAACATTTTCTTGAAATAATAGGGAAATGTATGCGAGAGAAGAATCCGATTACGGTAGAACGTAGTATGCAGCAGGAGACTGTGAATGGGGTTCGTATGTTAAACGAACAAAATTCTCAGGTGTTACAATTAGTTATGGAGAACAATGAGCTCCTGCGAAGCTACCAAAATGAGAAGGAAGAAAGGCACCAACGTAATCGGCAGGAAAGCTCTGAAAGTCAATATAGATCTAAGGTTAAGAAATGGACGCTCGCACATGTGCATGTAGAGGGATTGTTTGCACCAAAGGAGAAACGAGGGGAGGAGATTAGCAAGCTGACTTCAATATGGGCGGATGAACGGGGAAAATATCCGGGATGGTATATTCCTCCATATGAAGTATGTCAGGAACTTAGTGTGTATACCAACGAGACAGGGCTGTTGCAGAGTGAAGAATTTGTTGAGACTGACAAGATGTTCGCATTTGTTTATGAATTAGTATGGCGGTATGAAACAGGCATGCATTGTTACTCATTCTATGAGATCAAACATATCTATACAATATGGAACGCTTTGGAAGATAAGGACGCTTGCATAGAAAAATGGTTTTATGTGGGTCAGGCATTATTGCGCGTGTTTCGTGAGAATGGCGATTATGCAGGGTGGGAAAATGTATATGAGCAATTGGAGCCTTATGAGAAAGTTGGCGTTAATGGAAAAATCGATCTACATTTGGAAAAGCTAAAATATGAATATTATCGCTTAGATGTTCCCGCGATGCGCAGAGCGCTTGCGAAGTGTCATTCACAAGAAAAAGATTATGAGCAGAGATTACAGATATTGGGAATTCGTGTGGAGGTGGATGAGGCGGTATCTGTTCTTGCAGACTTGGAGCGCTTGATGATGGAACTTCAGAATATACCGACAGAGGATGAAAAGAGCTCTCTGTATTACCGATCGCTTGAGGCGAGTGCGTTACAATTATATTCTCTTTGTATGCAGGGGGTATGGGATGATTATGGAGAATACGAACAACATCTGGGAGAGATCGCAGATATTGAAGAGAAAATAGAAAGCAAAAAAGAGTTGTTTGACTGGGACAGTTGGATAGGCTCGGTAAAGAATGCTTTGCTTAATTGGCATGTAAAGAAATATGAGCAGAAGGAAGCTTTTGAACTAGACCGGGAAATCTATACACTTATGTCTTCAACGAATGAATGTGAATCAGCATATTGGTTTTATCGAATGTTAGAGAAACTAGCGCTGCCGCTGCAATGTGGTCATGTAACTTTGTTGGGGAATATGGAACAACCATGGATTGAAGCAATCGCAGATCAGATGGAGATGCTTGGTCTATTCCTGTTGTGCCGAGAATCGAGAAGCAGTGTTATTAAAACCTTGGTGGATCGAAAGTTCCTTGGATCATTAGGTGTGGATAAGCTTGAAAATATGGTCGGCTTGTTGATTCATTCATTGACTCAAAATATAGAGGAAATGGATGAGCAGGAGCGGCCACATGCGGGCGGAGTTCTCTCACGGATACGGGAAAACGTTCCGGAACTGCTGATTCGATTTATGAGCCGATGTCCGGAAAATCAGCAGGAAAGTGCGCTTTTATTATTGAAAACGCTGATGGAAGATGAAAAACTATCGAATTTCTTCGCGATGAAACCTTTATGTGTTGCAATATTACAAAATGTGTCTGAAAAGAAAAAAGCACAGATGCTGGATACTATGATGCAGACGAAAATCATAGAGCATAGGGGAATCGGCGGACATGAAGACGGAATTGATATTTTTGCATGCTATTTTAAGAAAGAAGATATCGGACCTCTACAGAAGGAGTGCAATGTTAGGCCGGAAACCGTAGAATGGCTTCTGCAAGTCCCTGAACAGGCTGGATATGAGTATCAAACTAAGGTATGGCGACTTGAGACGTTGGATCGTCTGGGATTGCTTGATGAAGAGCAGTATAGGAAATATGCGGAATTGGTATGGCATTTTATTGATGAGAAGACTGGATTGCCACAATTGACGAATGTACACATATTTGTATACGAAGAGCTGCCTTATATTTCTGGGCATATTCCGTCAAAGTCGGTGAAGCAGTGGTTCCTTTCGAATCATTTAGAGGCACAGATCAAGGATGAAACTGGTGTGAAAGGTACCATGGGAGAAATACCTTATCTAGATGAGTTGATTTTATTGTGTGATAATGTAAATAAGAATTATTGGACGAAGAAAGAGACCGAGCAGCTTGTGCGGGAAATCGTAGATTATTGGAGCGTATTGAAGAAAAAATTGGAGGATCAGAAACATAGAGCATGGACACAGGAGGAATATCTGAATCGTGCAAGAAAAATGAAGCGTGCAGCAGCTGCCATCTGCCGGAATAGTGAGATATCCAAGGAAAGCCGAAAAGAATTGCAGCGAATGATTAAGGAACTGCAGCTGTGGGACATTTCTACGAAGGAGTTAGAAGTACAGGTTACAGAAGAAGATGCGTTAATAAATCGAATCTGTGATCAAATGTTATCTTCGGATGATGGGGAGAGTGTAGACGCCATTGTAGGTGCGTATCAATATATTAAGGCACATCCGCAGGAAAAGCGATCGCAGAAATTGCTGGATAAACTGATGAAAATCATGTGTTATCGTAAGACGCCGGGACTTGTGGCTGCTGTGAATATTATGCACAATTTATTATATTGTAATTGTCCGATTATGCAGAAGAAGAAGAACCTTAAAACACTGGATAAGAGCCTTGTGATTCTAGCGGATTCGATGCAGGAACAAGAGACAGGAAACATAGAGTATAGAAAAATGCTGCATGTGCGGAAGGCGTGTGTTGGTCTAGTTTTCCAAATGAATCAGAGGAAAGATGCACGGGACGGTGCAGGTGTTCAAATGTGGAAACGGATCGCAGAGGATACAGCGGAAGTCAACGAAATCAGGCAGGAGTGGATATGGTAAAGTGTAGCTGAATTGGAAAAGTGCATAGTTACTGTTCACACCTAACGGTGTTACCAGCAACGATTACAGCCCATTTAGAATGCCTCTACGAGGCAGGGGCTGTAATCATTCAATAATTTATACTATGGCGCATAGCTTGACAGCGTGGTGTCAAGCTTGCGTCTGAACAGTAACAGTGCATATCAGAGGAATACCTATTTAGGGAATGGAACACTATGAATATAGGGGAGAATGTGTTACAATTAAGAAAAATCATTAGAAGTGAGATGCTATGGAAAAATTAGATGTTTGTATGGTGAAAAAAATCTTTACAATTCCCTATTTGGATAAAATGCTCGGCAGGAATAGCGTTCCGGAGACATTTTTAACGTGTGTAAAAAGATATGTTAGAAACGAGAATGCAACGGTTGGGGAAGCAATAAGCGAGATATATCATCGAATGGATCGTGAATATAGAAATGAATATTTTTATAAAAATACTATTTTCAATCAGTTATTGTTACAAAAACATGATCTGTACCATACAGCAGCATTGACAGAGTTGCCTATAGGAGATTCGAAAGCGGATTTTATTATGATTAACGGACGAGGTGTGGTCTATGAGATTAAAACGGATTTAGATAACTTGTCTCGTTTGGAAAATCAAACTCATGATTATTATAAGGTGTTTGGCTATGTATATGTTGTAGTTGGAAAGAAACAATTGCCACATGTGAAAGAGTTTTTAAAGGATCAAAAAGTGGGCATATATGAATTGACCGGAAGTGGGCGGCTGATATGTCGTAGAAAGGCAAAGTATAACAGGGATGATTTATCCTATTCTGTAATGTTTCAGGTCTTAAGAAAATCAGAATTTGAGTCAATCCTATTAAAACATTTTCATAAGCTTCCGGAGGTCAATAGTTTTCAATATTATAGAGAATGTTTAAAATGGTTGGAGAAAATCAATATCATAACGCTGCAGAAAGATGTAATGGAATGTCTTAAGGCGAGAACTTTGATGTCTGTTGAAAACAAATTCGAAGAGCAAGTGCCATATGAACTACGGTTTTATGCGTATTTTTCAAAAAAAATGAATTCTGATTTTCAGAAAATCGATGCGCTATGTAATGTAAGAATGGAGGGGTGAAAATGTATTTGCCATATCTTAGGGGAAGACAGAATGAATTGCTATGTTTGAGAGAACTGTTGGATGCAGGTAAACTCAGTCAAAAAGTGATTCCGATTATTGAACCTGTAAAGTTTAGTAGTACTCTTTTTTCGACATTGGCCAAATTTATTGAAATGAATCACCCGGTAATTGTGGTTAGAAATCCAAAGGTTGGTTCATTTCGCGATGAATTGGTGGAAATGAAAAATAAAATTGATGAGGAAGCGGATGAAAAGAAAAAAGAAAAGTTAAAGCTAATTGTAGATGGATATCAAAAGGTATGGAATGATGAACATCTTCAAAGGGCATATTTAGTTGATGATAATGTCATTAAAAAAATTGAAAACAATAAAATAAATGCTCATGATACTGTAATGATAAATCTTGATCGGGAAAATTATCATTATTATGAAGAATATGGAGAAGAAATATTTGGAAAGTATACAGTGGTTCCGAAGGGAGGAGATTTTGAGGATATTGTAGAGGATGATATCATTGTTTTGGATGACAGTTATCGTAAAGCAAAGCGCAATATTGATTATACCGAGAAACCGGATGAGACGTTTAGCAGAAATCATCTTGTTTACAAGAAAAGGGGTTTTGCAGGTTTCTCTGATTTTTCTATTGTAGGAAAGGATTTTGAGGAATCTGGTTTTGCACCTGTGGCGATTGCAATTCACATTATGTACTTTGGATCAAGGGAGGAAGTAAGGATACACCATTTTGTATCAGAGACGCATGAACGATATTCCGATCCAGCCAGAAAATTTGAAGAGGCAATGAATCGGCTGACAAAGTGGGAAAAATTTTCTGATATTCCGAAAACAATAGGATTAAACCAATTAATTGAATGTTATGATATGGGCAAATTTCCGGGATTAGGTGTGATTAAAAAATATTCATTGATGCATCACATACAAATGATGGGGGATTATTTAGAGGCTAAATAAATGATTTGTTGTAAAGAGTGTTATATAGATTCCGAAATACGAGCGGCAATCGAGATGGTTGGACATAGAGGGGATTGTCCAATTTGTGGAGCCCAAAATACATGGTTATATGATTCTGAAAGTGATGCGGACAAAACAAATGTTGGTGAATTGCTGGATTCGATTTTGGAATTATATGTTCCGGATTCGGAGTTGCCAATTACATATCCAGAAGAAGAAAAAAGAACGATTGAAGAACAACTGTTAAAAGATTGGAATATTTTTGTTGGACCATCTGATTCTGTAAAGCAGATTGTGACGGGATATGTGGAAGATTCTCTTGGATTGGATTCGAAAATTATAGGGGAGAAAGTGGGCATTCCTCAATTATTTGATGAAACATATTTGAGAGATTATTCTATTATGGGGACACATAGCTGGAGTGATTTCAAGAAATATATGAGAAATGAAAATCGATTTCATGGAAAATATATCAATTTGTCAATTTTAGAGCCAATCTTAAGAGAAACAGAAACAAGAATTCCAAAAGGAACACAGTTATTTCGAGCAAGAGTATCAAACGAAAATGGATATCCAAAAGAAAAAATGTGGGCTCCGCCGGATGATGAGGCTTCTCCGGGACGTGCAAATTCTAAGGGACAAAGTTGTTTATATTTGAGCAGTCATAAAAAAACGACGGTAAAAGAAATACGTGCGCGTGCGTTTGACTATGTTACGATTGCGACATTTCAATTGAAGCGTGACATAAAGGTTTTGGATCTGAGTTCTATTGGGCATGACTCACCGTTTTATACGGACAGTGATAAAGTGAAATATTTGCTGAATGAAGCTACTTTACGTCAAATCCAAAATGATCTTGCAAAACCGATGAGCAGATTAGACAGTGATCTTGATTATTTGCCGACGCAGTACATCAGTGATTTTGCAAAATACTTGGGGTATGATGGAGTTAAATATTTTAGCACATTTGATAAAAACTCCTATAATGTTGCGTTATTTGATTCTTCGGCTTGCAATTGTGTCGATATTAGAAACTTTTTGATTGGAAATTTGGATTATAAAATGTCGGAAGTATAGAAGAACCTGCATGTTACAATTAGACATTCGGAAAGGTATAAGGCAATATCAAGTGACTATGTATGTGCTGTGAAGAGGAATCCGCTATAAAAATGGACAATAGGATTTGTCTTAATATGAAGTGTTGTAAAACCGCTACAGAATGTTTGACATTGTGTAGCGGATTTTGCAATACAGGGGGGAATTTGACATGGAGGAAACGAAAAATTTATGTATCTACACCAACAAAGATGATACACAGGCACATTTTAAGAATCAGGAGCACATCATTCCGGCATGTATCGGTGGGATGAAGAAGCTTCCGAAGGGGTATGTCTCGGATGAAGTGAACACATTATTTTCGGGATTGGAATTGAAACTGGCAAGAAATTCGCCGATTACGCTTGTGCGTATGTTTGTCGGGCCGGGAAAACGCGGAAGCCATAATCCGAAGCGAAGGGGCGGAGCCAGCAAGATCGTATCGGTGATGCAGTCCGATGAAACCGGTGAGTACAGCCTTGGGTATATGCGTGTGGGAGTTCCGATTACCATTGATCAGATTCATATGGTATATTTGGAAGGTGGAAAGCGTCAGACCTCATTTCGTTTTGATACGGAAACTGTGGATGAGGATCATTTTCAAGAACGTGTCGCAGAGTGGATACACGAATTGGCAGAATTTGATGGTCAGGCAACGATACTGCAGAAGAAAGAAATGCCGGAAAATGAGGTTATATTGGGCAAAGAAAGCGGCCGATGGTATCTGGCTACGTCTACAGACAAAGAAGAAGTGTTAAAAGAGGAATTGATGAAGGATCTACGATTGTTAGGCGCTGCGAATGAGAAGGGACTGTTGAATGCGTCGAATGCAGACGCGCAGGAAAATAAGTCCTCTGGTATAGTGGACTTGCAAATGCCTCATAAAGGAAGGAACCATGTTACGTCCGATATACGGCAGGAAATCGATTTATATGCATATTATCGCGTGGTTGCAAAGATCGCCTTCAACTGTCTTGCGGAAGTCAGAGGCAGGGAATATGTCATGCAACAGAAATTTGATCCTGTTCGGGAAGCGGTCCTTACCGGAAAAGATATTGAACGGATGGTGATGATGCCGGGAAAGGAAAATTCACATGCGGATGTATTAAGTAAATTAGAAAATGCAAAAGGCTTTGGAGTGTGGAGGCATATGATATGCATCACACGGATTCCGAATGGTCTGGTCGCGGAAGTGATGCTGTATGGAGACGCAACCCCAATGTTTGTAGTGTTATCGAAGGAGGATTGTCGCGACTTCGGTGAAATGGATGGATATGTGTGCGATTGGGAGAATCGGAGAGAGATGCGGTTCCTTGATTATCTTAGGGAGATCACACGCGAAGATAGCGAACCGTATGAGAGGGATGAAGTGGAAGAATAACCAATATAATGTGAAAAAAGCAGGGGGAATCGGCGATAAATGACGAAACGCGTTGAAAAACGGAAAGAATGTGGATATAGCTGTATATATATGATATAATTATTTAGTTTAAGATGAAAAGCAGGTATAAATTGTGCTGGATTGAAGGAGATTTACGAGTGGCACGAAATAAGAAGTTGGGTAAAGTTGTAAAAGGGTTAGTTTGCGTGGCGGGAGTTACATTCGCTGGAATGTACCTTATGGCAAGAAAGAAAAAATCTGATTATACATATAAGGATGAACCGGCGGAACAGAATCCGTTTGCTGGCAAGAAGGTTGTTTTCGTACAAGATGATAATGATGATGAGAATGCGGATGGAGTGCGAGGACATCTGGAAGTCGTAAGTGTTTCCGTACAACAGCAGTCTCTTTATAGTAAATATGGCAAGCGAATGTTGGATGTGGTACTTTCGTTTGGTGGATTAGTTGCTTTATCTCCTGTATATGCAGCGATTGCGCTCGCAATCAAAATCGAAGATCCAGGACCGGTTCTGTTTACGCAGAAGAGAGTCGGACAGAATAAAGAATATTTTAAATTACATAAGTTTAGAAGCATGAAGGTGTCTACTCCGCATGATGTGCCGACGCATCAGCTGGAGAATCCGGATCAGTACATAACAAAGGTGGGGAAATTTATCCGTGTGCATAGTTTAGAGGGCAACGATATAATAAGACAAACTATAAAAAGCCGGATAAACAAAGGGTTTCGCGAGGTTAGTCCAATACATTTCTATCATGGTTGCAACCTGATTTCCAACGAATTGAATACGATGGCGCATAGCAAGGGTCTAAGACTTTTGGCTTAAATACAGACTAAAGGTCATATTTGCATGTTAAAAATATGAATTTGAAAATTATGACCAATTATAGGTCTTTAAATATATAAAAGCAAGAAAATTTTAAGAAATAAAATAGACAATCAAAGCGTGAAATCTTGTGATGGTACTTGCTGATTGTCCTGAGTGAAAATAAAGAAAAGAGCAATTGCCATAACTAAGCAAATGCGCTTTGATTGTGACTTTCCTCCTTTATCTTATGAAGGATGCAACGTCTCTGTCAGGGGTGATTCCTTTTTGAGGGTGATTGATATTTCCAAAAAAATAATTACAATGCGAGGATTTGAAGATGTCGTATCAGATGACTAAAAAGCAAAAGGCATACATACCAGTAAAGAGACTTTTAGATGTTATAATTTGCCTTCCAGCATGTATAGTGCTTGCACCATTTATGTTGATTTTTGCAATCGCAATAAAAATTGATTCTCCTGGTCCAATTCTGTTTAAGCAGAAGAGGGTAGGTAAAAATAAAGAGTTTTTTGAAATATGGAAATTCAGAACTATGCGTACTGATACACCAAAGGATATGCCAACACATATGTTGAATAATCCAGAAGCCTTTATAACCAGGACAGGCAAGGTATACAGAAAATTAAGCATCGATGAATTGCCTCAGCTCTACCAGTGTCTATTTACTAACCATTTGTCCTTAGTAGGTCCTAGACCAGCACTTTGGAATCAGGAGGATCTGATTGCAGAGAGAGATAAGTATGGTGCAAATGATGTTAAACCTGGAATCACTGGATGGGCTCAGATTAATGGCAGAGATGAGTTAGAAATACCTGTCAAGGCAAAACTTGATGGAGACTATGTAAATAACATAGGTTTTGCTATGGACTGCAAGTGCTTCTTTGGAACATTTTTAAGTGTTCTTAGAAGTGATGGTGTTGTTGAAGGTGGTACTGGTGAAATGCACAAGAAAGAAGAGAGTAAGAGATGAAGAAAATACTCATTACTGGTGCCGGATCATATATTGGCGTAAATGTTGAGAAATATTTGCTTCAATGGCCAGAAGAATATCAAATTAATAGCGTAAATATGATAGGCGAAGAGTGGAAAAAAGCAGATTTCTCAAGTTATGATGTTGTTTTTCATGTTGCAGGTATAGCGCACATAAAGGAAACAAAAGAAAATTCACATCTTTATTATGATGTGAATGAACACCTGGCGGTAGCAGTTGCTGAAAAGGCAAAAAATGAAGGTGTTAAGCAGTTTATTATTCTTAGCACGATGAGTGTTTATGGGCTTACGGTCGGTCATATAACGAAAGAAACGCTTCCAAATCCTGTTAATAGTTATGGGAAGGCAAAATATAATGCAGATCTAAAAATTGAAAAGTTGGATTGCCCGACATTTAAAGTTACTATTCTTAGACCACCTATGGTTTATGGAAAAGGATGCAAAGGCAACTATCAAACGTTAAGAAAATTTGCGTTGAAATCGCCAATCTTTCCTAACTTCAAAAATGAAAGAAGTATGATTTATATAGGAAATTTAGCTGCATTTGTAAAAGGTTGCGTTGATGAAGAGAAATATGGGATATTTTTTCCACAGGATGCTGAATACGTGTGCACTGCAATGATGGTAAAGCAGGTTGCAAATCATAATGGTAAGAAGATTAATACTTTGAAGTTGTTCAACTGGGTAATTAGAATAATGTTAAGAGCAAATGTTGGGCTTTTCATGAAAATTTTGGGAGACTTAACTTACGAGAAAGTGGATTTGGTAAAAGAGTATGGCTTTGAAGAGGCAATGAAAATCACAGAAGATATGTAGGAGAAAATGTAAGATGGAGAATAGTAGGATGCGAATTCTTGCGACCTGTCAATATGGTTGGCCGGAACCCTACCCTTCGTTATATCCCATGGAAGAAATGGCAAAGAGAGGGCATTATGTTCATGCGATAACCGGTGTTCCTAATTATCCAATGGGAGAAATATTTGAAGGATACAAGAATAAAAAAACCGAAGAAGAACACGAAGGAGTATATATTACACATGTGCCTGTCATTCCAAGGAAGCATAATCCGATAACTAGATTTTTGAATTATCATAGCTATCCGAAATCAGCTAAGAAGGAATTGGAAAATATTGGGGGAGACTACGATGTTGTATTTGCAAACCAATCATCTCCTGTGATGATGGTTCAGCCGGCTATAAAGTATGCTAAAAAATGGAATAAAAAGGTAGTTATGTACTGTATGGATTTGTGGCCTGCAAGCTTAGCTGTTGGTGGAGTTTCGAAAGATTCAATGCTTTATAAATTCTATTACAATATATCGAAGAATATTTATACAAACGTTGATAAGATACTTGTTACATCAAGAATGTTTAAAGATTATTTCGTTGAAGAATTTAAAATTTCAGAAGATAGGATTGATTATTTGCCTCAGTATGCAATAGCGGAGTTTGATAGTATTCCTGAACAGCCAAAGAAAGATACTACAGATTTTATGTTTGCAGGGAATGTTGGATCAGCACAAAACTTATATGTGGTATTAAGAGCTGCAAAAATCACTCAAGATAGTAATATAGATGATCATGGAAAGAGAATTCAATTTCACATTATTGGAAATGGTCAGGAGTTAGATAAATTAAAAGATTATGCAAAAGAAAATGGAATTTCAAACGTCATATTCCACGGACGAAAGCCATCAAAGGACATGCCCAAGTTTTATTCACTTGCAGATGCAATGATGGTTACGCTTACAGCAGATCCTTTTATTACACTTACGTTACCTGCAAAAGTTCAGAGTTATATGGCAGCAGGAAAACCAATATTAGCTTCTGCTAATGGAGAAATTGCAAACGTGATTAGCGAGAGTGAATCGGGGTTTTGTGCTAAAGCTGATGATGAAAAGGGGTTTGTGGAGTGTATTAAAAAATTTATAAATAGCAATAGAGAGGTGCTCGGAAGAAATGCAAAAGATTATTATGAGAGTAATTTTTCAAGAGAAATCGTGATGGATAAGCTTGAAAGGATTCTTTTTGAGCACGCAAAAAAATAGTTCGAGGTGTTATTAAATTATGTTAAATAATGAAGGGTTAATAAAAAATGGAATATTGTTAATGACTGTTCTACCTCCGCCAGAGGGGGGGATTGCAACATGGACAAAACATTATTTGGAATATTGTAATAACAATAATATAAAAGTAAACATTGTAAATATGACACTTGTTGGGAAAAGAAAAGATAATATAAGTAATATGCGTAGGTCTTTTCGGGATGAATATAAGAGGACAAAAAATATATTTACAGAGTTAAATAAATCACTGAATAAACAGAAATATGGATTGGTTCATTATAACTCTTCTTGTTCAAAGTACGGAATAATTAGAGATTTTATTATGATAAGAAAAATACATAAATATAATTTGCCAATTGTTTTTGAATGTCATTGCAATTTGGAACGTGAGTTGAAAACAAAGGTTAAAAGGGTATTTTTTTCTCTAATTGCAAAGAATGTAGATTTGATTTTAGTATTAAATTCAAAATCAGAGTATTTAGCTAAATGTTTAACTTCAAAAAAGGTGATAATTACTCCTAATTTTATAAATATTAATTCCATAGATTCTGATAGAGTAATCCAGTCGGAGTTAAAAAATATAGTATATGTAGGTCACATACAACGAGAAAAAGGGAGCTTCGAATTGATTGAGGCCGCAAAGCATTTTAAGGATATAAAATTTACTTTAGTAGGACCTGTTTGCAGTGACATTGATGTTGAAAAATGTCCTGGGAATTTGATTTTTGAAGGGGAAAAAACACCTGAAGAAGTGAAATCTTATTTACAAAGGGCAGATGTATTTGTTTTTCCTAGTCACACAGAAGGATTTTCGTTGTCACTTCTAGAAGCTATGGCAAGTGGATTACCAGTTGTTGCAACCGATGTTGGTGCTAATCCTGATATGATTGAAAGTTATGGTGGATTTTTGTGTGCACCAAAGAGCGCTAAAGGACTAATAAGTGGTATTGATAAAATTAAGGATCAAAATATTAGAAAACAGATGTCACGTTGGAATACAGAAAAAGTTCAAAATTTTTATACTGTCGAAATGGTTTTGAATAAAATTTTTGACGAATATAAAAAAATAATGAAAAAATAGAAGGAAAAATGTATATATGATAATTACAAAAACTCCATTTAGAATGTCATTTTTTGGCGGCGGTACAGATATGGAAGACTATTTTAAAGAAAATGGCGGAGCAGTACTTTCTACCACTTTTGATAAATATTGTTATGTGAATGTTAGACATTTGCCAAGATTCTTTGAATGGAAGAACGAAATCTCTTATTCGAAAACTGAAAGAACAACTGAGGTTAATGACATAGTTCATCCAGCCGTTCGTGAGGCTATGAAGATGTTAAATATGCAGGAAATAAGACTTACATATGAGGCAGATCTCCCAGCACGTTCAGGACTTGGCACTTCAAGTTCATTTGCGGTTGGTATGCTTAATGCTTTTTATGCATTAAAAGGAGAATACGCTGACAAAAAGAAATTGGCTGATGAGGCCATTTATCTTGAACGTGTTCTATGTAATGAGGCCGGAGGTTGGCAGGATCAGATTGCAGCAGCTTTTGGTGGCTTTAATAGGATAAACTTCAGTGCGGATGGCTATGAAGTATTACCAGTGATTATTAGTCCAGAGAGAAAACGTGAACTTAATGATAATCTGATGATGTTTTTTACAGGGTTTACACGTCTTTCATCTGATGTTCAAAAAGCTAATAGTTCTAGCGGGGGGGAAGATAAGAAAGTAAAATTGAAACGAATGCATGAACTAGTAGACGAGGCGGAAGCAGTTCTTACAGATAAAAATAGCGATTTAGATGACTTTGGGAGGTTACTTGATACTACGTGGAAATTAAAAAAAGGTACTGGCGGAGCTGTAAGTACAGAAAGTATAGATGGTCTTTATGGGAAAGGGATTGCGGCAGGAGCTCTCGGAGGGAAACTGCTTGGAGCTGGCGGTGGCGGTTTTTTAGTGTTCTATGTACAACCTGAAAAGCAAGAGACTGTTAGAGAAGCCATGAAAGATCTTATGTATATCCCATTTAAGTTTGAAGATGGTGGAACAAGAGTGATTCATTATAGCCCAGAAGAATTTGAACTGAAGAGGTAGCAAGATGGATAATTATTTGAAACATGTTGATATCTTGGTGGAGAGATATCCGGAGTTAGAAGAACAAAGACAAAATATTATAGATGCTTTCCGCATTCTAGAAGAAAGCTACTCTATTGGTGGCAAGTTGTTGGTTGCAGGAAATGGTGGTTCTGCAGCTGATGCTGAACATATTGTCGGAGAATTGATGAAAGGCTTTGAAAATTCGAGAAAACTTTCAGTAGAGTATAAAAAAAAATTAGAAATTATTGATGCTGAAATGGGAAAAGTACTTGGAGAGAATTTGCAAGGCGGACTTCCTGCAATTGCACTTGATGGACATTTAGCACTTTCAACTGCATATATGAATGATTGTGAGCCGCTCCTTTGCTTTGCTCAACAAGTCAATGGATATGGGAATAAGAGAGATGTATTTTGGGGGATTTCTACATCGGGTAATTCCAAAAACATTCTTTATGCGGCTATTGTCGCTAAAGCTATAGGAATGAAAGTTATTGGTCTTACAGGTGCGAAAGACTCAAAGCTTAGTAGAATCTCTGATGTAACTATTAGGTCAAGTCAAACAAGAACGTATATGATTCAAGAACACCATTTGCCTATTTATCATTGTTTGTGTTTGATGCTTGAAGACAGATTTTTTGGAGAAAACTAGCTATGAATATTTTGGTTACCGGTGCAGGTGGAATGGTTGGATCCCATATGGTTGAATTATTTCATTCAATTGGGGAGAATGTTATAGGAACATATTATAAACCAACAACGGATATAAAAGAAATTAATAGTGATATAAAGATGATTGAATGCGATGTTAGATACTATCAGGGTGTATTAAGGATTATTAGCGAGTATAAACCAGAAAAGGTATTTCATCTAGCTGCTCAAAGCTATCCAACGGTATCTTGGATGCATCCACAGGTTACAATGGATACTAATGCCAACGGAACAATTAATATATATGAAGCAATTAAAGAAGTGAGAAAGACAAATCCAGCATATGACCCTATGGTAGTGGTAGCATGTTCAAGCGCTGAGTATGGTGAAACATTGAATCAACTAGAAGGAACTGGAGAAGTATATGTAAAAGAAGATGCACAACTTCAACCACTTCATCCATATGGAGTAAGTAAAGTGGTTCAAGACTTGCTTTCTTTTCAATATTATATGAATGATCATATTCGTTGTATTAGGGCAAGAATTTTTAATTCAACAGGTACAAGAAAAGTCAATGATGTTACGTCTGACTTTACATATAGAGCAGTTGTAGCAGAGCGCACAGGAGTTTATGAATTAAGAGTGGGAAATCTAGAATCAAAACGAGCAATTATGGATCAGAGAGATCTGGTTAGAGCGTTAATTTTACTATCTGATAGAGGTATTCCAGGAGAGGTATATAATATTTCTTCAGAGAATATTTATCAAATGAGAGATATTGTTTCTATAATAGAAGAACAAATTGGACATAAATTTGAAATTAGGGTTGACTCAACATTACTTAGACCAACAGATGAAAAAATAATTGTTGGTGATGTGACTAGATTAAAGAGAGATACTGGATGGCGACAGGAAATACCAATGGAACAAACTATTGCTGATATGTTGGAATATTGGAGAAAGCATTAATGCGACAAAAGATGTCATTAATGACAACTAATAAAAGAAATCTGTAGCTGATTAAAGTGATTTGGAGAAAATAAACATGAAAAAAGTATTAATAATTACGCAACTGTTTCCTTTTCCTCCTCATATTAATGGTGAGACAAGTACACTTTTCCATTTGATTAAAAGTAATTATGTGAAAAATTTTGTGGTAGATATTCTATATTTAGAAAATGAAAGAAACGATAGCGAAAACGCATTAGCAGGAGAGACAGCAAGAATTTATAACAGCCCTGCAACCAGAAAAGAAATATTAATGTGGCTGGATGGTAAAGTAGTTTTCAAGCCAAGAGGATTATGGAATATACGTTCAAAATCTATCAAAAACTTGGATGTTAGAGAGTATGATTATATTATATTAGGTTCATTAGTTGAAACTTGTATTATTGAAAAGTTAATAAAGAGAGATGATACAATAATAATTCTTTTTGCAGCTGATTCTCCTATACTAAGAT
>ERZ1035006.509-NODE-509-length-30661-cov-5.399366_pt1 | contig 30661 bp, 21 predicted proteins | sample MGYA00520694_ERZ1035006 | MGnify/ENA primary metagenome ERZ1035006 (study PRJEB33766, sample SAMN09781746) | gut metagenome | biome: gut microbiome | host: Homo sapiens | place: Madagascar | study: EMG produced TPA metagenomics assembly of the PRJNA485056 data set... | reverse complement strand
AAATGAGCCAGCGATGCCGGCTCATTAGTTACGTAAAAAAGCTCACAATTTCGGTATCAAGCTTGATTAGAACTTGTAGGTGAACTGGGCACCGAACAGGTAGGCATCAAGCTTTTCGAATTCGGCAACTTGAGCACCGGTATCGGGGTGATACAAGCCCTTGTCGCCAATACCGTGCAACCAGGTAAAGCCGAAGTCGCCCTGTAAGTTTTCGTTGACATGCCAGGTCGTACCGATGGACAACCACAAACGATCGGTGTCGGGAATTACAGCTGTACGATACTTGTCATCATCGACTGGCGAGATTTCGTAACCGACACCAGCACGCACCGTCCATGCGCTGTTGATCGTGTAGTCGGCACCCACGGTGAAGAGCCAAGAGTCCTTCCAGTGGTTTTCAACTTTCTTCAACGTCTGCGCACCAGCTTGAGGATACTGAGGATGCGTACCAGTAATTTCCAAAGTTTCGAAACTAGACCAGTTCGTCCAACGAATCAATGCTGACAAACGCAAGCTCTCCGTTGCTTCCCACGTACCAGTGAAGGAAATGTTATGAGGTGCCGACAAAGAAGCTCTCGCATCGTTCACAGCTGCGTTATAACCAGAAAATTCCTGATTGTCTCCATTAGGCGCAAAACTCCCCTTTCCGAGACGGAATGTTCCCTTTGCATGGTGATTCACTGCAGAGCGGTATGCCAAACCGAAGCGCAACGTTTCTGTCGGAGACCACATCAAGCCAATGTTGCCACCCCATGCCCAACCATCGGCATTCAAACGCCCGTACTGTGCAGAATAATCACTCGCAGGACGTTCAGCAGCTTCAAAGTGAGCCGTTGCATACTGCAGGGAAATACCAGCGCCGATAGACCATTTATCGTTAATTTTCCATGCCACATTCGGGTTGATATCAAACACCTTGATTTCGGAGTTCATACCATATGCATTCAAGGTGGAATTGCGCTTGTATTCGGTAGCCATACCGAACGGCACCGTAATGCCCAAACCGAACCACATATCTTCGTTCATCTGATGCACAAGGAACATATTCGGAATCGGCACAATATATTTATTACCATTATCTGTTTCTCCGTTTGCGCCCTTCAACGGCAAATCCAAATTCACAAACACGCCGCCCAACTGGAACTGTGTGCCGGAAAGAAGGGTCATACCGGCGGGGTTGTACCACACGGCGGAGATATCGTCACCGACGATACCGGCACCGGCGTAGGAACGGCCCAAACCGGTCACGGACTGTTCGGACAACATAAAGCCGCCTGCGTAGGCGCTCGAGCAAGCCGCGGCGACCAAGCCGGCAACGGCAGCAATCTTCATAGAGGTTTTCACAACAAATCTCCAAAAATGCGGGCAAGTTGCTTCTTTATCGGGTGTCAAGTTTCATCGTTTGAAACCGGCACGGCAACTGCCATTCGAATAGGTATGAAAAAAAATGGTTTTCTGCAAACAACCGAAAACGCCGAAGAATTTTTCTTTGGAATCGATGTCTTGTTTGGAAAAAACTATTTTGGGGGTCACGCAGAAAATGCCTATTTCTGCAAACGCAGGCAATTGTGCGGACTTTTTGAAGTGTTGGGAAAACGAAAAATTAGGGGATGACCCGATGCATCCCCTGTGTACACTAATCCGATGGCTTGAAGCCCAATAAATACGGATGATTTTCGCTCATCCGTACGGATGAAAACTGTCAGTTCCGTGCTCTTTAATCGACAGGCATCGCCTCGCCGCGAGATAATCGCATCCACCCGCGAACGATTCTGTAACCCACCCAAATGCCCATGATCACGAAGCCGAAAACCCACACGGCAAAGCCGATCAGGAACCACGAAAGCACAAACCCGATAAAGGCCACCAAAAGGGCAAAAAACATCGCGTACCAAAAGGTGCGAATCTGCCACGAGAAGTGACTGTCGACATAAGTACCTCTGGCTTCGGCGCGCATCACATAGTTGAGCACGACAGCCGCAATCGAAGGCCAGCCGAACAAAAAGGCACCGATAATCGAAGCGCCGGTCACAATGCCGATAATGATGGATAAGGCATGAAGCCCGTAAACCACCTTTGCCACCGTCACGATGGAAGGATCGGGTGCCAATTGCGCAGCCGTGGCGGGCATATTCGTTTGTGTCGTGCGGTTGTCCATTGTTTTTTGGCCTCGAAAAATTCTGTGCGAATCCTTTGCAGATACATTTTAGGGGCATACGACTGCGTCGTTCACCCCTTTGCAAAAGATGGTCACAAGTTTTTGCGACTCTTAACCCTTAGCGCTTCTGAAGGTTCAATTTTTTACCGATTTCTGTTTGAGACTGATAGGGCTTTTCACCGGCCTTCACCTTGTTGCGCGTGTAGGTGCCGTCCGAATTCAATTCCCAAGCGTTGGTGTTGTCAGATAACTGAGGCACGACGATTTGCTTGAAGATGTTTTCTCGGATAGCTTTATCGAGCACGGGCGTCAAAACTTCGATGCGACCGTTCAAGTTTCGCGTCATCAAGTCGGCACTGCCCACGTACATGCGATTGTCGCCCCCATGGTTAAACCAATAGATGCGGGCATGTTCGAGCAATTCGCCCACAATGGAGCGCACCGTAATCGTTTCCGACACCCCCTTGATACCCGGACGCAAAGAGCAGATGCCGCGCACCACGCACTCGATCTTGACGCCGGCACGACTGGCTTCATAAAGTTCGCGCACGATATCGGGATCAACGAGTTGATTACACTTCAAAATGATGTGGCCGTTGCCTTCTTTGCGATGAATTTCGACTTCTTCGCGAATCAGGCGCGTGACGTTGTTGCGCAGGTGAACCGGGGAGACAAAAATCTCGCGATAGTCGTGCTTAACGCCGAAGCCTGTCATCACGTTAAAGAGATCCTGAACATCGTTGCAGATATCGAAGTTGGAAGTAAAGAGCCCCAAGTCGGTGTAAATCTTTGCCGACGACGCGTTGTAGTTGCCCGTCCCGATATGGGCATAACGGCGCAAACCGGTCTTTTCGCGACGCACCACCAAACAAAGCTTGGCGTGGATCTTCAAACCGGCAAAGCCGTAGACAACGTTCACACCCTGGCGTTCAAGTTCTTCGGCCCAGTTGATGTTTTGTTCTTCGTCAAAGCGCGCTTTGAGTTCCACCACAGCCGTGACCTGCTTGCCGCGACGGCGTGCTTCCAGAAGGCTCTTGACCACCGGAGAGTCGCTGCCGCAACGATAAAGCGTTTGCTTGATGGCCACGACATCGGGATCCATCGCCGCTTCGCGCAAGAAACGCAACACACACCCGAAGCTGTTATACGGGTGGTAAACCATGATGTCGTGCTCGCGAATGGCTTCAAAAACATCGGCCTCGGGTTCAAACTCCTTGGGGAGTTTGGACTTAAAAGGCGGATATTTGAGCCCCGGACGATCGATCTTCATCAAGCGAATGAATTCGCTAAAGGACAACGGCATCTTGGATTTATAGATCTGCGCCGGTTGCAAATCCAAATGACGGATCAAAAATTCCTGCAAGGCCACGGGCATACCGCGCAGCAATTCCAAGCGTACGATGGAGCCGAAACGACGCTGCTCGACATAATCGCGTACGGCAGAGAGCAAATCGTCGGCTTCGTCTTCTTCGATTTCACCGTCGGTATTGCGCGTGACGCGGAACATGCCGAAGTTTTTCACCGAATACCCCGGGAAAAGCATGCCCATACGGTGCGAGATCAAGTCCTCCATCAAAACGATGCGACCTTCGCCCGAGGCCAAATCGATTTGTTCGCCCTCCTTGAACGTTTCCGGAATAAAGAGGAAACGCGGCACGTTGTTGGGACTCTTTAAGCGTGCATAGTGAGGCTTATCGTCGGCAGGGTCGTCGCTTCTTAACTCAATCACGAAGTTGATACTACGACTGGAAATCATCGGGAAGGGGCGTCCGGCATCCACTGCCTGAGGCGTCAGAACCGGGAAGATTTCCGTTTCGAAATACTTGTCCAGGAAAGCGCGATGTTTTTCCGGCAAAGATTCGTAAGCGACAAACCGAATGTCCTTCTTTTCCAAGGCCGGCAACAGGGTTTTGAGCCAAAGCTTTTCGGCCTGATCGAGCATGTCGGTAACGCGACGACGAATTTCCACCAATTGCTTGGCGGGCGGCATCTTGTCCGCACCGGTCGGTGCCACGCCGCTGCGACTCTGGCGCTGCAAATTCATCACGCGCACCATGTAAAACTCATCGAGGTTGTTGAAGAAAATCGACAGGAACTTCACGCGATCGAGTAACGGCACCTTGGAGTCCATTGCCGTTTCAAGCACTTTGCGGTCAAATTCGATCCAACTGATTTCGCGATTGGTATACAAAGAAGGATTGTCGAGCGCAAGCGGAGTTTCAACGGCAGGCTCTGCCGCAGGCGCTTTCTTGGCGACCGGTTTCTTTGCGGCGGACTTGGTCGTGCGAGTTGCTCTCGGCGACTTGACCGCAACCTTTCTCGGCGCGGCTTTTCCCTCGGTTTTAGGCGTTGTCTCTTTAGCGTTTTCAGCCGGCTTCACAACTTTTTCCTGTGCGGTGACTTCAGCCATTTCTTTTCTCTTCCCGTAGTTTTTTCTCAGCAGTATTGCAAGGGAATTCTCAAGAAAGATTCCGAAACAGTCTTCAGAAAGTTCCTTTGCGATTTTCCCCCTGAATCCTTTAACTTTATCAGGAGTTTGTGACAAAATCATGGCAAATTTCCCTATCCAAACCCAGGGAATTCGCTTTTGTTTTTCATACCGATACAAAAAGTCTTTTTTGTCCCACTAACTTTGGGTATTATCTCGCTGTAATGAAGTCGAAACTTTTCGATTTCCTTTTGTGTTTGCAACTCGAGTAACAACACATGCGAATTCTTTTGGTTGAAGACGATCCTATGATCGGCGAAGGCGTGGTCGACGGGCTCAATGCCGAGGGCTACGCCGTCGACTGGGTGCAAGACGGCAATTCCGCCTTGATTGCCCTGCGTACGACACCTTTTTCTTTGGTGATTCTGGATTTGGGCTTGCCCGGCAAAGACGGCATCAGCGTCTTGCAAGAAGTGCGCGCTCAGCGCATGCACATCCCGGTCATCGTCACAACGGCGCGCGACACCGTTTCCGATCGCGTCAAGGGATTGGATGCCGGCGCCGACGACTATCTCATCAAGCCCTTTGATTTGGACGAACTGTCGGCTCGCATCCGCGCACTGTTGCGCCGCTCGGTGGGTCGCAGCGAACCCACGATCGAGCGCGGCCGTCTGTTGATCAAGCCCGAGACGCGCGAAGTCTTTTATAACGGCGAGCCCGTTTTGCTCTCTTCCAAAGAATATGCCCTCTTGGTCGCCTTGGCCGATCGCGTGGGTGTCGTACTCTCGCGCGGCCAGTTGGAAGAAAAGCTTTATAACTGGGATTCGACCATCGGTTCGAACGCCATCGAAGTGCACATACACCACTTGCGCAAAAAGCTTTCCGAAGACGCCATCAAAACCGTACGCGGTGTCGGCTATCTGTTAGAGACCTAGAAACTCCGGCTATGGCAACGAGTATTCGCAGCAAAATCGTTTTGACGCTTGTTTCGGCTCTGGTTGTTGCGGGGTTGGTCGCCTCCTGGGCGACCTATTACTCGACAAGGTCGGAATTTTCCGACATTTTCGACAGCCAGTTGCGTCAAACCGCTCTGGAATTGGTGGAGTTGGGCGACACGAATGTACAAAACATTTCGTTGGTCGGCCAGTCGCCTCAGCTCAACATGCTGGTTCAGATTTACGATGCCAGAGACAATCGCATCTACACGAGCCGTCATGCCGTACCGTTGCCCATTTCCGAAACGCCAGGCTTTACCAACGTCATCACCGACAGCGGCAAAGAATGGCGGCAGTACACAAGCACCATCGGTACCAAAATCATTCAGGTGGCGCAACCCACCGACGTACGAGACAATTTGGCTGTATCGGCCGCCATGCGCATCGTGCAGCCGATGTTTGTGTTGATTCCGTTTTTAGCCATCGCCATTTGGTTTGTCATCGTTCAGATGCTGCAACCCTTGAACCGCACGGCCAAAGCCGTGGCCATGCGTTCTCCTTCGTCGCTGCAGCCCATTGAAATCAAAAATCTGCCTTTCGAGCTCAAAAGCTTGGTCGATGCCATCAATGCACTCTTGGTGCGCTTGGGAGACAGCCTTTCGGCACAGCAGCGCTTTGCTTCGGACGCGGCGCATGAATTGCGAACGCCCTTGGCGGCCATCAAACTGCAGGCTCAGCTCTTGGAGCGCGCCAAAGACCCGGAAACGCGCGCCAAGTATGCCGGCCGTTTGCAACAAGGTGTTGCGAGAGCCACGCGCTTGGTCGAGCAGCTCTTGACCATTGCGCGCTTGGATCCGGACGCTGCCGAAAAGCCTACAAGCGAAGTGGACTTGGCTCAGGTTGCCAAAGCCACCGTTGAAGAGCTCTCGACGGCAGCCGCCAACAAGTCCATTACGCTCACCTCGCACACCGAGCCTCTGACCGTTGTAGGCATGCCCGATGCCATTCATTTGATGGTCGTGAATTTGACCGACAATGCCATTCGTTACACCCCCGAAGGCGGACGCATCGAAATCGGCGTAGAACTGCGCAATAACGCCGCGCGCATCACCATCACGGATGACGGCCCCGGCATTGCTCCTGAAGAGCGTGAGCGCGTTTTTGAGCGCTTTTATCGCGCATTGGGCACCAAGGTCTCGGGCACGGGATTGGGACTTGCGATCGTCAGTCGCATCGTCCAGATGCACTCGGGCACCATTGCCGTGACCGATGGCTTTGCGCGCAAAGGGCCTGATGGCAGCGACGGTTTCGGCGCACAGTTTGTCGTGACGCTGCCGCTCACGCCCAAACAAGTGCCTCGCCTTCCCTGATCGAATTGCCGCTTCTGCGTTACTGCCTTTTTTGCTGAGCCCGTTACCGAAAGGTTCGGGCTTTGTTACAAATTTAACCTCCCCGCCACAGTTCGCAACGCCTGAGTGCTCTTTTTTCGTTTAATGTTCGACTACGCAAAAAGTTTTTATTTGCCGACCGTCGTCGATCGGCATTCAACTTACGAGTTTTGGAGTTTTACCTTGATTCACACGCATGCATTCAAACCCGCCGCTATCGCACTTGCCACCGTCGTACTGATGTCGGGCGCCATGAGTTCGGCACCGGCCGTGACCGCCGCAGAACTCACGCCGATGGCCACCGCGGCACAGAGCCAGTTGCCCGATTTTGTTTCTTTGGTGGAACAATACGGTAAGGGCGTCGTGAACATTTCCACCGTGCGTCAGGCACGCGTGATCAACGAAGCCAATCCCTTCGGCGGCATGGACGAACGTCATGCCGAAATCTTCCGTCGTTTCGGCTTCCCCCTGCCCTTTGGCGGCGGTCCGCGTGAACAACCCGAACGCCGCGGTACGGGCTCCGGTTTCATCATCAGTGCCGACGGTCTGATTTTGACCAACCATCACGTGGTCGAAGGTGCCGATGAAATCACGGTTCGCCTGACCGACAATCGCGAATTCAAAGGCAAGGTTTTAGGCAGCGACGCCAAGACCGACATCGCCGTCGTCAAGATCGAAGCCCAGAACCTACCGGTTTTGAAGATGGGCAACAGCGACGATTTGAAGGTCGGCGAATGGGTGGCCGCCATCGGCAGCCCCTTCGGTTTGGATAACACCGTGACGGCAGGTATTGTTTCGGCCAAGAGCCGCAAACTGCCGAGCGATCAGTATGTTCCCTTTATTCAGACGGACGTGGCCGTCAACCCCGGCAACTCGGGCGGTCCGCTTTTTAACATGAAGGGCGAAGTCGTCGGTATCAACTCCCAGATCTTCTCGACCTCGGGCGGCTTTATGGGCTTGTCCTTTGCCATTCCGAGCAACCTTGCCATGCAGATCAAGGATCAGTTGGTCAAGGACGGCAAGGTCACGCGCGGCCGTATCGGCGTCGTGATTCAAAACGTGACGCAAGACCTAGCCGAAAGCTTTGGGCTTAAAGCGCCCAAGGGTGCCATCGTCAGCCAAGTGGAAAAAGACGGCCCGGCTGCCAAGGCAGGTCTGCGTGAAGGCGACGTAATTACCGCTATCAACGGCAAGGAAGTCGAAGCCAGCGTCGATATGCCGGTGATCATCGGCAGCATGGCTCCGGGTTCCGTTGCCAAGTTGACGGTGTTGCGCGACGGCAAGAACGTGACCGTTAACGTCACCGTGGCCGAAGCCGACAACCAGTCTGCCGGTCCCGGCAAGAAAGCCACGACCGAAGCCGCCAAGCTCGGCGTCACCGTGCGTCAGCTCAACAGCGAAGAACAGCAGCAGGCCGAAACCGAAGGTCTCTTGGTGATCAAGAGCTCGGGCGTGGCTCGCAAGGCCGGCATCGTTGAAGGCGACATCATCGTCAACGTCAACGGCACCCCGATGAAGTCCACTGCCGACTTGGGCAAGGTCATCGAAAAGAACAAGTCGTTGCGCATCCTTGTGCAGCGCCGTGACGGTCGTATCTTCATCCCGGTGAAGATCCAGTAATCGTCTCGATACGCAACCTTAGCTTGCGAGAGCTTCATGGAATTGGAGCTCTCGCATTTTTTTGTTCGTTCACAATTTCAAACTGCTCGCGAGCTGCGCCCATGCGGCCAGTCTCGGCAAAGGCGCAATGTCCAAGGCTCCGGCAATTCGCTCAAAGTCGCCCTGTGTTTGGATTTTGGCAAAAAGCCCCTCTTGCGGCTTATCCCTATCGAGACAGACCAACTTGGCTCGGGTTAAAGCGGTTTTTAAAGCACTCATCGAAAGATCGATACCGCAAGCACGCACCAGACGCAAAAGCGCCGCGTCCGTCCAAAGACTCAGGTGGCTTAACATGAGCCCAGCTTCAAGCATTTCCTGCGTCCAATTGAGCTTTGCGCTTTGAGACGGCATTGCAAAGGCCGCAGTCCAATCGATGTCCTCCAACCCAAGCAATTCTTCGTCACTTTCCCAAAAGTCCTTTTCCGCGTTCGACACGGGCGAGACCGTATAGCCGCTGTCTTTGACAAGCAAGCGCATGGTACCGGTCACGTTCTTCGATTTTCTTTGTTTTTCGGTGACCGCGTAAGCCAAGGGAAAACCTTGCCGCTCGAGGACGACCGTCAAGTCAAAAGTCGTCGTACTCCAATACGCTTCATGTTCGAGCGTGACGGGGATATCGAGTGCATGATTGTGTCCGAACAAACACCAACCCACTTTTTTCCAGTATGCCTGTCTGATTCCGGATTTCGGCAAGGATTCGGCCAAGCCGCTTGATTCAAGGCATTGTCTCAAGCTTTTGCAAACCGCTTCTTTTTGCCTACCCAAAATCGCAGTTGCCCGATATCGAAGACTTTTATCCAACTGCGGCGCACCGTAAAAAAGCCCGTTGTTCCTACGCCATTGTTCAAAGTCGCATGCGGGACAAAGCGAATGCGCCGCAACGGCATCAAAGAGCGCATCGAGCAGTACTTGGGTATCTCCGGCCTCGAAAAACGGCCGCAGGCAAGCAAATAACCCCGTTTTGTGCCAAACCTGCCGGTACACGCACGGGGCCAAAAGTACCGTCGTATTGTCGTTTGTATCGTTCGGATTCATCGCACTCTATATTTTCTTGCCCATAAGAAAAGCCGCAAGGATTGTGTCTGACTCCTTGCGGCTTGAAGCTTATCAAACCAAATTTGATTTTTAGGCGTGCGGATTCTTTTCCTTGGCCGAAGCGATCTGTTCTGCTTCCATGGCGCTGGCCGCCTCGTCGGCATCTTTTCGATTGTCCGGATGCATCACATGGTGCAAGCGATCGTTATCGACTTCCTTCATCCAGTGACCCACCACGATGCAGGCAATACCGTTGCCGATCATGTTGGTCAAGGCGCGCGCTTCGCTCATGAAGCGGTCGATACCCAGAATAAGGGCAAGACCTGCCACCGGCACATGGCCCACGGCAGAAAGCGTTGCAGCCAGCACGATAAAGCCCGAGCCCGTCACGCCGGCGGCGCCCTTACTCGTTAAGAGCAACACGGCCAAAAGCGTCAACTGCTGCAACAGCGTCATTTGCACGTCGCAAGCCTGAGCGATAAACACGGCCGCCATCGTCAGATAAATGGCCGTACCGTCCAAGTTAAACGAATACCCGGTCGGAATCACCAAACCGACCACGGACTTGCTCACGCCGGCGTGTTCCATCTTGGCCATCATGCGCGGCAACACGGATTCCGAAGAAGAGGTGCCGAGCACGATCAAAAGCTCTTCCTTAATGTAGCCGATGTAGCGAACGATGGAAAAACCGTGCCAACGGCAGATGGCACCCAATACCACGAAGATGAAGAACAGGCACGTCAGATAGAAAGTACCCATCAATTCGGCCAACGGGATCAACGAGGCCACACCGTACTTGCCGATCGTAAAGGCCATGGCACCGAATGCGCCCACCGGAGCCACGCGCATGATCATGCCCACGATCTGGAAAAGCACGTGCGAGCTCTTTTCGATCACGTCAAAAACCAACGTGCCGCGGCCGCCGAACTTATGCAGTGCAAAGCCGAAAAGAAGCGAGAAGAACAACACCTGCAGGATTTCGCCTTCGGCAAATGCCCCCACCACTGTCGAGGGAATGATGTTCATCAAAAACTGCGTCGTGGTCTGCATCTTGCCCGGACCCGTATAGGCCGCAACGGCACCCGCATCCAAGGTTGCCGGATCGACGTGCATCCCGGCACCGGGTTCGCACACATTGACGATAAACAGACCCACCATCAAAGCGATGGTCGAAACGACTTCGAAATACAGCAATGCCAAGCCGCCGGTCTTGCCGACCTTTTTCATGTCTTCCATACCGGCAATACCGGTCACGACCGTGCAGAAGATCACCGGCGCAATAATCATCTTGATCAATTTGATGAAGCCGTCGCCGAACGGTTTCATCTGGGCGCCCAAGTCGGGTACGAAGTACCCTAACAGGACACCGGCGACAATTGCGCAAATGACCTGAAAGTAAAGGACCTTGTAAATCGGGGTTCTTTTCTTTGCCATCTTTGTTCTCTTACAAAATCGTCATCGTTTTCTTTCCATCGCTCCTACCGAATAGGTATTGCATGTCTTCTCGACAGCTTGCGTCGAGTAGTAAAAACAACGGACGACATTTAACACATCAACATTGGAGACAACAAAATCCCAATGTCTCGCAAACCCGAGGATTTTGGCAAATTTTCGCCTTGGCATCAATAAGCAAAGCCGTGTTTATGAAGGGTTTTTTCACAATCCCGTTTATTTGTGCCAAAAGTCAACAGATATAGGCAATTTCTCCTTAGTCGTCAGACCGATCCCGACGTGAAAAAAATACAATTTTTTCCAAATCGACTCCGTCAAAAATTGCCCCGAAAGTCTCAGGCGTATTCGATCGACTTCGAAGAAAAACCTTCGATTCGGCTGTCGTCGTTTTTTCCGGTTTTAGTCCCGACGTCAAAGTCGTCTTGAGATTTCTTCCCTATCTCTTTCGAGTTATGGGCTTTTTCAACGTCCATTAACAAAAACCGAACCCGGTTGCCCGCGTTCGGTTTTGTTTTGTTGAACGAATTTTACGAAAACTTAACGCAACGTCAGAATCTGATCGGCAATGACGGGCGCCACGAAGTCGGCGTCCAAATCCGGTTGCGCCAACGCACGAATCATGATGCCGTCCATTAAAACCATATTGACGGCAATCTTGGCTCTGATCTGCTCGGGCGTCAATCCCGCCTGAGTGTAGATTTCGGGCAAAAATGCGCGAACGTCTTCATCGTAGCGGTGCACGATTTCGGCAATCTTGTCGTTGTGCGTCGCCTCGACGAACACTTCGAGCATCACGCGAGCCGACATCGGCTTCATGCGCTCTTTGATATGCGCAATCAGGTTGTTGCGTTGCTCCGAATGACTGATTTCTCCGCGAATAAAGCGTCGGGCATACTCCGCATTTTGACTGCTCTCCCTTTGCGCAAGGGCGCTTAAAATCGCATCCTTGCTCGGAAAGTAGTTGTAGAGATTTCCGACGCTCATACCGACACGTTTGGCAATATGCGCCATCGTTGTCGCGGTGAATCCTTTTTCGGCAAAATCATCGCAAGCAGCATCGAGAATCGCCTCTCGACGCTGTTCGAGTAATGCAGCATCCGAAACCGTCATCACTGCGCCTTAGCTTCGTTTTCCTGCTCTTTTTGCACCAACTGAGAGCCGCCGCCCAACACCTTGTAGAGCGTCACCGCACTCGTTGCACGAGCCAGTTTGGCGGAAATCAAGCTTTGCTGAGCGGAGAAATTGGAGCGCTGGCTGTCCAACACCGTCAGATAGCTGTCCATACCGTTGCGATAACGGTCTTCGGAAAGCTTGTAGCTCTGAGCAGTGGCATCGGCCAATTCTTGCGTTGCAGCCAATTCGTCGGCAACGGTGCCTTCGGTGGCAAGCGCATCAGCCACTTCCTTAAAGGCCGTTTGAATCGCCAATTCGTACTCGGCCACAGCCTGCTTTTGCGCAGCTTCGGCAGCTCTCAACGTCTGAAGATTTGCCCCGCCCGTAAAGATCGGCAACGTAATATTGGGGATAAAACTCCACATGCGCGTACCGCCGCCGAAGAGGTCGGACAATTCGGTCGAAGTCGTACCGAACGTGCCCGTCAAGGAAATGCTCGGGAAGAATGCGGCACGTGCCACGCCAATATTGGCATTGGCGGAACGCAAGGCGGCTTCGGCAGAAGCGATGTCGGGTCGAGCCAAGAGAACTTCACTCGGGATGTTGGAAGCGGCCGACACGGTCTTGGTAACGTTTTCAACCAAACCTTCGGGTTCCAAAGACGCATCCACACTGTCGCCCACCAACAGGGTCAGCGCATTGCGGTACTGCGACACGGCGCGCATTGCCTGCACTTGGGCGGTCTTGGCGCTGGCGACCGTGGTCAAAGCCTGTTGGACATCCAACTGACTCGAAGCACCGAGTTCGTAGCTCTTCTTGGTCAATTCCAAGCTTTCGAGCTGGCTTTCGTAGGTGCTTGTCGCCAAACGCAACTGTTCTTTGGCTGCGCCCAAGGACAACCAGGTCGAAGCGATTTCGGTCACGACCGTCATTTGAGCGGTGCGCTGTGCGGCTTCCGTCTGGAAATAAGCTTGCAGGGCCTGTTCATTGAGGTTGCGCACGCGACCGAAAAGGTCGAGTTCGTACGAGCTCATGCCCAAAGAGGCCGAGTAAACATGACTGGTAACGTCGCGACCTGCGCTATTGACCGAGCGCGGCGTACGGCTCGCGGTTTCTTCGGCAACGGCCGCAACGCTGGGAAAGAGCTGCGAGCGGCTCACGCCGTACTGCGCTCTGGCTTCTTCAACAGCCATAATGGCCGAACGAAGACTGCGGTTGTTTTCCAATCCCTTTTCAATCAAAGCGACGAGCTTGGGATCGGTAAAAAAGTCACCCCACTGCTGCAGACCTTCGGTCAAAACAACGGCATTTTTCGTGGCCTCGTCCTGCGGCCAGGCTTGCGCCACCGGTGCTTGAGGCTGTTCATAATCCGGGGCAAGAGACACGCACCCGGTGAGCATCAATGCGGCAGCCAAAGGCAACAGGCAGATACTCTTACGCATAATTCAACTCCTTGATGAACGAATCGATACCGATTCGTCGGAACCTCGATCGTTTATCGACTTCGAGGTTGTGTTTTCAATCAGTGTCGACGAGTCTCGCCGACACTGACTTCGATCGATTTATTTGGTTTCGGCGGCATTGGCGACCACGGTCTTTTTGCGACCGAAAATTCGCAAAATGAGAACGTAGAAAGCCGGCACGAAGAAAATACACAAGAATGTACCGGTAATCATACCGCCCAACACGGCCACACCGATTGCAGACTGTGCGCCGGCACCGGCACCGCTTGCCAAGGCCAAGGGCAAAACACCCAAACCGAAGGCAAGAGACGTCATCAAAATCGGACGCAGGCGCAAGCGAACGGCTTCAACCACGGCTTTAAGTTCTTCCCAACCGCTGTCGACCAATTCTCGTGCAAATTCCACGATCAAAATGGCGTTTTTAGCCACCAACCCCACAGTGGTCAACAAGCCCACCTGGAAGTAAACGTCGTTTTCTTTACCCGTCAACCAGGTCAGACCCAAGGCGCCCAAAACGCCCAACGGAATCACCATGATCACGGCCACGGGAATCGTCCAAGATTCGTACAAGGCTGCCAAAGCCAAGAACACCACAAGAATAGAGAGTGCATACAGGGGTGCTGCGTTACTGCCGGCCACACGTTCCTGATACGACACGCCGTTCCATTCGATGGAGTAGCCGTGCGGCATTTCGGCCAGAATATCTTCGATAATCTGCATGGCCTGACCGGAAGAAACGCCGGCAGCGGGACTACCCTGAATATTGACGGCTTCAATAGCGTTGAAGCGGTCCAAACGCGGCGAACCGTAGCTCCATTCGGTCGAAACAAAGCTGCCGAAAGGCACCATCTTGCCCGAAGAACTCTTGACGTACCACTTCGACAAATCCGTCAATTCGGAACGCGCATCTTCCACGCCCTGCACGTAAACCTTCTTCAAACGACCGCGATCCATAAAGTCGTTGACGTACGAAGAACCGAAGGCGGCATTCAAGGTCGTGTTGATCTGTGTGTCGGTCACACCCAAGGCACGCGCCTTGTCGTAGTCGACGTTGACTTGCACCATGGGACTGTCTGCCATACCGTTGTGACGCACCTGCACCAAACGGGGATCGGCATTGGCCTTTTGCAAGAACATCCCCAAAACTTGCATCAACTTTTCATGACCCTGACCGGAGCGATCCTGAAGATAGAAGTCGAAACCTTCGGCCACACCGAGTTCGGGCACGGCAGGCAACGGGAACACAAAACCCTGGCTGTCCTTGAAGTTGGGCGAGAACAACATACCCATGGAGCGCATCATGATCGCATCGACCGACATCGATTCGTCCTTACGTTCGTCCCAGTCCTTCAACTTCAAGAAGCCCATGGCGTTGTTTTGACCCGTACCGGCAAAGGAGAAGCCGCGCACCGTAAAGATGGCGTCCACGTCCTTTTCTTCGGCCTTGGAAACGGCCTTCTGGAAGCGAGACAATACTTCGTCGGTACGTTCTGCCGTTGCGCCCGCAGGCGTTTGCAGCATCATCATCAACACGCCCTGATCTTCCGGCGGCATAAAGGCACTCGGAATCTTCATAAAGCCCAAGACCACGCCGCCGCAAAGCACGATGTAAATCAGCATCAAACGAAGGATACGGCGCACCATGGCCTGCACGGAAACGCGCACGCCGCTTGTCAGTGCATCAAAAGCCTGATTGAAGCGCCCGAAAAAGCCCGTGGTGGCGCGTTCGTGATCTTCGGCATGTTGCTTGAGCATCGTGCCGCAAAGTGCCGGCGTCAAGGTCAAGGCAATAATCACGGACAGTACCATGGCCGAAACGATGGTCACGGAGAACTGGCGATAGATCACGCCGGTCGAACCGCCGAAGAAAGCCATCGGCACGAACACAGCCGACAACACCATGGCGATACCGATCAAAGCCCCCGTAATTTGATCCATCGATTTGATGGTGGCCGTACGCGGATCACACTTTTCTTCATACATCACGCGCTCGACGTTTTCCACCACCACAATGGCATCGTCGACCAATAGACCGATGGCAAGCACCATAGCAAACATGGTCAACACGTTAATCGAGTAGCCGAGCATGCCCAACACGCCGAACGTGCCCAACAACACGACCGGAACGGCAATCGTGGGAATGATGGTGGCGCGCCAGTTCTGCAAGAACAGGTACATCACACACACCACCAAGATGATTGCTTCGATCAAGGTTTTCACCACTTCGTGCATGGCGGCACGCACAAAGGGCGTCGTATCAAACGGAATCACCGTTTCCACGCCTTCCGGGAAGAAGGGCGAGAGTTCTTCCACGCGATCGAGCACACGTTTGGCCGTTGCCAGTGCGTTTGCACCGGAACTCAACTTAATGGCGATACCCGAAGAAGGCTGACCGTTGTAGTTGCCTTGGAAGGTATAGCTTTCCTGACCGAGTTCCACATAGCCGATATCGCGAATGCGAACGACGGAACCGTCGGACTGGCTCTTGACCACGATCTTTTCAAAGTCTTCGGCGCTCGTCAGCAATGAGCTCGCACGAATCGTGGCGCTGATCATGCGCTTGCCGTTGGTGGGTTGGCCTGCGATGTCGCCGGCAGCCACCTGAACGTTTTGCGTCGAAATGGCGTTGATGACGTCGCTCGTTTCGAGGTTATATTTCATCAACAGGCCCGGATCCATCCAAACGCGCATGGCGTAAGAGGCCCCGAACACCGTCACTTCACCGACGCCTTCCACACGAGCCAGAGACTCTTCGATGTTGTTGGTCAAAAAGTCGCCCAAGTCACCGGAAGTGAGCTTGCCGGACTTGTCGATAAAGCCCACCACCATCAAGAACGAGGCCGAGCTCTTACGAACCACCACGCCCAACTGACGCACCGTATCGGGCAAACTCGGTTCGGCGGACGACAGTTTGTTTTGCACCTGCACCTGAGCCAAGTCGGGATTGGTACCGGCCACGAAGGTCAAGGTGATCGTCATACGACCGGTCGAGTCCGAGTTGGAACTCATGTACATCAAGCCGTCTAAACCGGTCATTTCCTGTTCGATGACCTGCGTGACGGTACGCGACATCGTTTCAGCCGAAGCACCCGGATAGGTTGCCGTCACGGTGACCTGAGGCGGCGCGATATTGGGGTACTGGGATACGGGCAAGGTATAAATTGCCAGCGCACCCACGAGCATGATCACGATAGCGACCACCCAAGCAAAAATCGGGCGGTCGACGAAAAAGCGACTCAACATGATTTATTCTGCTCCATGCTCTTACTTGGTTTGCTCAGCGCTCTTTTGTGCCTGATCGGCAGCCTGAGCAGGTGCACTCACCGTTGCGGAATCGGGACCGACCTTGGAAACCAAGGGAGCGCCCGGAGCAACGGTCGCACCGGCGGCAATACGTTGCAAGCCTTCGACAACGACCTTTTCACCGGGTTCGAGTCCCTTTTCAACGAGCCAGAAGTTGCCTTCGGTGCCCGTGATCACGATATCGCGGCTCTCAACCTTATTGTCGGCATTGACAACATAGACATAGGGCGTACCGTCGTTGCGGCGCATCGTGGCGCGCTGATCGAGTTTGATGGCCTGAGTCAAAACGCCGTCGACCAAACGGGCGCGCACATACATGCCCGGCATCAAATCGCGTTGCGGGTTGTCAAACACGGCACGAATGCGAACCGTACCGGTCGCTTCGTCTACCAAAGCATCCTTAAAGGTAAGTTTGCCCAAGCTCGGATAGGTCGTGCCGTTATCCAAAATCAACTGCACGTCGGCCTGACCGTTGTCGCCGGTACGCAAAAGTCCCTTACGTGCCTGTTCGCGAAGCTTTGCCATCTCGCCCTGAGACTGCGTCACGTCGACATAAACCGGATCGATTTGCTGCACCACCGTCAAGCGCTGTGCCTGGCCGGACGTCACCAATGCGCCAGGCGTGACTTCCGACAAAGAGACCTTGCCGGAAATGGGGGAATTGACCTTGGTGTAGCGGAGATTGATTTGAGCGGAGGTCAAAGCGGCCTTGGCGGCTTCGACATTGGCAACGGCGACTTTGTAGGCGGCTTGTGCGGAATCGTCGGCCGATTTACTCACGGCATTGACCTTGACCAATTCGGCAGAGCGCTTGGCATCGGCCTTGGCAGAGGCCAACGTCGCGCGAGCCTGCAAAAGAGCGGCTTTGGCAGAAGCGACTTCGGCTTCGTAAATGGCCGGATCGATCTGATAGAGCGGTTGACCGAGCTTGACTTCCGCACCTTCTTCAAAGAGGCGCTTTTGCAAAATGCCCGAGACCTGCGGACGGACTTCGGCCGTCTGGTAAGCGGTAATTCGACCGGCCAATTCGGTATGAACGATCGCTTCGGTGTATTCGATCACCTGAACCGACACAGGCGTTGCCGGACGAGCTTGGGCGGCGGTTGCCTGCCCTTGCGTCGCATCCTGCTTACCCGTACAACCAGACATCAACACAGTCGTAGCGACGGCCACTGCCAAAACCGCCAGACGCGGCGTTTGTTTCAACAACATTTGTATTTTTACTCCGTTAACTTTTTGTATCCCTGACCAAACAATCAGACTGGGCAAAAAATTGCGTTTTCTCTAAATTTTGAAAAGCGAAAACGCAATTCCCCCTACCCGACTGAATGATGGTTCACCATTCTAGCCGACATTTTTTATTTGGCAATCCGCCAAATTGCCGATATTGATTTACGTCTGTAACAAAATTTGTCTTTTTTGCGACTTTCGTCAAACTTTCCGCCTCCGTCGATCGGAGCAAGCCAAACGATCTGAGTAGAATTGCTTAGATGAGCGATACGCCCGCCAACACCGAGCGCATCGTATCCCTTTGTTCGGGTCCGAGGCGATGCAACATTTTTTAGAAACCTTCCACCTTCAATATTTCTTCGGCGCATTGGTGTCGTTGGTGGTCATTACCAATCCTGTCTCCAAAATTCCGCTTTTTGTCAGTCTGTCGGCAGGCATGACCAAGGAGCAACGTCGGCAACAAGCCAATTGGGCGGCGATTTATTCTTTTCTGGTGATGATTGTGAGCCTCTTGGCCGGCAACCTGATCCTGGCTTTTTTCGGCATCAGCTACGGCGCCATGCGTATTGCGGGCGGTCTGGTCGTGGCCATGATCGGCCAACAGATGCTTTTCGGCGGCCAAACTCCCAATAAAGCGCCCTTGGTGCGTCGAAACAAAGAAGACTATTCGTTTTTCCCGTTGGCCATGCCGGGGATTGCCGGACCGGGTACGATCGCCGTGGTGATCGGCTTTTCCACCGAGATTGCCGAAGCGGCCGACACGCTCGATATGATCGGTCCGTTTGTGATGACGGGTCTGGCAATTCTGGCCACCAGCGTCATTGCTTGGATCACGCTTCGTTCAAGCGAATATTGTGCGGAACACATCGGCCCGTCGGGAATGGCTGTTTTAAGCAAACTGATGGGCTTTTTCCTGATTTGTATCGGCGTACAGTTTGTGGGCTCGGGTATCCGCGCCTTTATCGGCGGCGGTTAGTCCGATCCGTTACCCATGAAAAAGTCTCGATCGTTCATTGCGATCGAGACTTTTTTGCAGACCTCGGGCATGCAATCGGCATACATGCCGATTTAATCGATTTTTGCTTGCGTCACAGACTTCCAGGTGACTCCGAATCCTGCAAGGTACTTTCGCAATCGATCGGAATCATTCGTCGTTGTGCGTTTTTTAAACGATGCGGCAAAAAGCGTGCGCCCGGCCTCGGACATGGTTTTGGCTTTGCGACAGGTACGGATCACGAGAGCAAGCTGCGGGATGTCGAAAAGATCCAAGTCCTCGGCCTTGTCACCGAGCACCGAGCGAACGACTTTGAGATCGTCGTCGGCCTGCGCATCCTCTTGCCAACTGTCATGCAGACGTTTGAGTTCGGCGTCCACCAATTCCTTGGTGATTCGGCCGCTGTCGGAAAGCACGGCCATTCGGGTGGCCGCGCCCGACAAATCGCGAAAGTTGCTTGTCCATTGCGCTTTCGAGGACGTAGCGTCTTTTAGAAACGCCACTTTGGCTTCTTTATTCATGCGCACGAGCTTGCCCAACTTTCGGGAGACGTTTTCAAGTTCATACATGAGGTTGGGTTCAATGTCTTCGGGGCGATCCTTCAATCCAAGCAGTTCGAATGTCCAAAGGTTGATGCGTGCCAACAGATCCTGACGGAATTTGCCCGTGCGAATCATCTGCTTAAGATCGCGGTTTGTACCGCAGATCAGTTGAAAATCACTTGTGCTTTCCGTATCCGACCCCATGGGATAAAAGCGCTTTTCTTCGATGGCTCGCAACAGCATGGCCTGTTCGTCCGAGCCGAGTTCCCCGACCTCGTCCAAAAACAGCAGACCTCCGTCGGCAGCGGCAAGCATCCCTGTTCGGTTTTCCATAGCACCCGTATAAGCGCCTTTCTTGTGGCCGAAGAGAGCCGACATGGCAGCGTCACCGCGAAGGGTAGCGCAATTGAGTTCCACAAACGCACCCGATACCTGACCGTTCTTTTTCTTCCACTCGTAGATGAGACGAGCCAAACGGGTTTTGCCGACACCCGAGGGACCGATCAGAAGAATCGGATCTTTGCTTCGCTCGCAGACACGCGTAATCTGATCGATCATCTTGTTATAGGCGCTGTTGCGCGTATCGATGCCGGCTTTAAGCAAAAGGTGCCCCTCTTTACGCGCGGCCGTAAAGCGCTCGGCAAGCTGGTCGTACTTGGAAAGGTCAAGATCGATGATGTCGTAGGTGCCGGCAATGTCGCGCTTGTCCGGGCACCCCGTCTGCAAAAGTCTCGCCGGGATAATTCTCGACTCCACCAACAAAAAGAGACAAATTTGAATGACGTGCGTACCGGTGGTGATATGAATCAGGTAGTCCTCGTTTTCCGGATCGAAATGATAGTGCTTGGCAAAGTCGAGCAACTCCGCATAGACCGCCCCGAAGTCCCAAGGTTTGGGAAAGTACTGCCGATGAATCCGGAGCTCGGTCTCGGGCGAAACTTGCTTGAAGTCGGCGACCAACTGCTCTCCGAGTTCCATAAATTTATCCTGACACAAAAGCTCGAAACGATCCACGACGAGATCGTCGTGCATGCCGATGGAAATTGTGGGACGCCACTTCTGCCAGCGCTCTTTCAGGCCGCGTCCGTCCAACGTAGGACCGGCCAAACCGATGACAACCGTTTTCTTATTCATGCGAAACGATCCTAAACAATCAAAGACGATACAAATAGATCGATAAATAGACAATCCAATTGTAATGTAAAAGTCGGCCGATATGGAAAATCATTGATTTATAAGGATTTCTAGAAACTGGCACGACTATTGCTTTGTGCAAGACAAGCAATATAGGAAAAATCATGACGACCGAATTTATTGAAATCAACGGCGCATCGGGAGGCGGACAAATTCTTCGCACGGCACTTGCCATGTCGACGGCTTCGGGCATTGCCTTTCGCATAAGCAATATTCGCGGCAAGCGGGAAAAGCCTGGACTCATGCGACAGCACCTGATGTGCGTGAAGGCGTGTGCCGAAATCTGCGGCGCTTCCGTGGCAGGTGCCGAACTCGACTCAACCGAGCTGACATTTGTCCCTCACACGGTCAAGGCTGGAGATTACCGCTTTGACATCGGATCGGGTGGAAGCACGATTTTGCTGATGCAAGCTGTTGTTCCGGCTTTGGCGCGAATCCTCAAAGAGGGCGAAAAAGCTTCGGTCACGGTGACGGGCGGTGCGTACTGTCCGTTTGCGCCGACCTTTGAATTCTTGAACGAAACGCTTGCGCCGTGCATGAACAGGATAGGATACGCCGTTTCATTTTCCATGCCGCATGCAGCCTTTTATCAGGCGGGCGGCGGAACGGTTCGCCTAGACGCCGCAGGCCCCTTTCAACCCAAGCTTTTTGCCATGACGGAAAAAGGAAAAATGCTCGGCACCGATGTCCGTATTCTCAACTGTAATTTGGCCGCAGCGATTGCCCAACGGGAAAAGCAACTTCTGGTTGAGGAGTTCGGGATCCCTCTTGGCATCACGGAGAATCGGATCGACGTTGTATCCGATCGTGAGATTTCGGAAGCCGGCAATGTCTTGACGATTCGCGTGGCCTGCGAATCGGGAATATCGGTGTTTTCCGAAGTCGGCCGCCCCAGACTTTCTGCAGAGTCGGTTGCAAGAATCGCGGCTCGGGACGCGACCGAATTCGCAAAATCGCCTGTCCCGGTTTGCCGACACTTGCAGGACCAGTTGCTCGTACCGATGGCACTTGCAAAAGGCGGACATTTTCTTTCGTCGAGTCCGTCTCCGCACACCCGGTCGTGTGCACAAGTGATTGAAGCGTTTACGGGTAAGCGCGTTGAAATGAAAAAGACAGACAAAGGTTGGGAAATCACGGTTCCCGAGCTTTAGCTTTAAGTAAGGAATTTGAAAATGATTGATAGGCAAATGTTGTTTGAGTTGGGTGTTCCTCGCATTCGTCAGATTTCGGGCGCTGCCATGAAGGCAGCCAATATCGCCGTGGCCGAAGGGCGCGATTCCGAAACGGTTCAGGCGTTGGTTTCAAAGCTCGTTCGCTCCGAAGATCCTGAAAACGAACCGATGGGCGAGTTGGCGGAACTTTTTGCGCCGCTTGCCAAGTTGCTCAAAGAAAATCGTGCGGGACGCACGTACTTTGAAGAACGCCCGCAACCCGCCCCTTGGAAGAATTGGGCAAAGGGCGACTTGGAAGACGAGGCGATAGAGCAGATGCAAAACGCATGCCGCCTGCCGGTGGCTGCGGGCGGCGCCCTGATGCCCGACGCCCATACCGGTTACGGCCTGCCGATCGGAGGCGTTCTCGCAGTACGAAATGCCGTGATTCCGTATGCCGTCGGCGTGGACATCGCCTGCCGCATGCGACTCACGATTCTGGATCTTCCCTATGAAAAGATGATCGAACAATCCGATCGTTTGGCGCAAGCTTTGGAAGCCGAAACGCGTTTCGGTATGGGAGCCTGTTTCGATGCAGGCAAACACCGCACCCACCCCGTCATGGCGCTTGACTGGACGGTCACGCCGCCGACAGCACAGATGTACTGTAGGGCCTCGGCGCAGCTGGGTACATCGGGTTCAGGCAACCACTTCGTCGAATTCGGCAAGCTCACGGTACCCGCAGATATCGACGAACCGACGCTTAAGCTCAAGGCGGGCGTGTATCTTGCGCTACTGTCGCACTCGGGCTCGCGCGGCGCCGGCGAAGCGGTAGCCGACTACTACTCGGCACTGGCAAAGTCATTGCACCCGGAATTGCCCGACGAGCTCAAGCATCTGGCATGGTTGGATTTGGATTCAAAGGAAGGTCAGGAGTACTGGACGGCGATGGAACTCATGGGCAAATACGCCTCGGCAAACCACGAGCTCATTCACCGCCACATTCTCGAGCACTTGGGTATCGGTGCACTTGGCTATGTTGAAAATCACCATAACTTTGCCTGGAAGGAAACGTATGACGGACAAGAACTCATCGTGCACCGCAAGGGCGCAACGCCTGCCGGCAAGGGCGTACTCGGAATCGTTCCCGGCTCCATGGGCACACCCGGATTCATTGTCCGCGGCAAGGGCAATCCCGCGTCGTTTTGCTCGTGCTCGCACGGCGCAGGACGCGTGATGTCGCGCAAGGCGGCGTTTAAGACTCTCAAGCAAGAAACGATGGATGCCATTTTAAAAGAGCGCGGAATCCGACTCCTGTCGGGGCCACTCGACGAGTCGCCCGAGGTCTACAAAGACATTGAAGAAGTTATCGCGGCTCAGTCGGATTTGATCGATACGCTCGCCAAATTCGAGCCCAAGATCGTGAAGATGGCTCCGGCCAAAAGCGATCGTCCCGCTTGGGCCAAGAAGCAATGCAATACGAACGAATGCAAAGGATAGAAAAAATGAAAATGCAATTTCAAAAACACGACCAATTTTTTGTCAATCCCGAACGTCCCGAGCCGGGACTCACGGCAACGAGCGCATCATTTCTTGCGGCACTGGCGTCCCAAGAAACGAACCGACTTGAGCAAATCGTCAAAAGCAGCACGTTTTACGACGTCTATATCGAACTTCTTTCGGGCTCGGCACAGCCGCGCCTGGTGCAAAAAGGCAAAGACGAAGCCTTTTTAAACGAATTGCCGGCAACGGCGGCTCGCATCGGGGAGCTTCGCGGCTTCATGGCCTATGTTCACGAAGCGGTCAAGGAGCGCGATCGCCGCGTCGCTTACTTGGCGAATTTATCCTTTGAGGATTGGCTCGAATTGCCCGAAAACGGGCAAAAGAAGGCGCTTGTCAATGCCAAATCCGAAATGAAACGCCCCGAAGCCCCCAAAAAGGTCGAAGAAGTCGATACCGACTGGGCCAAGACGCAGTTGTCCGTCAAGGACCTGGCACATTTCCTGCTTTTGGAAGCAAAGGCCAGTACGCTCGGCGTGTACATCCATCCGGAGGGCGTGCTCTCCGAAGCCAAGGACGATTTGGCGCAAAAAGCCGTCAAGCCCGTCGGTTCAACCGGCTCGGGGCGCGAGACGACGATTCAGACCTATCGTCCGAGTGTTGCACCCGAGCGCGTGTACGACAATTACAACCGCCTGCAGCAGAGTCACCGCACGTGGGAGGCCGAGCTCAATACGCTCAAGGCAAAAATTGAGATCATGGCCAAAAACGAGAATCTGGAACGCAATCGTCGCTACCGCGAACAACTGCTCGATTACGAAAAAGAGCTGTCGGCTTTTCAGGTGCAAGCGGATCGACATAACAGTCTGGTCAAGCAAATCCAAACGGAGTATTCCGATTGGATTCTCCAGCAGACGGAAGTCTTGAGGAACTTGAAGATCGTGGTTCCGCACGAATTGCAGTCGACCTATGACTACCTCGCAGGTCTCGGTCGAGGGCAGTAAGCAAAGATTTTGGAGGTGCGCCTGCGGTTTCTCGCATTGAAGAAACCCCCGCGCCTTACGTGGCAGGTACAGGACTTTTTATTCGCAATGAAAGCTGGTTGCTCAAGAATAGTCCGGCATATCCGGAGCGCCTGCATTCCGAAAACTCAGTCTCAGTTTTGCTCGGGGTGCCGCTTCTCTGCCTGTGTCTTAGCGTCAGTCTCAGGCTTTATCCCAAGGCCTGCCACGACTCCAAAACAATAAATGTGAAAAAGCCTCGAACGTTTGTAGCGATCGAGGCTCTTCGCGCTCTTGCGTTCAGTTGCGATTTATTCGACGGTAACGCTTTTGGCCAAATTTCTCGGCTTATCCACATCGGTGCCGCGCGCCAAGGCCGTGTGATAGGCCAACAGCTGCAAAGGCACCACATGCAATATGGGCGAGAGTTCGCCGTAGTTTTCCGGCAAACGAATCACGTGCATTTCGGGCGTGGAGTCGATGACGCTGTCGCCGTCGGCAAAGACATACAAACGCCCGCCGCGCGCACGCACTTCCTGCATATTGCTCTTGAGTTTTTCGAGCAACTCGTCGTTGGGCGCAATGATCACCACCGGCATATTGGCGTCGACCAGTGCCAAAGGACCGTGCTTTAACTCGCCGGCCGGATAGGCTTCGGCATGAATGTAGCTGATTTCTTTGAGTTTGAGAGCACCTTCCATTGCGATGGGATAGTGCACGCCGCGCCCCAAAAAGAGCGCATGATCCTTGCAGGCAAAGTGTTCTGCCCAAGCCATGATTTGCGGCTCCAAAGCCAACACGCTTGTCAGAGCCACCGGAATATGGCGCAAACTCGTCAAAGCTTTTTCTTCGGCCTGCTCGGACAAACGCCCCTTGATTTTGGCCAAAGTGAGCGTCAACAGGTAAAGCGCCGCCAACTGCGTCGTAAACGCCTTGGTGCTGGCGACGCCGATTTCCACCCCCGCACGCGTGATGTAGGACAAGCGACTTTCTCTAACGAGCGCGCTTTGCGCCACGTTGCAAATGGCCAAGGTCTTGGTCATGCCGCGGCTTACGGCAAACTTCAAAGCGGCAATGGTATCGGCCGTTTCGCCCGACTGAGAAATCGTCACCACAAGCGTATCGGGATCGGCAATGGAAGCGCGGTAGCGGTATTCGCTTGCAATTTCGACTTCGCAGGCAATGCCTGCCACGGCCTCCATCCAATATTTGGCCGTCATGGCCGCATAAAAACTCGTGCCGCAAGCCAGCATCAAAATGCGCTTGGTGCTTGAGAAAACCTCTTGAGCCTGTTGCCCGAACAAGGTCGAGGAGATGCCTGCCACGCCTTCCAAAGTATCGGCAATGGCACGCGGCTGCTCGAAGATTTCCTTTTGCATGTAATGGCGATACGGCCCCAAGTCGGCCGCGCCCGAATAAGCCTGCACATGCACGCTGGCACGCTCGACGCGATCGAACGCGTCGCCGTGACGCGCATAGACTTTGACGCCCGCAAGCGTCAAATCGACCACGTCGCCGTCTTCCAAATACACGATGTCGTCGGTAACGCCGGCAAGAGCCATCGCGTCACTGGCGATATAGTTGGCCGCATCTTTCAAACCCACAACCATGGGCGAGCCCAAACGGGCGCCGACGATACGACCGGGTTCGTCTTTGGCGAAAACGGCGATGGCATAAGCCCCGCGCACGCGCAAAAGCGCCTTTTTCACCGCTTCGAGCAAATCGCCGTCGTAGTAGAAGTTCACCAGATGCGCCAACACTTCGGTATCGGTTTGACTGGTCATCGTCGCGCCCTGCGCCACGAGTTCGTCGCGCAACTCGGCATAGTTTTCGATGATGCCGTTATGAACCAAAGCAATACAGCCGCCTGCGATATGAGGATGCGCATTGGCCACGACGGCGCTGCCGTGCGTTGCCCAACGCGTATGCGCAATACCGGTCGTGCCGCCCAAACCTTCGCTTTCGACCTGCTCGTCCAAATCCTTGACGCGCGCCACGCTTCGGGCACGCTTGATGTTGCCCGCGTCGATGACGGCCACGCCGCAACTGTCATAGCCGCGATATTCCAGACGCTTCAAGCCTTCGATCAAAACGGGAACGACATTCTTGTCGGAAACGCCCGCAACAATTCCGCACATAACTTTCTCCTTAAAAGGTTATTCGTCTTTTTGCGGACGTTGCCAAGCATCGATCGTCATCTGGCGCACGCGGCTGATGGTCAACTTGCCTTCGGGAGCGTTTTTGGTCAAGGTCGTACCGGCGCCGAGCGTGGCACCGGCGCCCACCGTCACGGGCGCCACCAACTGCGTATCCGAACCGATAAAGACGTCGTCGCCGATCGTGGTACGGAACTTGTTCACACCGTCATAGTTGCAGGTAATGGTGCCTGCTCCCACATTGACGCGCGCCCCCATATCGGTGTCGCCGATGTAAGAAAGGTGATTGACCTTGGAAGCGGTACCGATCACCGACTTTTTGATTTCGACGAAGTTGCCGATATGCACCGTGTCGGCCAATTCGGCCCCCGGACGCAAACGCGCATAAGGTCCGATCTTGGCATTGTTGCCCACCTTGGCCGAGTCGATATGGCTAAAGGCATCGATGACGGTGCCGGCACCGATTTGGGCATTGCGAATCACGCAATAGGGGCCGACCTTGACACCGTCGCCCAAAGTCACGTCACCTTCGAAAATCACGCCCACGTCGATCGTGACGTCTTTGCCGCAAACGAGTTTGCCGCGAATGTCCAAACGAGAGGGATCCAAAATCGTCACGCCCTGATCGGTGAGCATTTCGGCTTGATGATCCTGCCAGATGCCTTCCAAACGCGCCAATTGTGTTTTGGAGTTGACACCTTCGACTTCAAAGCTGCGGCGCGGACGTGCCGAATTGATGCGCACACCGTCGCGCACGGCCAAGCCGATCACGTCTGTCAAATAGTATTCGCCCTGAGCGTTGCTGGCCTTGAGTTCGGAAAGCCAGCCTGCCAAGCGTGCCGTGGGCAAAAGCATGATGCCGGTGTTGACTTCGCGAATTTGCTTTTGGCCTTCCGTGGCGTCCTTCTGTTCGACGATGGCCACAATGCGTCCGCGCTGACGCAAAATGCGACCGTAACCGGTAGGGTTGCGCAACACCGTGGTCAAAATGGCCATACCGTCGCCGGCCACTTCCATCAAACGGGCAACGGTTTCGGGCTGCACCAGAGGAACGTCGCCCAACAGCACCAAGGTGCCTTCGGCTTGCGGGTCAAGAGCAGGAAGCGCACACTGCAATGCGTGCCCGGTTCCCATCTGGGGTTCTTGCAAAACGAATTCGACCGAGGCGTCCTCGGCATACGTGGCCTTGACGGCTTCGGCTTTGTGACCGACCACCACGACCGTCTTTTTGACGTCGGCCAGTTTTTTTATCGTCTCCAAAACATGGCTCAACATGGGCTTGCCGGCCAAGGGTTGAAGCACCTTGGGCAAGTCCGAATGCATGCGCTTGCCGAGACCGGCAGCCAATACGACAACGTTAATCATAAGAATTGCTTTCCTTTAACAATTTTTTCGCCCTTTTATGACAAATTTCGATTTCGGGCGGGGTTGAGAAATAAACATACTCATTTTGCCATTATTGACGAACGTTTTTTCATCACAAAACAAGCCGACTAGTCAAAATTCCCAATTCTGTCTGCAGGGGCGAATGATTTACAATTCGTAACCAGTAGCAATGCTATTGCGTTTACCGTTGACGAGCCTTTTGCTTTTTGACTTTTGCTTTGACTTGGCAGATTTTCATAAACTCAATATCATTGCCCGTTTACCGTTTTCGGGCACAGTTTTTGTGTGTCCGATTGTTGTTTAAGTTTGTTCGGAACCCTCGGTATCGGACTGACGGATTACGGAGTTTTTTATGTCCAATCCCTCTGACAATTTGCCGGAGATGAAGGAAAAGGTCGGCATCGGTGCCTACATTTCTCTTTTCTTCGCTATTTGTTTCTTCTCGGGCGTTTTCTACAAAATGCCCGCCTCCTACGAATGGCTCAGTGCCTTTGACTTTACGACGTTGATCGGTAAGTTCGGTGCCGTGGCCGACTCGACTTTCGTCGGCAAGGGCGGTATCGGTGCCCGCCAAGGTTTTGCTTTTGCATTGAGCCTGGTGCCGGGCGTGATGCTTGCTTTGGGCCTGTTGGAAGTGTTGTCTCACTACGGCGCCTTGCGTGCCGCCCAGCAGTTGATGACCCCGCTTTTGAAGCCCATTTTGGGTATTCCGGGTTCAACCGGCTTGGCTTTGATCACCGACCTTCAGAGTACCGACGCCGGTGCCGCTTTGACCAAGAACCTTTATGACACCGGCGCCATCAGCCGCAAGGGGCTTGTGGTGATGGGCGCCTGGCAGTATGCCGGTGCAGGTTTGATCAACAACTACTTCTCGATTGCTTCGGCTTTGTTTGCCGCCTTCTTGGTTCCCGTGTGGATTCCGTTGGTGATCATGTTCTGCTTGAAGTTTGTCGGCGGCGCATTCACGCGCTTTGTGATGAGCACCGTTTATCGTAAGGATTTTGAAAATGAGTAATGCGCCTGCTGTCAAGAGCAACAACCCGTTTGATATCTTTGTCGCCGGTTTGCGCAAAGGTTTCGGTGTTGCCATCAACAACCTGATGCCCAATGTGATCATGGCATTCGTTTTGGCCTACATCTTGCAGATGTGGGGCGTTTTGAAGTTCCTGGGCGATACGTGCGGCCCCGTCATGGCCGTCTTCGATCTGCCCGGCGAGGCTCTGACGGTGCTGTGCGCCACGTGGTTGAGCTGCGGCGCCGGCGTGGGCGTTGCCGCCAGCCTTTTGGCTTCCGGCAACTTGAACCCGCACGACATCACGATTTTATCGCCCGCTCTTTTGCTGATGGCTTCTCAGATTCAGTACATGGGGCGTCTGTTGGGTGTGGCCGACGTGCCCAAGAAGTACTGGCCGTTTTTGATGCTCAACTCCTTGTTGATGGCCGGTATCGGCATGTTCATCATGCGCTTCTTCGTCTAACCGCTCGTTAGAGTGCAAGTTGCACAAACGGCTGCAAGACACTTTGTTTTGCAGCCGTTTTTCTTTTCCTAGCGAATTTTTAATCGACACAACTCGGGCTTGACGACTTTGCCGGCAAAAAGCGGCAAATCCGTCATCGGACGAATGCATTTGCCGTTCATCTCGGGTCTGACGGCAAACATAAACGTGTCTTTGGCCCACTTGTCGTATTCGGGACTTGCAGAATCGAAGTCCCCGAGATGCACGTCGCCCAAAGCGTGCACAAAGCGAGTGCCGCCCAAACTGACGAGAACATGTCCGACCGATTTCCCGTTTCCCAAAAAGAGCAAATCCCCGGCTTCAAACGTTTGGGTCTCTTTGGGCAAGCGCCCCGGCATAGCCGCCATCTCGTCGGTGTCGCGCGGTCCCACGAGCCCGGCCATCAACCAGGCGACTTTCACCAACCCCGAACAATCCATACCGGCCGAAGACGCTCCCGCCCAACGATAGCTGCGCCCCATCAATTGCAAAGCATTGCGCGCAATTTGCGCACGCACTTCTTCAGGCGTTTGCGCTTGATACACGTCTTCGAGTTTTTGCAACGCCTTGCTGTCGATCCGGCCGGTTCTGCCGTCGGGCAAGGCAATCAAAGTGTGGCTTTTGTCCGTCTTGACAACGCTCACCAAAGAACCCGCCGTCAGCATGGCAACCGGTTTTTCCCTGTTTTCGGAACGAACTTCGGTTTCCAGAGCCGTAACCATGGCTTGAGGCTTTTGAAAATGCGCCTGAAAGGCTTTTTGCGTCATCGCCTTCACCTGCAGACGATGCACCCAACCGTGATAACCCTCGGGCGTCTGTACGCGCCACCAACCGTCTTTTTCAAGCATATAGACGGGGGTGCCCATCACCGCTTCGGAAATGATTTCCGAAGAGAATTTTGGCGCTCTGTGAATGGCCGCCACGGGTACGCGCACCACACCTGCGACAGTGTCTCCCAACACCGTGCGATCGGGCAGTCGGCGAACGGCTATTTTCGCGTCGTTTTTGGCCTCAAGATAAGTCACGAGCGTATCTTCCGTCGTCGAGACGAGAATCTTGCCTTTGGCTCCTTGGACA
>ERZ1035006.508-NODE-508-length-30726-cov-26.073979_pt1 | contig 30726 bp, 27 predicted proteins | sample MGYA00520694_ERZ1035006 | MGnify/ENA primary metagenome ERZ1035006 (study PRJEB33766, sample SAMN09781746) | gut metagenome | biome: gut microbiome | host: Homo sapiens | place: Madagascar | study: EMG produced TPA metagenomics assembly of the PRJNA485056 data... | reverse complement strand
TCACAGGGGATAGCGCAGATTGACTGTTGGTTTGTGACTCATACAGATGAGGATCATATTAGTGGACTAAGGGAGATTGTTGAGTTGGGAAAACTATCGCAGATCAAGGTATGTGCAGTTGTATTCTCAGCATATATGGTACGGGATGAGGCGTATTATGAGCTGGAGACGCTGCTTCGGAAAAATGGGGTTGCAATCCATTATATGAAAGCGGGAGAGTATATTGGTGATGGTACATTTACTTTTACCTGTCTGCATCCGACCCGGTCATACCAACCGGCGGATAAGAATGCAGCAAGTCTGGCACTTGCATATCATTCAAATGTATTTGACATGCTGTTTACCGGGGATATGGACATGGATGCAGTTGAAGATATGCTAGGAATAGATGATTGGAGAGCTGTGGATGGTGCAGGAATGGATGGAAGCGGCAGGCAGGTGTCGTGGCAGAGTACAGATGGATTGGAATATAACTGTGTGAAGCTGCCGCATCACGGATCGAAATATTCGTATTCGGAGAATCTATATGCGCGGATGAAATATGCAGTGATATCCTGTGGGAGAAGAAACCGATACGGACACCCGCATGCAGAGGTGCTTGAGGGTCTGGAACAGGCAGGTGTGCAGGTACTACGGACCGATGAGATGGGAGCGGTCATATTTCGGAGCCGGTGAATCTGCCGAGAGTGTCTATGAAAATAAACGAAAGAATGGTTGCGGAGACAAATCAAACAGCAGGATGGCGTTGAGAGAACAATTAAAATGTGCTAAAATACATAGCAGGTCAACACGGCACCGTGAAAACAATAGTGACAAATAAGAACCAGGCAGATATGCATATGAAATGTGAATCTGCGGAAGTGAGTAAATAAAATCGGAGACAACATGGCAAAAAAAGAAAAAGGCAATGGCATGGCTATCCTGAATGAACAAATCAATAAGAAAGAATTCAGCCGCGTGTATCTGCTTGGCGGAACAGAACCGTATCTGATCTATCAGTATCGCGATAAGTTGATTGCGGCATTGACAGATCCAAATGATACGATGAATTTTATTACGTTCAAGGGTGACAACACGAAGCCGGAAGATATCATCGAATTTGCGGATACGATGCCTTTCTTTGCAGAGCGGAGAGTTGTACTTGTGGAGAACAGCAATTACTTCAAGAATGGCTGTGAGAAGATGGAAAAAGTATTAGGAAGCCTTCCGGAGACAACGGTCATCATCTTTGTTGAGAAGAATATTGACAATCGTAAAAAACTTTCAAAGCAGATTGCGGAGCTTGGCACAGTTGCGATGTTTGATGCGCCGGACAGCGATATGCTTGCGGTCTGGTTAAACAGCATGTTTGCAGAAGACAAGATTTCCATAAGCGGAGCAACACTTCGCTATCTGATTGACCGTGTTGGAAATAATATGAACCTGCTCAAAAATGAGTCAGAGAAACTTCGGTCGTATGCTGTAGAGAAAGGCAGTGTGTCGAAGGATGATATTGATCTTCTGTGTGTGAATCAGGTAGAGGATAAAATCTTTGATATGATTGATGCGATATCGGAGAAGAAAAAAGAAAAGACGATGGAGCTTTACGATGATCTGTTGTATCTGCAGGAACCACCGATGAAGATTCTTGTTTTGATCACGCGGAATTTTGTACAGTTACTTAAAATCCGGTTTGCGCTAGATACCGGAACACCGGAAGGACAGATTGCATCGACCTTTGGCATCCGCCCGTATTTCGTAAAAAAATATATTGCGCAGGCAAAATCCTTTACGAAAGATCAGCTTTTAGCCTGTGTTAAAGTCTGTCAGGATGCAGATATATCAATCAAGACCGGTAAAATGCGGGATAAGCTTGCGACAGAGATGACCATATTGGAGCTGTTACTGCATGGTGGGAAGAAGCAACTAGATGGAAGCAACATAGGATAAGAGGTGTGTTAGTGCTCTGCGAAGAGTGTGAAACCTTTGTGAATTTCTTCCTGTCAACCCGCATTTCAGCGTGCTTTTTCCAAATGTTCCATAATTACACTTTACATTTTGTGTCTGCCCGTGCTATGGCTTTTGTGTCGACAATATCTGATGGAAGAACCATTACCACGGGGCTGTACAGGCGGAGTGTATGGCGGAGAAGACAAAAGAACAGGAAAAGCGGCAGGCGCAGAAGAAATGGCGGCGCAGAAGACAGCGTGATAGATAAACAAAAAAGGAGTTTCTGTTTTGATTTTTCATGAACAGGAAACTCCTTTTTGTTTTACGTATAATTATCCCTTATGGATTTATATGTATGTTGTATATCAAATATTTACTTCGAACACATATAAAGCAGGTTTTCCCATCTGCGGTCAACCTCTTCCTGATATTGTACAAGGAGGTTCTCGTTTTCCGGCTTGAACAGATGCTTGAATCTGCCCTGTGGACGAAGGAAGTCTTCGATTGGAAGCTTCTTCTTAGGCTCGTAGTTCAAGATCCATTTGCCTTCTACAACCTCGAACAGTGGCCAGTAGCATGTCTCAACTGCGAGCTTGCAGATCTTCATGATATCCGGTGTGTCATATCGCCAGCCACGTGGACATGGTGACATGATATTTAAAAATGCGGCACCCGGTGTGTAGATTGCCTTCTCTGACTTTTCATACAGATCTTTCATTGTTCCGATGAAGGTAGACTGTGCAACATATGGAATATCATGGTTTGCGATGATAGATGCAAGATCCTTCCGGTTCTGCATCTTACCGTTGGAACATTTGCCAACCGGTGTTGTCGTTGTATCTGCAAACATTGGTGTTGCGGAAGAACGCTGGATACCGGTGTTCATGTATGCGCCGTTATCATAGCAGACATACACCATGTCATGATTACGCTCCATGGCACCAGACAGAGACTGGAGACCGATATCATAAGTACCGCCGTCACCACCGAATGTGATGAATTTATAATTTGCGGAGATCTTTCCTTTTTTCTTTAATGCATGGTAAGCGGTTTCAATACCGGAAAGTGTTGCACCTGCATTTTCAAATGCATTGTGCATGTAGCTGTCCTCCCATGCGGTATATGGATACATGAAGCTGGATACTTCCAGACAGCCGGTTGCATTTCCGATAACCGCCTTATCACCCTCATGCAGGGCACGAAGAACTGTACGAACAGCAATCGTTCCGCCACAGCCTGCACACATTCTATGTCCCGGAGCGAGACGTTCCGGTTTACTCATTACTTCTTTAAAATTAAATGCCATCTCGATTCCCTCCGTTACTTTCTAAGTCCGATATACTTGAACTGTTCTGCTTCCTGCTTGCCGGATACATAATCTATCAAATCCTGATAGATACCGCAGGCAGTCTCAACTGTGTAATCTCTTCCGGCAAGACCGTAGAAATAGTTGACGGTTGCAGACTCGTTCTTTGCGTCGTATAAAGCAGCCTTCAGTTCGGAACCAAGCGGACCGCCGCATCCGGAGAAGCTCTCGGCACGATCCATGATTGCGATGCCTTTTGCATTTTTAAGTGCAGCAGCTAACTCTGCACCTGGGAATGGACGGAATACACGAACCTTGATCATGCCTGCTTTGATGCCCTGCTCGCGAAGTTCATCAACGGCTTCCTTCGTTGTTCCGGCCGCAGATCCCATGATTACAATGACGTACTCTGCATCATCCATACGATACTCTTCGAAAAGTCCGTACTTTCTTCCGGAGATCTTCTCGAATTCTTCTGCAACTTCCAGAATGACCTTCTTCGCGTTCTTCATGGCGATACGCTGGTTCATCTTTGTCTCCATATAGAATGGGGAGTTTGCATAAGGACCGACAGCCATTGGCATATCTGCATTTAACAAGAAATTTTCCGGTTCGTAGCTTCCTACAAATTCCTTTACTTTTTCTGTCTCAATCAGTGAAATATTCTCAACTGCGTGGCTGGTGATGAAACCATCCTGACATGCCATAAATGGAAGCTTGACATCCGGATGCTCTGCAATGCGGAATGCCTGAATGTAATTATCATAAGCTTCCTGATTGTTCTCAGCGTAAATCTGAATCCAGCCGGCATCTCTGGCACCCATACTGTCAGAGTGATCACAGTTAATATTGATCGGTCCGGTTAAAGCACGATTTACAACTGCCATAACAATTGGAAGACGATCGGAAGCGGCTACATACAGAACTTCCCACATGTAGGCAAGACCACAGGAGGAAGTTGCCGTGATTGCTCTTGCACCGGCAGCACAGGCGCCCATTGTAGCACTCATGGAACTGTGCTCGGACTCAACCGGGATAAACTCTGTGTCGATATCCCCGTTTGCGATGAAGGTAGATACCATCTGTGGAATCTCTGTCGATGGTGTGATTGGGAATGCTGCCATTACGTCAGGATTGATCTGTTTAATTGCGTGTGCAACAGCTTCGTTACCTGACATTCTTTCGCGAATTGCCATATTAGATTCCCTCCTTCATTGTGATTGCACCAAAGCTGCAGACGCGTTCGCAGATACCGCAGCCCTTGCAGTGGTCTAAGTCGAAGTCTTCTCTTTTGCCGTCCTTTACCGGAATACAGCTATCCGGACAGACCGGTGTGCAGAGCAGACATTGTGTACATTTTTCCCAGTCAATAACCGGAGTTTTTGTTCTCCACTCGCCGGTACAGAATTTGCGGGACCCGCCGCCACCATAGATCTGGTTACCCGGTGTCATATCATAATAAGGACTATGTTCATTGATCTTCGAAATATCCGTTGCTTTTGACATTTATTTTACCTCCTCGAACGCCATTTTCAGTGCACGCATGTTGCCTTCGATAACCTCTGGCTTCTTTGCAAATTTGTGCTCATAAGATGCCTGCATCTGGGATAGGAACACGTCTTTTTCCATGATGTCGGCCACTTTTACGATAGCAGCAAGCATCGGGGAGTTTGGAAAATACTTTCCAAGTGTCTCCATCGAAACCTTGTGTGCATCGATCGTATAAACGTTTCCCTTGTAGCCGTTTAATAAAGGGAGAATATCTTCCTTTTGGCGTGCGGTATTGATGACGATAGCACCATCTTCTTTCAGACCGTTTGTGACGTCAACAGAATGAAGCAATGTCTCATCAACGACTACCACATAGTCGGGATGGTAAATATTGGAATGTACCCGGATTTCGGATTCGCCAATACGATTGTAGGCAGTGATTGGTGCGCCCATACGTTCCGGACCATATTCCGGAAACCCCTGGACGTGCATACCTGTGTTGAAAGCAACATCCGCAAGCAGAAGTGCTGCGGTTTTGGCACCCTGACCTCCACGTCCGTGCCATCTGATTTCGATGTTCTTTTTCATATATTGCACTCCATTTCTCTTTTAAACAATAAAAAACAGAATAATTATACCATTCTGTTAAAAAATGTAAAGAGAATCGGCGGTTTTTCTTGGCAAATTACAATCATTCTTGAATAATCTGATCGAAATTGATATAATCAGTACGTTAAGCTTTTACACAGCAAAAACCAGCCAAAGGAGTTTTGTTATGGGCAGAAAAAAGAAAGAAAAAAGAAATAAAGAATATAAAGAAGAGATTGATTTAATCCCGATTGATACAATGGATGAGGATGATACAGATCAGACAGATGCGGAAAGTGATGTGGAACCGACGGATGCAGAATCGGAGTTTGTTGCAGAACTACAGTCCGATATGGATGCATCATGGAGCAATCAGGAAGCTGATGCTGCACCGGAGAATGTTGGGGCAGATGCCGTGGAGGAATCTGTGCCGCAGGAGGAGACAGGCGGGGAAACTGAAAAAGCAAATGAGAATCCGGAGACTACACCGGATGATATGGAAAGTGAATCTTCTTTACTGTTTGGCGCTTATGTTTCGGAAGAAAACAAATGGGAGCGGAAGAATCGGATCAAGGATGAGAAGATAAAAGCGAAAGAGGAAAAAAAACGGGCAAAATACGCCGATGTGGATGATGAGACATACGAGCAGATGAAAGCGGGAGGCGCACATAAATTTTGGGGCGTTCTGTCCTTGATGTTGTTGATTGCGGGGATGGCGACAGCGGCATTGTTTGTATATCGGCTTGTGATTGCGCCGGCTTATGCAAGAGTAGGAGAGAAGGAACGGAATCTTCAGGTTGAGGGATTTGCAACAGAGACAGATACTTCAAAATATGAACAGCAGGTGAAGTTGCTACAGGGAATTGCAACACCATCGGATCTGGTGGATACATGGATTGAGCAGCCATTTGAACAGGCGACACCAAGCGATGGTTCAACGCAGGATATGGATGGCGTGGAGACATTGCCGTCCGATCAAGAAGATGCAAAACCGGTAGTGGAAGAATAGACGGAGGTACAGTGATGAAGAAGACATGGAACAGATTGATCATTGTGTCGTTTATAGTGCTTGCGGCTGTTGCGTGTGCAACGATTGTTTTCCTATATCCGTATTACAATGAATATAAAGTTTTTGATGGAATTGAAGCGGGTCAGTGGAGTGAGGTACAAAAGACCTACGAATCTTTGGATAGTCAGAGACAGCAGGAAGTGCAGGAAATGCTTCCGGATTATGCGAAGCATATTTGTCTTGAGTATCAGACGGGTACGAAGGATTATATCTATACAGTTGCTGCATATGATGCAATCAATAGTATTGATGAGACAAAAACGATATGCACCAAATATAATATAATGGTAAACCGTATGGAATACCGGGATGCGATTGAAGCAATCTACAATGCAAATCAAAATTACAATGGACAGGGTGCTTTGCAGGCAAACCAGATGATTAATAATATCAATTTGCGATTGGATGCGGACACTAAAAAAGAAGTTGTGATTGAAGTATTAAATGAGAAATATCAGCAGTTTGCTGCCGGTGGGATCACTGCGGAAGAGATGACCGGGTATATTGGGATTGTTAATAATCTGTCAGTGTCGGATATTTCAGATTACGTCGCGGTTCTTGGAAATAACATACAAGTAATTCAGACATATCGTGAACTGTATGATACGGCGCAGAATGCTTATGAGACAGGCGATTATCTGACAGCGTTAAACATATGTGAATCTGTTCAGTTAGATCCGCTTGATTCTCAGTATATTCAAAAATATTATTCTTTATACAACCTGGCGTATACAACCGGAATGAATTATTATGACAGTCTGCTTGATACCTATATCGAGATTGGAGACAATGAAAATGCACTTAATTTGCTGACAAAGCTTGAAAAGTATTATTCTGATGATATGAATCTCCGGAAATTTAAGCTTTCCATGGCAAAAGACTGGCAGAAGGCATACGTCAAGCTGGCAGAAAACGCAGATTCAGAAATACAGAAAGCACTTGGTGATACAGAAGATGGTATCAATATTCTGGATTCTGTTTACAAGAACATCAAGCCGGATAGTATGCTGCTTTATGATGTGGATGAGGATGGCGTACCGGAAGTATTTTTCTATAATAGTATGGAACGAAATGAGACATATGTAAGCTGCTTTATTTTCACGTATCGGGATGGAGCAGTTTCGTACCTTGGATATGCAAAGGTAAGAAGTTTTTGCAGTGATAGTAGTTTTGTCACGTTCCCGTGGTATTCAACCAGGGTATCCGGGGATGAATATTGCCTGAAAAGGTATGCGGATGGAGTGCTTACGGATGGACCATATGTACAGAATGTAGATGGTACTTATTATGTTAATGAGCAGGTTGTCGATGAGACAGAATATCTGTCACAGCAGAGTGAAACGCTGGCAACCTCTCTGAACAAGGGCGTAAAAGACTTTGAAACAGCAACATTGGATGACAGCGAAAGCTATATTTTAGCTTATCAAAATAAACAATAACGAGAGTATGGAGGCGAATTATGGTAAAACTTTATGAAACAGGTGCGTACTTGCTGAATGGTTCTGAACTGATTGCAGATGATGGACAGGCACAGGCAGTTCTTGCATCAAAAGGTGTACAGACGACAAAAGAGGACGCATCAAAAAATACGATGGCTTACGGGATTCTTGAGGCACATAATACTTCAGGAAACATGGAACAGCTTAAAATCAAGTTCGATAAGATGACAAGTCATGACATCACATTCGTTGGAATTATCCAGACAGCGAGAGCGTCTGGACTGACAGAATTCCCAATTCCATATGTGCTTACAAACTGTCATAATTCTTTGTGTGCGGTTGGAGGAACAATCAATGAGGATGACCATGTATTTGGTCTTTCCTGTGCAAAGAAATATGGTGGAATCTATGTACCACCTCATCAGGCGGTTATCCATCAGTTCGCAAGAGAAATGCTTGCGGAATGTGGTGCTATGATTTTAGGCTCTGACAGCCATACACGTTACGGAGCTCTCGGTACAATGGCGATCGGTGAAGGCGGTGGTGAGCTTGCAAAGCAGCTTTTGAAGCGTACATACGATGTGGCTAAGCCGGGTGTTGTAGCAATCTATCTGGATGGTGAGGTTCAGAAGGGTGTTGGACCGCAGGACGTTGCTCTTGCAATTATCGGAGCAACTTTTGGTTGTGGTTATGTAAAGAATAAGGTTATGGAGTTCGTAGGACCTGGTGTGGATAAGCTTTCGGCAGACTTCCGTATCGGTGTCGATGTTATGACAACCGAGACAACCTGTCTTTCTTCTATCTGGAAGACGGATGAGAAGATTGAAGAGTGGTATGAGACACATTATAGACCAGAGTGCTACAAGGAATTAAATCCGGGTGCAGTTGCATATTACGATGGCGTTGTTTATGTGGATCTGTCTAAGGTAAAACCTATGATCGCAATGCCGTTCCATCCAAGTAACGTCTATACGATTGAGGATGTAAAGGCAAATCTGATGGACGTCTTAGACGACGTAGAAAAGCGTGCACAGGTATCCTTAGATGGCAAGATTGACTTTACACTGAAAGATAAGGTTGTTGACGGAAAACTCTATGTAGAACAGGGAATCATCGCAGGCTGTGCAGGTGGTGGATTCGAGAATATTTGTCAGGCAGCAGACCTGATCCGTGGCAAATATATTGGTGCTGACGAGTTTACGCTTTCTGTATATCCGGCATCGACTCCGATTTATATGGAGCTTGCAAAAAACGGTGTACTTTCCGACTTGATCGAGACAGGCGCGATTGTAAAGACTGCATTCTGTGGACCGTGTTTCGGCGCTGGAGATACACCGGCAAACAACGCATTCTCTATCCGTCATTCTACGAGAAACTTCCCGAACCGTGAAGGCTCGAAGATTCAGAATGGACAGATTGCTTCTGTTGCATTGATGGATGCACGTTCCATTGCAGCAACAGCAGCGAATAAGGGCTTCTTAACAGCCGCAACTGATCTGGATGTAGAATACAAGGGACAGAAATATTTCTTCGACAAGAAGATTTACGATAACCGTGTTTATAATGGCTGGGGACATCCGCAGCCGGAGCAGGAGATCAAGTTTGGACCAAATATCAAAGACTGGCCGGAGATGGTAGCACTGACAGATAATTTGATGCTCAAGGTTGCATCTGTGATTCATGATCCGGTTACAACGACGGATGAGTTGATTCCTTCCGGTGAGACATCTTCTTATCGTTCCAACCCACTTGGACTTGCAGAGTTTACATTGTCCCGTAAGGATCCGGAATATGTAGGCAGAGCAAAGGCAATCCAAAAGGTTGAGCGTGTGCGTGAAGCAGGAGGGTGCATGGGCGAAGCAGATCCGAACATGAAGGCTGCAATGCACAAAGTAAAAGAAATGTTCCCGGATGCATGCGGTTCAAACACGGGTGTCGGAAGTACAATCTTTGCGGTAAAACCGGGCGATGGTTCTGCGCGTGAGCAGGCAGCTTCCTGCCAGAAGGTACTTGGCGGCTGGGCGAATATCGCCAAGGAGTATGCAACAAAGCGTTATCGTTCGAACCTAATCAACTGGGGTATGCTTCCATTTGTAATGGATGAAGATTACGATTTTGATGTGGATGATTATGTATTTATTCCGGGGGTTGCACAGGCAATCAGCAATAAGGATGAGATTATCAAGGCATACGTTGTAAATAAAGATATGAAAGAACTGTCTTTGAAACTGGGAGATCTGACGGATGATGAGAGAGATATTATCTTAGCCGGCTGTCTGATCAACTATTATAAGACACACTAATCAGATATATTCATTTAAACCTTTACACATGGTTTTCAATACTATATAATATACGCGTTAGGAGCGTATATTATATGGATATTGAGAAGGACAGCCTAAAAAAGAAAATTAGGGAAATGACGCAGCTTGGGTATATTGCCCCGGAGGATCTTCCCTCGATTGAACTGTATATGGATCAAGTCACGACGTTTATGGATAAATATCTTTCACAGAATAAACGTTACGAGGAAGATAAGACACTGACCAAGACGATGATCAACAATTATACGAAGAACAATCTGCTTCCGTCACCGGAAAAAAAACGGTATACGAAGGAACATCTGATTTTACTGATTTACATTTATTATTTGAAAAATGTAATCTCAATCAGTGATATTCAGATTATGTTCAAACCGTTGATTGATCATTATTTTGAGAATCCGGAAGCGTCCCATAGTTTAGAAGAAATCTATACAAGCCTTTATAAACTGGAGCAGCATCAGCATTTCCGGGTTGAAAACAGCATTGTAAAGACCTTTGAGCTATCGGAACATGATTTCCCCGGCGCGGATGATAGATATATCAAGAATCTGAATTTTTTGTCATTGCTTGGTTACGATATATTCATGAAGAAGAAAATCATGGAGCGGATTATTGATGAGATGGCTGCAGAACAGGCAAAGCAGCAGGAACAGCAAAACGAGCGAGAGAAGAAAAAGAAGAAAAAAGATGAGACGTAAATTACGTCTCATCTTTTTCTGTTTGGGGCTCTTTTGGAAGAAGTGTAAGGGTAACGCGTTCAATACGGTTACGGTGAACTTCTGTCACCTTGAAATGGGCACCGTCACAATTGGCTTCCTCCCCGGCGGTAGGAATGTTATCCAACAATTCAATGATAAAACCGGCAAGTGAATCATAATTCTTTGATTCGAAATTTGTTTGCAGCTTATCGTTTAAATCGTCCAGTTTGATGGACGCATCAATATCGTAGGTGTGATTTCCGAGATCACGAATTAGATCATTCTCGTTGTCGTCATATTCATCACGGATATCCCCGACGATCTCTTCAACCAGATCTTCCATTGTGATAATACCGGATGCCTGCCCGTATTCATCCAATACAATTGCCATACTGTCAGCAGATGTTTTCATCTCTGCGAAGATCTGGCTTGTCTTCTGGTATTCGGATACGAACAATGGCTTTCGAAGAATACTTCGAAGATCAAAATAGCGGATGTCTAATAATTCGCGATAGAAAAACAAATCTTTGATGTTTAGAATTCCGATGATATTTTCTTTGGAATCTTCGTAAATCGGGATTCTTGTATAGGTTTCGCTTTTGAAGATATTGACCAGTTCTTCATAAGTGGAATTTACATCCGCGGCTACAACGTCTGCACGAGGAATCATGATATCTTTGGAGACTGCATCCCCGAAGTCGACAACGTTGGAAATCATAAACTTTTCTTCCGGTTCTATGACACCTTCCTCGTGTGATACATTCACGATTGTTCGAAGCTCGGCTTCGGTGATACTTGATTTTCGCGCGGAAGGATTTACATGGAACAGACGGAAGATACCGGAAGTAATAATATTTAATAAGAAAATAACCGGTGTTAAAACTGTCATCAGCCATGAAATCGGGTAGGCAACAACCATGGAAAGCTGCAGGGAATATTCGGTGGCAATTGTTTTTGGTGTAATCTCGCCAAAAATCAAAACTAAAAAAGTCAGGGCACCGGTGGCAATTCCGATATACTTATTTCCGAATACAGATGTACAAAAGGTTGTTGTCAGTGCGGATGCAGATATGTTTGCAATGTTATTACCAACCAGAATTGCGCTTAGAAGCTTACTTGGGTTTTCAGTAATCTTTAATACTTTTTTTGCTCTTCGATTTCCTTCGTCAATAAGCGAACGCAGCTTTATCTGGCTTACGGTAGTGAGTGCGGTTTCTGAAGAAGAAAAAAAAGCAGATAACATCAGTAAGATTATAATCACAATAATTTGTAACGCGGGACTTGTGTCCAAAAAAAATCACTCCTTTGATTTGAATAAATTTCCTATTATTTTATCGAGAACGTACAGTGGTGTCAAGATATTAGTTATAATCAAAAATTATAACTAATTCAATTTAATTCCTATTAGACAAATAGGAATTAGGGTGGTAAGATAACCTTGCAATCAAGAAAACGGGTTGCGACACAGATAAAGACAACAAGGCACATGCCGGAAAATAAGAGAAAGATGAGGTATAATATTATGAGTAAAAAACATTATGAGGACAGAAATTTAAAGTTTGAAACATTACAGCTGCATGTAGGACAGGAACAGCCGGATCCGGTGACAGATGCAAGAGCCGTTCCGATTTATCTGACTTCTTCTTATGTATTCCATAACAGTAAACATGCGGCAGATAGATTTGGCTTGAAGGATGCAGGTAACATCTATGGACGTCTGACAAATCCGACAGAGGATGTATTTGAGAAGCGTATCGCAGCACTCGAAGGTGGCGTTGCAGCACTTGCAGTCGGCTCTGGAGCAGCAGCTCTTACATATGCCTTTCAGGCATTGGCACATGCAGGTGACCATATTGTAGCAGCCAAGAATATCTATGGCGGAACATACAACTTGCTTGCACATACACTTCCGGATTATGGTATTGAGGCAACTTTTGTAGATCCGTTTGATTACGATGCGATCGAAGCGGCTATCAAGCCGAATACAAAGGCGGTTCAGATCGAGACACTTGGAAATCCGAATTCGGAGGTGGTTGATATCGAGCGAATTGCAAAGATTGCACATGCACACAACATTCCGCTTGTTGTTGATAATACATTTGCAACGCCATACCTTGTAAGACCAATCGAGTATGGCGCAGATATCGTCGTTCATTCAGCAACGAAGTTTATCGGTGGCCATGGAACAACACTCGGAGGCGTGATTGTTGATAGTGGTAAATTCGACTGGCTGAAGGCTGCGGACAAGTTCCCATGGCTGGTTGAGCCAAATGTATCTTATCATGGAGTCAGCTTTGCAAAGGATACTGCTCCGGCCGCGTTTGCAACTTATATCCGTGCTATTTTGCTCCGTGATACTGGTGCAACAATCTCGCCGGTACATTCATTCATCTTCTTACAGGGACTTGAGACATTGTCTCTCCGCGTAGAGCGCCATGTGGAAAATGCACTCAAGGTTGTACAGTATCTTAAAAACCAGCCGCAGGTTGAGAAGGTGAATCATCCTTCTATCTCTGAGAATCCGGAACAGCAGGCGCTTTATAAGAAGTATTTCCCGAATGGCGGTGGATCTATCTTTACATTTGAAATCAAGGGCGGTGCTGCAGACGCACAGAAGTTTATCGATAATTTGGAACTCTTCTCTCTGCTTGCAAATGTAGCCGATGTAAAATCGCTTGCCATTCATCCGGCATCTACAACTCACTCTGAGTGCAACGAGGCAGAACTCCTCGATCAGGGAATCAAGCCGAATACAATCCGTCTTTCTATCGGTACAGAGAATATCGATGATATCATTGAAGATCTCGATGAGGCATTCAAGGCACTTGCAGAGTAAATAAAATGTGAAAATAACGTTAAAAAGAGGCAGAAAGTTGTACTGCCTCTTTTTTATTTACAGTAAATGTGATAAAATAAAATCAGTAAAACAAACAGGAAAGTGTAAACGGTGAGCGCATGTTATCAGTAGTGTTACCTGCCTACAACGAAGAAAAAATGATTAAGAAAGCGGCAGGAACGATAGGGAATATTTTAAAAAATGAAGAGATTGATTATGAAATAGTATTTGTGGATGATGGCTCAAAGGATGGAACCTGGAGAGAAATTGAGAGTGCCGGGAAAGAAGATGAGCATGTAAACGGTGTTCGTTTCTCCAGAAATTTTGGCAAGGAATCTGCAATGATGGCAGGGCTTGAGAATGCGGACGGTGACTGCGTGGTTGTGATGGATTGTGATCTGCAGCATCCACCGGAGACAATCGTAGAGATGTATCGGCTGTGGCAGCAGGGATATGAAGTTGTGGAAGGTGTGAAGAGAACGCGCGGCAGAGAAAGTATTTTTCACAAAATGAGCGCAGGACTCTTCTACAGGATGATCTCGAAAGCTGTGAAGATTGATATGTCTCATGCATCTGATTTTAAGCTGCTTGACCGGCGTGCGGTAGAAGCATTGCTGGAGATGCCGGAACGGAATGCGTTTTTTCGGGCGCTTTCATCGTGGATCGGATTCCGGTCCATATCGGTGGAGTTTGATGTCCGGGATCGTGAGATTGGCGAATCGAAATGGTCGACAAAATCTCTGATCCGTTATGCGATTTCAAATATTGTTTCATTTTCCTCTGCACCGATGACGGTGGTAACAATTACCGGTATACTTGGACTCTTGTTTGCGGTTATACTGGGGATACAGACACTTGTAAATTATTTTTCCGGCCATGCAGTAGAGGGTTTCACGACAGTGATTTTGATTATACTGATTATGGGAAGCCTGATTCTTATGGGGCTTGGGATTATTGGTTATTATATAGCGAAAATTTACGAGGAGGTTAAATGCCGCCCACGCTATATTATTTCAAAAAAGACCGGGAAACACATGACCTGGGAAAAACGTAGGTAAGCTTAAAAACCAAAGGAGGCATTTCATGCGTAAGAAGTCACACATATCACTAACAAAGGGTGTTGTACACGGGTTGTCCGCAGAACAGCGGTTTGGGCATCATTTTTCCCTGTATGTAGGAAGTATACTTCCGGATTGCACACCTTCTTTTTTGACAAGACGTCATTGTATCGATGATACGTTTGATGTGTGTGAAAAGAAGATGCTTGGATTCTTGAAGCATTATAAGACAAAGAAAAAAGGTGTTTCGATTTCGTCGAGTATCCGGATGGGTGTGATCTTGCATTACATTGCGGATTACTTTACATATCCACATAATTCACATTATCCGGGAAGTTTGAAGGACCACTGTGTATATGAGGAGGATTTGAAACACCGGATTCGAAGCTTTGTCCGCCATCGGTATGAAAGCGGAGAGATGCAGTATGATGAAAGGATGCTGCCGACAATCTGCTCATTTCAGGAATTGCTTGATTATATTAAAGAAAAACACGAGCGTTATATGCATGACCGGGGTGATGTAAATCTGGATTGTGCATATTCGTATATTGTGAGTCTGGCAGTGATGCATTCGTTGTTGCAGCTAGCGACTGGTGCGGCATAAAGAATGACGTTTTGGTGCATACTATCCGGGAACTGGAATAAAACAGTTCAGAGAAGGAGGATATGGCATGCGAGCTGGAGCAGAAATCTACAAAGAAGTTGCGGAACGTTGCAGCGCTTATGACAAGAGCGAGCGCAAATCTTGTTTCTGTAATGTGGCAGAGGATGAGAAAAGTTGTCTGAATTGCAGACATTTCGCAGAGGACGAGCATTGCAGACTGGATCTGTATGATCCGATTGTAAAAGATTTATAAGAAACGAAGGGACTTTTTCGGAAGTCCCTTTTTCTTATGACCGACGAACGGCAGAAGAGGCACAATCCGGACACGGCATAACGCTTGACATAAAAGAGGGTGGTTGTTATACTCATAGCTAGTTTTGGATAAGCAGCAAAGAAAGGAAAACAGATATGATTAGTGCAAATAATGTAACCCTGCGGCTTGGAAAGCGGGCTTTGTTTGAGGATGTTAATATTAAGTTTACAGAAGGAAATTGTTATGGACTGATTGGCGCAAACGGTGCCGGTAAATCTACATTCCTGAAGATTCTTTCCGGCGAACTCGAACCTACAAATGGCGAAGTTATCATGAATGATGGTGAACGTTTGTCTGTCCTGCAGCAGGACCACTTCAAATATGACGAATATATGGTATTAGATACTGTTATTATGGGAAATAAACGTTTGTATGACATTATGAAGGAAAAGGATGCCATCTATGCAAAAGAAGACTTTTCTGATGAAGACGGTATCCGTGCATCGGAGCTTGAGGCGGAGTTTGCTGAGATGGATGGCTGGAACGCAGAGAGTGATGCGGCGACTCTTCTGAATGGACTTGGTGTCGATACAGATATTCATTACAAGATGATGAGCGAACTTGATGGTAACCTGAAAGTGAAGGTGCTTTTGGCGCAGGCACTTTTTGGCAACCCGGATGTCCTGCTTTTGGACGAGCCGACGAACCATTTGGATCTCGATGCTATTGCATGGTTAGAAGAATTCCTGATCAACTTTGAGAATACGGTTATTGTTGTATCTCATGACCGTTATTTCCTGAACAAGGTATGTACACATATCGCAGATATTGATTATGCGAAAATCCAGCTTTATGCAGGTAACTATGACTTCTGGTATGAGAGCAGCCAGCTTATGATTAAGCAGATGAAGGAAGCAAACAAGAAGAAGGAAGAGAAGATCAAGGAATTGCAGGAATTTATTCAGAGGTTCTCCGCAAACGCTTCAAAGTCCAAACAGGCAACTTCCAGAAAGAGGGCATTGGAGAAGATTCAGCTTGATGAGATCCGCCCATCGAGCCGAAAATATCCATACATTGATTTTCGTCCAAAGAGAGAGATTGGAAACGAGGTGCTTACTGTATCGAACATTTCCAAGACAATTGATGGCGTAAAGGTGCTTGACAACATTTCGTTTACAGTCGGGCATGATGATAAAATTGCATTTGTCGGACCAAACACGATTGCAACGACAACGCTGTTCCGTATTCTTGCCGGAGAGGAAGAACCGGATGAAGGAAGCTACAAGTGGGGCGTTACGACATCACAGGGATATTTTCCGAAAGATAATACGAAGGAGTTTGATAACGATCTTGTGATTGCGGACTGGCTGGCACAGTATTCGGATGATAAGGATGCAACCTATGTACGTGGATTCCTTGGCAGAATGTTGTTTGCCGGTGAGGACGGCGTGAAGAAGGTCAAGGTGCTTTCCGGTGGCGAGAAAGTGCGTTGTCTGCTGTCGAAGCTTATGATTATGGGCTCCAATGTGTTGATTCTCGATGAACCGACAAACCATCTGGATATGGAGAGTATCACGGCATTAAATAATGGACTGATTAAGTTCCCGGGTGTCTGTCTTTTTGCATGCCAGGACCACCAGTTTGTACAGACAACAGCGAACCGCATTATGGAACTTACGAATACGGGATTGATTGACAAGCAGACAACTTACGACGAATACCTAGCAAACGATGAACTTGCAAGAAAGCGTCAGGTTATGAATATGGCAAGTGATGATCAGGATTGATCATGTGATTGACAATACAGGAAAACTGTATAAATGAAAATGTAAAGCGGATATCCTTTTGAAAAAGAATATCCGCTTTTGCTTGTAATATATAAATACTGTAACAGACAGAACCGTTCTGTAACCGGACATATGGAATCAATACGTTGTCTCGGTATCGATATCGAGATTCAGAATATATTTGAGCATACGCTTGGCATTTTTGTAATTCTGGTCGGTGTTGCCCGGAAAACCGATATACACATCGTCGTATCCGAGGTTTAAACTTTTGGCAAAATCTGTATCGCTGATATCGATTGCAAAAGGTACAACAGAACCATCATAACCGGCTGTTTCAACTACGCGGTCTTCTACGAGAGTGTAGATGTCCGCGGGAAGATATTTCTTCAGTGGATATGTGATTTCCTGCATTCCACAATATTCCATTCCCTTTTTATCCATGATAATCACATCATAAAAACCGTTGTAACATTTCATAGGAAGCTCTGTATAATCAGAAGCATTCATATTCTGGCTGAATTCTTTCAGGTAAGTTTCCTTGTCTAAGTGCACATCCAGATCGCAGGCTGTACGATATGGCTTTTTGATATGGAAGGTCTGGATATAGTCGTCCACAAAACTTGTATCAACTGCTTTCGGATCTTCGGCATTTACGATCACATAAGAGATTGCAATCGGGCGTGTATTTTTGTATATGGTAAGCGGGAGTGCAATACAGATGCCCAAGATGACGCAGGTGATGAGGATCTTCCATTTATAATATGAAAAAATATATTTGAATTTCTCGAATCCGCTCATGCCTTCCATGTTTTTTTTCAGTTTTGCTCTTTTGGCACGCTGCCTTGCAAAAAATCGAAGACTCTGGATTTCCAAATTGTCCTCGTGTTCGACAGCCGGCTCGCAAGGAGTTGCTTCTGTTTTGGAAGTTATTTCCTGACTGGTTTCGGCTGTTGTATTTTCCTGATTCTCTGTTACAGGCTGAGAATTTACCTGTGGAGTATTATTTTGTTCACTCATATAAGCGTTGTTCCTTTCGGTGTATTTATACATATGCAATACAGATGATATTGCGGATAAATTCATATATTGTCAATTATAGCATAGACTTGCGATACGTCCTAATAAAAAATGTGAAAACTTTTCAAACTATTTACATTTTACGCGTTCTAAATTATGATATAAAAGTATGTATATTTCTATAACAGAAAGGATTTGTAAATAAGATGGAACATCAAAAAGAGACCGAAAACGGGAAAGAAACGGGAAAGAAGCTGCAGGGACCGAATCTGGCACAGGTGCAGCGGGGGAAGAAGAAAACCTTCAAAGGATTTTTGCATAAATTTTTCAAGGTGATTCTGATATTGCTGATTGTGATACTGGTTGTAAATGTACTTATCATCACCGGTGTTTATATCAATCATAAAAATAAACTGGCGGATGAACGCGGATATCTGCAGGCACCCGGAGAGATGGTAGAAGTTGACGGACATAAGCTGCATACAGTTGTTACGGGAAATCTGGAAGCAGAAGATACACTCGTGTTTATTCATAGCAACGGAATTACCGATGATGCGATTGCATTGCAGCCGTTGTTTGCGAAGCTTCAGGATTACAGGCTTGCGTATGTGGATCGGAGTGGATATGGATTCAGTGAGAATGCAAAGACTGGAAAAGATATTGACAGTATTGTGGAAGAGACAAGACAGGCGCTGAAGAAAGCCGGTGTTGAGGGTCCGTATATTCTTGTTCCGAATGGAATTGCCGGACTGGAAGCCACATATTGGGCGGATAAGTATCCGGAAGAAGTGAAGGCGGTCGTTGGAATCAATATTTCCATTGCGGAGGAGTTTGATGGAATCACAGAGGAGCAGTATTGCGGTGCGCTGAATTATCTGATGACACTGTTCTCGAAGATCGGCGGCCATCGTTTTGTAAAAAGTGTATATCCGGAAAATATCGGTGCGGTTTATACAGAAAAACAGATGGTAATCAGAAAAGCACTGATCTCAAAAGGATTCTATACATCCGGTATGTATGAAGAAGACTTACAGACGATTGCGAATGCAAAGAAGGTGGAAAAGATGGGATGGCCGGAGAATACACCGATGCTGTTTATTCTTGCCAACCCGCTGATGGAACCATATATTAATGATGATTCAGATGTAAAAGAAGAGTACGATGCGGCCTTAGAAGAAGTGTATGGTACAGACACGGATGCACTCGCGCAGGGGAAAGCAGAAGTGGGATATGTGGAAGAATTTAATGCGGACAAAAAAGCAATCTATGAGAAATATAAGAATGTTGCTGTTGAAGAGATCTCCGGACCTTCCAGATTATACACGTACGATCCGGAAACAGTTGCACAGAAAATCCGTGATTTTGTACAAGAGTTAGACAAGTAAAGACGCGCAGCCTCAATTTATGGTAAAACTGTACAAATAAACCGCAAAAAAATGAAAAAGTGCTTGCATAATTGTTAAATATGTCCTATAATTACCTTAGTCGCGGTGATGAATACTGCGATATTTCACAATTAACTAGGAACCGGCAGTAATAATAACTGCTAAAAAAGGTTCGAAAGTCATTTTGAATCGTATGTAATTGGAAGAACTGTGAATATTGCACATACGCAATACTGATTTTTTGAGGGACTTGCATATGGAATTTTTTACGGAACGGATAATTCGACGATTGAAAAGACGGAAAATACACATTAAAAGGAGGGTTTTTTTGTGAAAAAGTTTAAGAAAGCCGTAGCATTGTCTTTGGCACTTGCAATGGGTCTTTCACTTGTAGCTTGTGGCGACAAGAAGGAAGAGACAACAACAGAGGCTCCAACAACAGAGGCAGCAACAACAGAGGCAGCAACAGATGACGCAACAGCAGATGATGCTTCAGCATCAAACGCAGAGGTTGCACTTCCAATGCCGGCAGAAGATAGCGATCCTATTTACTGCTACTCATGGAACACAGAGTTTGGTGAGAGACTTCAGTATGTAAAGGATAAGTATCCTCAGTATGCTGACCTCATCAAGTATGAGAACCTTGGTCTCGGCGGTGGTTCTGACGAGTACAAGACAGCTATCGAGAACGCTATCGCAACTGGTGGTGAGAAGGTTCCTTCTATCATCGCTTGTGATGATGCTGTAGCTAAGTACTTCTTGGCTTCAGATGCTATCGTACCTATTGAAGATCTTGGTATCACAGCAGATATGTACTCAGGTGCTTATCAGTATACAATTGACTACGCTACAATCGATGGCAAACTCAAGGGTATGTGCTGGCAGGCAACACCTGGATGTTTCATCTACAGAACAGATATCGCTGACGAAGTATTCGGAACAGCAGATCCTGATGATATCCAGCAGAAGGTTAAGGATTGGGATACATTCCTTGCTACAGCAGAAGAGCTGAAGAAAGCTGATTACAAGATCCTTTCTGGTCCTGGCGATGCTAAGATGCCTATCATTGACAACAAGACTAAGCCATGGGTAGAGGGTGACACAGTAAACTTCGATGATGCTTATACAGAGTACATGGAGTTCGCTAAGAAGCTTTACGATGGTGAATACACAAACAACAACGCTGCATGGACAGATGGCTGGTTCGCAGATGTAACTGGTAATGTATTTGGATGGTTCGGTTGTACATGGTTCCTGTACTGGACACTTGGTGCTCAGGCAGAGGGTACAGATATCGAAGGTAAGTTCAACATGTGCCAGGGCCCTGTTTCTTACCACTGGGGCGGTACATATCTTGGTGTAACAGATGCTTGTCCTAACAAGGAACTTGCTGCACTTGTTATGTACACATTGTGTGCTGATGAGGATGTTCTTTACAAGCTTTCAGCAGAGACACTTGACTATGTAAACAACAAGAACGTAATGCAGAAGATTACAGATGACGGTAAGGGCGCTTCTAAGGTACTTGGCGGCGAGGATCCAGTTCCTGTATTCATGGCTAACGCTGAGAAGATCGACGTTAAGAACGCTACTGAGTACGATTCAACAATGAATGGTTTCCTTGATAACGCTTCAGCATCTTACAACTCAGGCGAGATTGCTACAATCGACGAGGCTGTTGAGGCTGTTAAGTCTTCTATCAGAGATGCATATCAGAACCTTACAGTAGAGTAATCTATTGGCAATTCTAGAATTTAGTATCTATAAGAACTAATGGTTATGCACCGGGTCCGCCCGGTGCATAATTTAAAAAAAGACATTCGGGCACTGCTAGACATTTCATAAGAGATACCGGAAGGCATCCCTTATAAAATGTCTAGCGGGGTGCGTGTAAGAAATTTGAAAATTATGAAAAGGTTGGGGAAGTAAAATATGAAGAGAAAAACAGTCGAATATGGCAAGTATGGATATTTCTTCATTCTGCCATTCTTCTTAGTTTATTTTTTGTTCCAGCTGTATCCGTTGATTTACACAGTATACCTTAGCTTTGTAGAGTATTATCAGATTAAACTTGGTAAGTTCCAGGGACCAAACTTTAATGGTGTTAAGAACTATATTCTTGTTCTTTCTGATGCAAAGAAGGGTGCTGATGGTAAGCTGGTTGTAACCCATTGGTTTAACAACAAAGCAGTACAGTCTATCGGCAACACGATTAAGATCTGGGTTCTGAACTTCATTCCTCAGATGCTGTTAGCTTTGCTGCTGGCTTCTTGGTTTACAGATACAGTCGTAAAACTCAAAGGACAGGGTGCGTTCAAGATTATGATGTTCATGCCGAATATCATTACAGCATCTTCTATCGCCGTATTGTTCTACAGTTTATTTAGTGCAAACGGTCCAATCGCACAGTTGATTGGAGACAGACATATCATGGAGAGTCCGGGAAAGACAATCGGATTGATTGCTTTCATGCAGTTCTGGATGTGGTATGGTAATACGATGATTGTATTGATTGCAGGTATTCTGGGTATCAACCCTTCACTTTATGAAGCAGCCATGGTGGATGGTGCAAGTGGAAAACAGCAGTTCTTCTACATCACACTCCCATTGTTGAAGCCGATTATTCAGTTCAGTTTGGTTACATCATGTATCGGTGGTCTGCAGATGTACGATATTCCGTCACTGTTCAATGTCGATGCATCCTTCAACGGTATGCCAAACTTCGCATCTGAGACAATTACCATGTGGATTAAGTTCCTTGGATTCACATCGAAGGATTATGGTAAGGCAGCAGCAGCGTCTATGGTATTGTTCGTAGTTACAATGATAATCAGTCTTTTGTTCTTCGCTCTTACAAAAGAGAGAGAGCCAAAGCAGAGACATGCTGTAGTAAGATAAGGGGGTGCGCGGATAATGGCTAAAAAATCAGCAGATATAGATGCAAGTTACTCAGCTAAGATAAGAGGCATTAAGATCTTCAGAACGATTATTTGCGTACTCTTGTGTATTATGAGTATTTTACCATTCTACATTATGTTAATCAATGCAACACTTGATTCGGACACAATTAAGGCAGGATTGCATTTGTTACCAAAGTCGAATGCGTTTTCACAGCTTTCAACAAACTTTAAGAATTTGAATGCAAAGGCATCAGGTGTTGGTACTTCTGTATGGGGCGCTATGCTTCACAGTGCGATCATCTCTGTTCCTGTAACGCTTCTTCAGGTTTATATTTCAACATTGACTGCATATGGTCTGACAGTATATAACTTCAAGTTGAGGAATGCTGCTCATTCCTTCATTATGGCTATCATGATGATTCCTGCACAGGTATCAATCATCGGTTTCATGCAGTTCATGATTAAGATTGGTCTTTATGATTCATATTGGCCACTGATTATTCCTGCAGCAGCAGCTCCATCTACATATTTCTTCATGAAGCAGTATATGCAGACAGGATTCTCAGTAGAAATCGTTGAGGCAGCAAGAATTGATGGTTCTGGTGAGTTCTCTACATTCAACAAGATTGCATTGCCTTTGATGAAGCCGGCTATGGCTACACAGGCTATCTTTGCATTCATTGGTTCGTGGAACAACTTGTACACACCATCCATGATGTTGACAGATACAGCGAAGAAGACATTGCCTATGTTCATTATGGCACTTCGTTCAGAGCAGTTCAGATCTGACTATGGTATTATCTACCTTGGTCTGTGTCTGACAGTATTGCCAATCTTCATCGTATATTTTGCATTGTCAAAGTACATCATTGCCGGTGTTGCTCTTGGTGGTGTAAAGGAGTAATTATTACTTTTTACGATAATTTTAAGGATCGTCCTCGGACGATCCTTTTTTATGTTTATTTTGTGAAAGCGGTTGACTATATATGTAAAGTAAATTAAAATAAAGCAGTGCAAGAGAATATAGACGTGAGTATGCACGTTGTGATAGATGGAGGATAAAATGAAATTAAAAAAGGCAATAAAAAGATTCGTGGTTGGACTACTGACAGTAAGTATGACAGCGGCGATGCTGACCGGTTGCTCAAATGGATTGAGTAAAGACAAGAACGCTTTGACAAAGGCTGGTGGGATGTCTCAGGAAGATGCTTCGAAGACGAAGGCTATGGTAATCGGAGATTACGACATCTATATGGATGAATTGATGTTCTATGCGATGCAGTATTTAATGATGAACAAGGGTACAGAGGCTGCAGTAAAAGCAAATCCGGATACTTGCAAGGATGGTGTCCTGTCTTTGGTTCGAACGACAAAAATCCTGTATGATGTAACACAGCATAATGATGTGGAACTGACAGATGACGATAAAGAAAAGATTAATACAACAATCGAGAACTTTAAGAGTAAGGTGCCGCAGGCACTTCGAGATAAATATGGTATCTCTGATGAAGTGGTTGAACGAGCATTTACAGAGCAGACATATGTATCAAAGTTCGAAAATGATATTCGAAACGATATGGGTAAGAAAGCAACCACTGATATTCAGGAGAAGTGCAAAGATTACAATTTTATGGTGTTGAAATATATCGTGTTCCCGATTGTTGAGACGGATGAGAATGATAATCCTGCAACCGATACAGACGGCAGCTATATTGCATTGCCGGAGGACAAGAAGAAGGATGCTTATGCGAATGCCCAGAAGATGATTGAAGAATTGGAAAATGGTGGGGACGTTGATGAGCTTTTGACAAAGTATGGAGTTGACAAATATAGTCAGGAGATGTCCGGCTATGTTGGTGCGTTTTCTGAGAATATGAACAAACAGCTGGAGAATCTGAAAGCCGGTGAATGTTCTGAAATCACAGAGAATGATCTTGGATATATTGTCTTGTATGTGAAGACGGATCATGATCAGGATCTGCTTGACAGTTATGCGTATGCAGTTGCATCCGATGTAGTGGATGATCAGTTTGAAAGTCTGGAACAGCAGTGGCTCAGCACAATAGAAGTAGATACGGAGAAGGATATGGAAGGAACTGTATGGGCGGATTATGACCTTTCTTATCTGGCTGCGGATCTTGAGAGTAGTAATTTGATTCAGTAACAGGATTGATTATAAAACAATATAGAGTAGATGAAAAACACAGGTGCAGATAGAATTACTGTTATAAAACAGGGGTTTATCTGCACCTGTGTTTTGTAATACAATGAAAATAAAAAAATTCAAAGAAAAAAAGGGAATAAGAAAGAATTGTGGAATAATATTATTGTATGGGTAAATAGACTTTTACAGGATATAGGAGGTTTGAATTGATCGTTCGGGAGTGTCTGGAAAAAAGAGAACACGAGATCTTTCGACCATGTGCATGCTTTGCAGATGGATCGAAAGGAAGAGACAGGGCAGAAGAAAAATGTGATTTGCGCACGGAATTTCAGCGGGATCGGGACCGAATTATACACTCGAAGTCATTTCGGCGCATGAAACATAAGACACAGGTATTCCTGTCGCCGGGAGGAGATCATTATCGGACAAGATTGACGCATACCCTGGAGGTTGCTCAGATTGGCAGAACGATTGCCAGAAGTCTGTATCTGAATGAAGATCTTGTAGAGGCAATTGCGCTAGGACATGATCTGGGACATACACCTTTTGGACATGTTGGGGAGCGTGCGTTATCAAAATATACAACAAAACCGTTTTGCCACAATGAACAGAGCATACGTGTGGTAGAACGATTAGAGAAAAATGGAAAAGGACTGAACTTGACATGGGAAGTTCGGGATGGAATACTGAATCATAGAAGCAGATGTGTTCCGGCAACACTTGAGGGAAAGATTGTTCGACTTTCGGATAAAATTGCGTATGTAAATCATGACATAGATGATGGCATCCGGGCGGGAATTTTGACAGAGGATATGCTGCCTGCGGCTTGTACAAATCTTCTTGGACATAATACCCGGGATCGAATCAATACACTCATACATACGGTAGTCACTGCAAGCACGGACATAGACGATATTATATTGCCACAGGAATATCAGGAAGCATTTCAAGAACTTCGCAAATTCATGTTTCAGGATTTATATACGAATCCGGTTGCAAAAAGTGAAGAGGTGAAAGCGGAACGTCTGATTGGTATGTTGTATGAGGAATTCATGGAACATGAAGAAAGGCTTCCGGAAGAATATAGGATGTTTATTGAGCAGGGAGAATTGAAAGAGACAGTCATCTGCGATTATATTGCCGGGATGACTGATAATTATGCGATTGATATGGCGAAGAAAATCTTTATTCCAAAATCGTGGAGCAAGGAATAAAGTTTGTATAAGAAACAGGTGAAGTAGTTTTGTATTATTCAGAAAATGTAATTGAAGAGGTACGCAGCCGAAATGATATTGTGGATGTGATTGGCAGCTACGTTACATTAAAAAAACGTGGAAATTCCTATATGGCATGCTGTCCATTTCATCATGAGAAGACGCCATCCTTTCATGTGAATCGCGATAAACAGATGTATCATTGTTTTGGATGCGGCGTGGGCGGAAATGTTATAACGTTTATTATGGAATATGAGAATTTTTCATTTCCGGAAGCGTTGAAGATGCTTGCAGAACGTGCCGGGGTAAATCTGCCGGAACAGCATTTCTCGAAGGAACAAAGACAGAGGGAAAATTATAAAGTGCTTCTGAAAGATATGAACCGAACAGCAGCAATTTATTTTAATTATCTGCTTACTGCGACACCGGCTGGAAAACATGCGCTGGAGTATTATCACAATCGTGGATTCACGGATGAGACGATTCAGCGGTTTGGACTTGGTTATGCGAATATTTATGAGAATGATTTATATCAGCATTTAAAGAAACAAGGATATACAGATGCGCAGATGAAAGATTCCGGATTGGTTCGGATTGATGAGCGCAGAGGAGGACAGGACATGTTCTGGAACCGGGCAATGGTTCCGATTATGGACATCAACAGTAAAGTTGTCGGATTTGGCGGTCGTGTGCTCGGAGACGGAATGCCCAAATACATCAACACGAAGGAGACAGCGGTTTTCGATAAAAGCCACACTCTGTTTGCGATGAATTATGCGAGACGCTCGAAGCGGCGGGGGATTATCCTGTGTGAGGGATATATGGATGTAATTGCAATGCATCAGGCTGGCTTTGATAATGCAGCGGCTTCGCTTGGCACTGCACTGACGATGGGACATGCAACCATTGTAAAACGATACACAGATGAGGTTTATCTGGCATATGATAGTGATGGCGCCGGACGAAAAGCAACAATGAAAGCAATTGGAATTATGCGGGAGGTTGGAATTGCAACACGTGTCATAAATCTGAAACCGTATAAAGACCCGGATGAATTTATACATAATCTTGGGAAGGAAGCATTTGAAGAGCGCATTGCCGATGCGGTAACGGGAATTGTTTTCGAGATTGATGCAATTGCACAGAATTATAATCTGAAGGATCCGGAAGAGAAGATTCAATTTACAAAAGATGCGGCGAAACGATTGTCCGCACTGGATGAACCGGTTGTCCGGCACAGTTATATAGAGGCGGTTGCAGAAAAGTATCATATAGATGCAGGGGATCTGAAGTCGATGGTGACAAAATATGGTACGATAGGTATAAAGACATCACCGTCACAGCCAGAGACTGATGTGCCGATTTCGGTGGAACCGGAGGTGAGACAGTCAACGGAGGGCTATGGACGTTCAAGAGAAGATCCGGATGATCAGAGGCTACAACCACAGCGGGTGCTTCTTACCTGGATGGTTGGAAATCCGGAATTGTTTCAGCTTTTAGATGGGATTCTCACGGAAGCGGATTTTGTGGATGAAGATTATCATATAGTGGCAAAAAGATTGTTTGACCAATATAAGGAGACAGGAACCGTGAACCCGGCAGCAATTGTGAATCTGTTTGAGGATGTTGAAAAACAGAGACTGGTTGCGAAGATTCTACAGACAGAATTGGATGTTCAGGTCACAGAAGAGGAACGGGAGCGCATAATCAATGATCTGGTCAGAAAAGTAAAGATGGCAAGGATTGATTATGAATTGGCGAATATTGCATTAAATCCGAAACAGCTGCCGGAGTTGATAGCAGAAAAGGCAAAATTGACGAAATTGCATATTTCATTAAAGAATGGATAGAATATAATCACAATGGAAGGATGGAACCTAAAATGGCAAAGAAAGTAACAGATAAGGAAACAAGCACAGCAAAGAATACAGATGAGAACATCATGCAGACAGATCAGATGAAGGAACATCTGGAGAATCTTGTGGAGATGGCAAAGAAGAATGATAATACGTTGATTGATACGGAAATCGTGAATTATTTTGTCGGTAAGCCGGATATTACGCTCACGACAGATATTATGACAAAAATATTTGATTATCTGGATGAACATCATGTTGCTGTATTGTCTGAGACAGAGGATGATGATGAGATTCTGGATGATATGATTCTGGAAGATACGGAAGATGCGGACATTGATATCGAGAAGATTGATTTGTCTGTTCCGGACGGTGTAAGCATTGAAGATCCTGTTCGTATGTATCTGAAAGAGATTGGAAAGGTACCGCTTTTGACAGCAGAGGAAGAAATTGAGCTGGCAAAACGCATGGAGGCAGGCGATGAGAAGGCAAAACAGAAACTTGCAGAAGCGAATCTTCGTTTGGTTGTCAGTATTGCAAAACGATATGTAGGACGTGGTATGCTGTTTTTGGATTTGATTCAGGAAGGAAATCTGGGACTCATCAAGGCTGTTGAAAAATTCGATTATGAAAAGGGATATAAGTTTAGTACGTATGCAACGTGGTGGATTCGTCAGGCGATAACACGTGCAATCGCAGATCAGGCAAGAACAATCCGGATTCCGGTTCATATGGTTGAGACAATCAATAAGCTGATTCGTGAGTCCAGACAACTTCTGCAGGAGTTAGGAAGAGAACCGCTTCCGGAGGAGATTGCAGAGCGTATGGGGATTTCTGTAGAGCGTGTACGTGAGATCTTGAAAATTTCGCAGGAACCGGTATCGCTGGAAACTCCGATCGGAGAAGAAGAAGACAGCCATCTGGGTGATTTTATCCAGGATCAGAATGTGCCGGTTCCGGCAGAGGCTGCAGCGAGCAATCTGCTTAGAGACCAGCTCAATGAGGTTCTGGATACATTGACACCGAGAGAGCAGAAGGTTTTACGTCTTCGTTTTGGTATGGATGATGGCCGTGCAAGAACTCTGGAAGAGGTTGGAAAAGAATTCCAGGTAACCAGAGAGCGTATCCGCCAGATTGAAGCAAAAGCATTGCGTAGACTGAGACATCCAAGCAAGAGTAGAAAGTTGAAGGATTTCTTAGATGCAAACGAGTAAAAGAAAAATACCTTTGTCCATGCGTATGCAGGCGATACTTGCAATGCTGAGACGGGAGAAGGAAGCACATGGGAAGATTGCCTGTGTAGCGGATATCGGATGTGATCATGCGTTTGTCTCGATGTCGTGTATAGCAGAGTCGTTGACAGATCATGTGATAGCTATGGATGTACGAAAAGGACCTTTGGCAATCGCGCAGACACATATCCAGGAATATGGATTCGATAAAAGTGTAGAAACACGTATTTCTGACGGATTTGAGCAGCTTGATATGTGGGAAGCAGACTGGGCGGTTCTTGCAGGAATGGGTGGGGAACTCATGCGCGGAATATTGATGCGTGGAAGGAAACACCTGGAGGCAGGGATTGGCTTGATTTTACAACCGCAATCGGAGCCGCAAACAGTTCGCCGGTACTTGCAGGAGCAGGGATACATCATTGTAGATGAGGATTTTTTGCAAGAAGATGGTAAGTTTTACACAATTATCAAAGCAATAAAAAAACAACCACAGCAGCCGTGTATGAATATGCAGCCGGTAGAAATGCTGTATGGCCCTGTTTTATTACATAAGGAAAATAAGACATATAATACCTATCTGCAACTGGAAGAAAAGAAAATGCAGGAATTGAGGGAACGGTTAGTAAAACAACAGACGGCGTCATCACAAAGGAGAATAAAGGAATTAGATACACAATTGAACCTGCTTGGTGAAGCAATCGGATTGTATTCGAATGATGCGAAATGAGGTGATACGATGCAATGTATGGATATTATAAACCTGTTGGATAAAAAAGCTCCCAGGGAGTATGCACTGGAATGGGATCATGTTGGATTACTGGTGGGAAGACGTGACAGGGAAGTTCGCAAGCTGCTGTTAGTGCTTGATGTCACAGAGTCTGTGATTGACGAAGCTATTTCAAAAGGGGTTGATATGATTGTATCGCATCACCCTATGATATTTGGCAAAGTTGATCGGGTCAATGATGAAACTGTACTGGGGCGGAAAATATTGAAACTGATTGAACACGGTATTTGCTGTTATGCGATGCATACAAATTTTGATACAATAGGTGGCATGGCGAAAGAAGCAGCCATGATGCTTGGGCTGCAGAATGTGGAAGTGCTGGATGAGACAAAAGACGGCGAAGGCATTGGTGAGATCGGATATCTTCCTGCTTCGATGGAAGTGCGGGGTCTGGTTGCACTGGTGAAAGAAAAGTTTGATTTAAAAAATGTGATATTTTATGGAAATACAGATAATACAGTGGAAAAAGTGGCGATTTGCCCAGGCTCTGGAAAAAGCGTAATAGATATTGCGGTTAAAAAAGGTGCGACTTGTCTGATCACAGGAGATATCGGACATCACGAGGGATTGGATGCAAACGAGATGGGACTTTCAATTCTGGATGCTTCGCATTATGGATTGGAACATATATTTATGCATATGATGTATCAATATCTGCAGGATTATTGTTTGGATGTTGAAATCGAGACAGCGGAAGTCGGGGTTCCGTTTTCAGTTTTATAGGTGTGCATGAAAGGAGTGGGTGTTATGGAAAAAATCAAGGTTACGATGGATGGGCAAGTGTATGAG
>ERZ1035006.505-NODE-505-length-30799-cov-5.592376_pt1 | contig 30799 bp, 29 predicted proteins | sample MGYA00520694_ERZ1035006 | MGnify/ENA primary metagenome ERZ1035006 (study PRJEB33766, sample SAMN09781746) | gut metagenome | biome: gut microbiome | host: Homo sapiens | place: Madagascar | study: EMG produced TPA metagenomics assembly of the PRJNA485056 data set... | reverse complement strand
GCTGGCTTACGGATGCGGCATACCCCTTGCGGGTATAGCGCAGCCGTTGCCAGCGTAAGCTGGCTTACGGATGCGGCATACCCCTTGCGGGGGCATACAGTATTCCTCGATTTTCCAAACTTTATCTTGGGACAAAATCTCTCGCTGCTGTCTCTTGCCGAATTATGCGGCGCTGCCCTAAAACCTCAATTTTACCCAAAAAATGGCAGGCACAGATGTGTCTGCCATTTTTCTGATGTTTGTGCCAATCAGGCATCCTTCTCAGTCGTTTCCGCGGCAAGTCTATTGCGGTACTTTTGGGTTGCGCGGTTGCCAAGCGCTGCACAGGTCAAGCCAAGTGCAATGGCCAGAATACCGGCGAAGTAGATACGCTTATAACCGTCCTGGCCGTATGTATCAAGCATAGAGCCGCAGAGCGTGCCAAAAAATGCATCCGGCAGGAAGCCAATCAGGGATGCCACACCAATCACGCTGCCAACAATGTTCTTCTGCGTGCCAACCTCGTCAATAACCGCATAATACAGGCTGCGGAATACATTGTTGCAGGTTGTAGCAATAACCATCAAAATCAGCAGGGGCCAAATCAGTGCTGCGCTTGCCGGCATCAGCGTCAATGCCGCATAGCATACAATTGCAACGAGTCCAGCCCAAATAATGACCTTTGCCGAGCCTCCGACCTTTTTGGAAAGGATAATTGCAACTACGCCGCCGATCACGCCGCAAAACACCGTGCGGTAGTTTGTAAAGACAGTTGCCAGCATAACGCCCATGTCGCAGCTCTCCTTGAGATACGGTGCGTAGTAACTGCCAATCTGGGTGCAGATCTGTGCGCAGAAAAGCATACCGGCCAGAATATAGGTGATCGGCATCTTAAACGCTTTTCCCATAGCGCGGAGGCTGTCCTTGATATTGGTATTGGTTACGCCTTCTGCGCTGGTCTTCGGCATCAAAAATGCCAGTGCAACGCCCACAAGGATCATGACCAACGAGCAAGTGATGACGATTGCAGACATCGCCTTTGCAGAATCGGCCTGGAATACGGCATAAACGCCCAGAAACACCGTCGTAACAAGCAAGGTAACGATGCCGCGTCCGGCTTCAAGACCGCCGAACATGCTTCCTTGCTCATCAGAGGCCGAAATCACGTTGATGCACTTGATGGATGCAGACCAGAAGGTCAAAACCGTTGTAATGCCAAACAGCGCATAGATGAGCAACAGCGTTGTGTAGCCCGGCCAGGTAGACAGCCACAAGCCAAGCGCACCCGTCGATACCATAGAGAACACCATAAGCTTCTTTGGATCAAAGCGGTCAGCCATCCAGCCGCCGGGAATGTACAGCAGGAAGTTTGCAATGCCATACATAGAGGTAAGCATACCGTATTTTTTGTTCTCACCGACCAGATTCATTGCTTCCTGCAACGGAATATAAAACGAATAGCGAAGATAGGGCAAAACATAGATCGTAGCCAGCGCCAGCATCATCAAGATCAGCACAATGATCTTTTTGCTCTTTATATTTGCTTTAGCCATATTCTTTCTCCTTTTGTATTTTTATCTGTCTGACTGAGGTGTTTTTTGCCTGTAAGATTATGCCTGTTTCTTTGCTCTCTGCTTTTTCACATATTCGCCGCCCAGTTCCATGGCTTCCATGGCTGCCGGCAGCATGCGGCTGTAATGCAGGAAGGAATGCATGATGCCCGGATAGAGCTTCAGCTCGCAGGGCATCCCCTTATCCTTCAGGATGGAATACAGCAAAGTCGAGTTGTCTGCCAGCGGGTCGATGGTGCCGGTGCAGATAAAGCAAGGCGGAACATTCTGCGTCAGATCATCGTACAGAAGATCGCAGTGCGGGCTTTTCACATCCTTTTCGTCCATGATAGATGCGGGATACAGCTTTTCGTCATATTCGCGCATCATGCCGTCGATCTCATTTCCGTACAGACGCTGCGTCGGTGAGTCGTACATACCATACAAGCCGTAATACAGCAGCAGGGATGTCACATAGGAAATGTCCGGATCTTCATCCCGCAGCCAAAGCATGGTTGCCATGCTCAGCCAGGCACCTGCGGAGTCTCCTGCGGAGTCTCCTGCGAAGGAGACATCGTTTGCATCCAGACCATATTCAGCTGCGTGTGCCCGGAAATATTTTGTTGCCGCAACACACTCTTCAATCCATTTCGGGAAACGATTCTGCGGTGCCAGATGATAATCCACACCAATCACAACTGTATCCGACTTTTCGGTCAGTGTGCGCATAATGCGGCTGTGTGTATCATTGTTGCCCAGGTACAAGCTTCCGCCGTGGGCATACAGCATCATTCCCATGGGCTGATCCGAGATACGCGGATAGTGCAGACGGCAGGGGATCTTTCCATAAGGGCCTTCGATCTCCACCTCAATCACCTTTGCCGGAACCGGTCCGCCATCATTCCAAAAGACCCGTTCATCCATGTAGTCCTGGAGGTAATTGCTGGTGGCAGGGTGCTCCTCATTCCACTGGCGGATATGTGCAACAACTTCTGCCATTTCCGGTGTAATCAGCTTCGTCCAATCCGGTTTGTTCTTATGCATAATGATCGCTCCTTCATCAATTGATTGTCATTTTACATCCAACCGTTGTATGGCAGTGCCCAGCCAAACAACAGCAATAAACTTGTTGCCACGCCGGCCAGGATCATCAGGCAGCCATACCTGCGGTCTTTTTGATACTCACATGGCACCGCTTCTGCTTTTGGTGTTTTTAAAAGCTCCATCCTGTAGTTTGTTTCCGCCTGGGTCACAGGATACATTCTGCTGCCAACCACAGCAAAGATCAGGCTTAAATACAAACCGATGAAAAAGGGGTCGAGAAAATTGATCAGAATGCTTCCCAGAGACATTACATTTGCCTCAGCCAGCACTTTTGACACAATAAATCCAAGGAATCCTGCGATCATCGCCCATCGTGCCCCCGCAGCGGAAAGCTTGCTGCTCAGAATACTGCCAATCGCCGGAACCGCCCAGGATGCGGCAATAATGGTCGATGCAAAGTAGCACACCTCGCGAATTCCGCCAAGGCCCAGAAAAGACAGGCCAAGCACAATCACGCTGATGCCAAGCATGGCGTACCGGCTGAGCCGGAGACTCTTTTTGTCATCACCGGCATGACGAGGTATCAAATCCAGGACCACAGAAAATCCCATGACCGAAAGAAACGTCGAAGCGGAAGAAAGTCCTGCTGCCATAATCCCGGTCAGCATCAGCGTTCCCACCAGTTTGGGCGTGACATTCAGCGATGCCCAGATCAGAACACGCTGCGGATCCTCCAGTGCCGGATTCATGTTCAGCACAGCGATCGATTGGAGATTCAGATAAAGCAAAAACACCACTGTAAAAATCGCTGCAAGGCTGCCGGCACGGAATGTCACATGTTCGCTCTTTGCCATGAGGTTCCGTCCAGCCTGCCACGGCGAGACTGCGACGGTTATGAACCAGACAATTCCCATGGTCAGTGCGTAGGAAAGGGAATCAACAACGCCCTCTGCTCCGGCGCTTTTGACACGCCCATGATAATCCAAAAGTCCCTCCGGTGCTGCCGGATTTGCCATCAGATTGGGAAGCAGCTTTCCAATTCCGCCCTGTGCGCGGAAAATATAATAACCTGAAAACAGGGTTGCGGCGAAAAACACAAGGAACATCATCGTGTCCGTTATCACAACGCCCTCCGAGCCGGAATAGAAAGTAAAGCCCGTGAAGCAGACCCAGGTAATCAGCAGGCATACCCACCCAGGCAGCCCCGTCAGCTCTTCCATCAGAATTCCGACGCCGGTAATACTGGACAACAGATATGCCGTCAACGAAATCACCGTGATTCCGCCTGCAACCTGGCGGTTCCTGACATCATGAAAGCGCGTTCCAAAGTACTCCGGCATGGTGCTGCATTCCGAGCGGCGAAGGTATCGTCCGAATACCAGGGCACCGAATACATAGCCGCATGCGCAGATGGCATTGAGAAGCACCAATGATGTGATATTGCCGCTGTAACACCAGCCCTGATCTCCTGTAAATCCGCTGACGGACAGCATGGATGCAAAGAGCGTGCCGGTAATGAGCAGCGTCGGTGCATTTCGGCCGCAAACATAGTAATCACTTGTATCCTTTACCCGCCGTCCAGCCAAAAGGCCAACGACCAGATAAATCAGGACACTGATGACCACACCCCAAAAGAAAATTGTCATTTGCTATCCTTTCTGTCTGTCTCACCGTCAGCGATGTTTGCTTCTGTGTTCTCCTGGCAAACGCGTTTCTCTTCCTGCCGCAAGACCGCATTCATTGCGATACCCGTTACCACCAGAAGTGCGCCAATGGCCAGAGAATAAATGATCTCGCCCATGATATCCCCCCTGCTTCCCGTTTTTGTCAGACTGCAGCGCCGTCCTATGCTAAAAAGATGATCTCCTGCATCCGGCGCAGCGCCTCTTGGAGCATACTCTTCGGCAATGCCAGATTTAGCCGAATATGGTTTTCACCGTAGAACGGCCGACCGTCCTGCCAGATCACACCTGCCGCAATGCCGCGTTTTTGAAGGGTTTCAATGTCCACGCCATGGATCTGACACCATTGCGTGCAATCCAAAAACAGCATATACGTTCCTTCCGGCATATCCACCCGGACCCCGGGGAGATTCTTACGAATGAAGTCTACTGTCGTTTTCTGATTGTCCGCAATCACTTCACGCAGCGCATCCAGCCACTTTGCGCCCTGCTCACTGTATGCACCCATCAATGCATGCATGGACAAGACATTCATGTGATTGTAATGCGTCATCGTTGCTTCGCGGCGGATCCTGTCCCGCAGATACCTATTATAAACAATATGATACGATCCTACAAGTCCTGCCAGGTTAAAAGCTTTGCTGGGAGAATACAGCGCAATGGTCCGATTCCGCGCGTCCTCAGAAATGGACTGTGTTGGGATGTGATGATAACCGGGAAGCGTCAAATCCGACCAGATCTCATCCGCTATGACATACACATCATGGCGGGCGAAGATCTCCATGGCCTTTTCGATTTCCCAGGCCTGCCATACACGTCCCGACGGATTATGCGGGGAGCAAAAAATTGCCGCATGGACATGGTGTTCTATGATCTTCTGCTCCATGTCTTCATAATCCATTCTCCAAATGCCCTGCGCATCCCGCTTCAACGGATTCAGCACGCTTTTCCAGCCATTGTCCTCAAGGCTGTGGGTAAAGCCGATGTACGCTGGCGTTTGAACCAGAACCGGGTCTCCGTTTGAGCATAGAATCCGCAGTGCGGATACCACACCGCCAAGAACGCCATTTTCATAACCGATGTGTTCCGGTTTCAGATCCGCCACACCGTTTCGTTCCTTCTGCCAGTTGATGATGGATTGATAATACTGAGCAGGCGGCAGGAAGTAACCATACAGGTGATGGTCTGCCCGGCTGCGGATCGCTTGCGCAACCGCCGGCGCAGTTTGAAAATTCATATCCGCAACCCACATTGGTATAATAGAGAATTCTTCTTGAACCTTTGTTTCCGGAAAGAAGCCTCCGCTCATCTGCGCGGCCGGTGCCTCCACAGCGACAGCGTCCTTTCCTCTGCGATCTATAATCGTTTCAAAATCAAATGTCATGCATTGCGTTCCTCCTGTGTATTCCACTGTGTGATACGCTGCTTCTGGTTTTTGGCTGGCTTGGCTGGTGTAAGCCCCTAAAGCACTTTAGTGACTTAACTATATGTATTATAGGTCAAACTAGATGCAATGTCAATAGCTTATAAAAATTTTGATTGTGCATTTTAAATATTTTAATCATCTTCCTATTGACATTCTTGGAATAGATGCTACAATAATTCTATGCTTCGACACAGCTGGCTTGGCTTTGTGGCGTGTGGAGTATTCATCGGTATGGATATTTATTAACAACTATGTATATTATTCAGGAGGTATCATTATGTCTCAGCTCGCTCATGTATGCATCGACCACGCAACCATCTATTGCAAAAATGCCGCCGAAATGGACCGCCTATTCTCAACGCTTGGCTTTTACTCCCGCAATCGTATCCACTATATGCTGCCAAACAGCTATTTTGAGCTCTACCAGCCCCATAGTGAGAACGAAACCTACGAATTCTTCCGCTCCGATGCCGGTCTGCACTCCTTTATTTTCTGGAGTGACGACATTGACGATTGCTACCGGCGCGTGGTAAACGCCGGCTATGCTACGGCTATGCCTGTTTCTGATTTCAGCCGTCCTGCTAACCATGGCGATCCCCGGGGAATGGCCAGCTTCCGCGGCTTTTACCTGCAGACCCCCCTGCTTCCCGTTGGCGAAACTGCTGTTGTCCAGCAGATGAACCCGGAGCTGATTTATCCCCAGAAGCCCTATCCCCATCCCAACACAGCCATTGCTATGGACAAGATGTTCCTCTGCGTTCCTGCCGGGAAAGAAAAAGAAGCCGCCGACACACTGGGCGCATTCTGCGCCGTTGTCAGTGAAGGCCGTCCCGAGCGCAACTGCATCAGAGAGCTGGAGGCTGCATCCCCTGAGGAGCTTCTGGAGAAATACGCCGTCCGCATTGATCCCGAACGCAGCAGCTGTGCAGGGATCCGCTTCCGTGTACAGGATCTGGATATGCTGCGTGTCTTTGTTTCCGGCTCCGAACTCCCCTGGCATGAAGAGGACGGCGTGATTACCGTGGATCTTTCCCAGCAGGTCAACCTCTTTATGCAGTTTGCTGCCATTTAACAGAAAGAAGGCATACTATGGGAATTTCTGCTGAAGTTCTTGCGCTGCGGGAAGATATCGTCTCCTGGCGGCGCAGCATCCATATGCACCCGGAGCTTGGTTTTACGGAACAGCGCACCTCCAAACTGGTTTGTGATGCGCTGCGCTCTTTCGGGTTTGACGAGGTCCTGACAGACTTTTGTACGGCACACACTGCTGTTGTTGGTATTCTTCGTACAGGCCGCCCCGGTCATGTGGTTGGCCTGCGGGCCGATATGGACGCACTCCCCATGCAAGATGAAAAAGATGTCCCTTATCGCTCACAGGTGCCCGGCGTTTGCCACGCCTGCGGCCATGACGGTCACACCGCTGCGCTGCTGGGTGCTGCCAAATACTGCGCTGCACACCGCGATCAGCTTTGCGGTACCATTAAGTTCGTCTTTCAGCCCGCAGAGGAAGGCCCTGCCCCCGGCGGTGCAAAATACATTGTAGAATCCGGTGTGCTGGATGATGTGGAATTCATGATTGGCGGGCATCAGAGCACCTATGCTTCTGTGGGACAGGTATTGGTCAAAAGCGGCATCGCCTGCGCCGGCGGTCACGCATTCAAGGTCACACTGACGGGCGTTGGCACCCACGCAATCAGTCCCCAGGATGGTTCCGATGTCATCAGCACGGCAATGCAGATCATTGACTCCTGGCAGAGTATGCTGTCCCGTCAAATCGACCCGCAGCAGCCCGTTGTCCTTTCCGTCTGTTCCATTCATGCCGGCGAAATGGGTGCGACCAATGTGCTTCCATCCACTGCTGTTTTTTCCGGTACCATCCGCACCTTCAACGATCCCCTGCGGGAAAGCATCCTGAAAAAGATGCGCCAGCGTGCTGAATCCATTTCCCAATTCAACGGCTGTACATGCATGATGGAAGAAGAATACCAGTTCCCGGTTCTGGTCAACAATGACGCTGTTACACAAATCGTAAAGCAGGCTGCGGTTGAGGTCGTCGGTCCCAACGCCGTGTTCACTGTTCCGGAGCCATCCATCGGGTCAGAGGATTTCGCACAATACGCCCAGAAGATTCCTGCCTCGTACTTCATGTTCGGTGTCCGGAACAACGAAAAGGGCTTTGTCTACGGCGGTCATCACCCAAAATTCGACATGGACGAAGACGGTCTGCTTTATGACGTTGAAATCTTCCTTCACGCATTGCACCATCTGCTGCCGCTGAGCGACAGTTAACGCACAAATCCTCTAAAAACAGCAAAAAGCCAGCAAAAGCTGGACTTTTCCCACAGCAAAAGCCCGCCGAGAAAATCTCGGTGGGCTTTCTGTCAGTTGGGAATGGATCAAGCCTGGGCGTTGACGGCGTCCACGAATTTGTGGAAGGCAGCTCTTCCCTCGGGGGTGTTTTTGTACACACCGGCATCCTCCAGAACGGCGCTGAAGACCTTTCCGGTCTCCTGCATCAGGATGTCCATGGCGTTGTCCTGGGTAAAGGTGTAGGCTTTCTTCAGCTCTTGCACCCAGGGGGCGTGCTTGCGCAGCACTGGGTCGGCTGCGATGTCTGCGCCGCTGACCACAGCCTGGGCCAGATCCGTCAGCTCGGTCTTCAGGCGGCTGGGCAGGACGGCCAGACCCATGACCTCGATCAGGCCGATGTTTTCCTTCTTGATGTGGTGCTTGTCGGCATGGGGATGGAACACACCCAGAGGATGCTCCTGCGTGGTGATGTTGCACCGCAGCACCAAATCCAGCTCGTACAGTTCCCCACGGCGGCGGGCGATGGGGGTGATGGTGTTGTGGGGCTCTCCATCGGAGAAGGCCACCACGCCAACAGTTTCATCGGAATAACCCCGCCAGGCATCCAGGATCTTTCCGGCCAGATCCGCCAGACGCTGGGGATCCTTGCCGTCCAGACGGATGACACTCATGGGCCACTTGACGATACCGGCCTGAACATCTTCGTGCCCGGCAAAGGTCACTCCCTGCTCCACGGGGGCATTTTCCATGGCAAAGGTGTAGTGACCGCCCTGGAAATGCTCATGGCTCAGGATAGAACCGCCCACAATGGGCAAATCCGCATTGGAGCCTACGAAGTAATGGGGGAACACGCCCACAAAGTCCAGCAGCTTTTCAAAGGCCCGGCGGTCAATCTTCATGGGAACGTGCTGGGAGTTGAACACGATGCAGTGTTCGTTATAGTAAACATAGGGGGAGTACTGCAGGCACCAGGCCTCCCCGCCCATGTCGATGGGGATGATCCGGTGGTTGGCCCGGGCGGGATGGTTCATCCGTCCGGCATAACCCTCGTTTTCCACGCACAGCTGGCACTTGGGGTAGGCATTCTGGGGGGCGTTCTTGGCGGCAGCAATGGCCTTGGGATCCTTTTCCGGCTTGGACAGGTTGATGGTGATGTCCATTTCGCCGTAGGGGCTGGGGTACTTCCAGCGCATATCCTTGGCAATGCGGTAGCGGCGGATGTAGTCGGTATCGCAGCTGAAGCGGTAGTACCAGTCTGTTGCGGCCTGGGGGCTCTGGGCAAACTTCTCCCGGAAGATGCGCCGCACCTCTCTGGGCATGGGGGTCAGAGCGCCCATGATCCGGGTGTCGAAAATATCCCGGGCGGTGATGCCCTCCTGGCACAGGCCCTTTTCCGTGGCGTAGTCCAGAAGTCCTGCCAGGATCTCCTCCAGATCTTCCGTCTGGGGCTCGTCCGAGGGTTCATAGTCCTCCTTGCCGATCAGATCCAGGATCCGGTTGGTCAGCACCACATGATCCTCGGGCTGAGCAAGGCCGGTGTTCATGGCATAGGACACCAGGGAGTCGATATAGGTTTCAATTTTCATAACACGCTCTCCTTATTCCGTTACCATTTCCACGCCGCCCTGGGGACGGATGGACAGCACATGGCAGGCGCCTTCTCCCAGAGCACCGTCCATACCGGCAACAAAGCTGTCCAGCATATCCATGGGCACAAAGGCCTGAACGGTTCCGGCAAATCCGCCGCCGTGGACACGGTAGGCACCCCGGCCGGCCAGATAATGCTCGCACAGCGCCAGAGCAACTGCCACATCCTGATGGGCCTTGTATCCGGCGGGGATGACATTCTGCAAGTACATATAAGAGGAATAGCCGCTCTGCTTCACCAAGGACAGGAAACGGTCAAAATCGCCCTTTTCCAGGGCTGCCACCTGCTGGGGCACCCGGGCATTTTCCTGATAGAAGTGGATGGCACGCATCACGGCCCGGTCGCCGCAGGCACGGCGCAGGGCGCCAATGGCGGCGTAGAAGTCCTTCTCCTCGATCTGGGTCAGCACCTCTTTGCCAAACCAGGCAGCCACGGCCTTGATTTCTCCCGGCACGGCGGCGTACTCATCGGTCAGGTCGGCATGGTCTGCGCCGGAATCCACGATGCACAGGGCGTGACCGTAGGCGGAGAAGTCCACATCCACCTGGCGGATGGCCGGATGCTCCTTGTCAAAGAAGTCGATGGTGATGAGGTTACCAACAGCGGAGGCCATCTGATCCATCAGGCCGCAGGGCTTGCCGAAGAACACATTCTCGGCATGCTGGGAAATCTGGGCGATTTCCGGCTGGGAAACCTTGCCGTCAAAGAACATCTGGTTCAGGATGGTGCCGATGAGCACCTCATAGGCAGCAGAAGAGGACAGACCGGAACCGGGCAGAACGGTGGACTCACAGTAGGCATCAAAGCCCGCCACCGGGCAGCCCATTTCCACGAACCGGGCAGCCACGCCCCGGATCAGGGCAGGGGTGGTATTGACCTCAGCGGGAACCGGGGTCAGCTCCTTCAGGCAGACGGTGCTCATGGGATAGCCCTTGGAAAGGATGCGGATGGTATCGGTGCCGTTGCAGCGGACGGCGGCCACGGTATCCAGATTCACCGCAGCGGCCAGAACCCGTCCGCGCTGGTGATCGGTGTGGTTGCCGCCGATTTCTGTACGGCCGGGGGCAGAGAAATAGCGCTCCGGCGCACCGCCAAAGGCAGCAGCAAAGCCGGTATCCAGCGCAGCCTTCCGCGCAGGACACAGTTTCAAGGCAGGGACAGACATAGCATGATTCCTCCTAACAATCTCGGATATCTCCCAGGCCAGCCACGCCGCCGGGAGATCGCCTTTTTATCATACCATTTTACACCGGGAAAGTCTATGAAAATTCTCCCTTATTTTCCCCCTCCCGCCGAAAAGCTGCCGGAAACGTTGATATTTTTCATCATTCGTCCCCAATCCCCCTGCCATCCCAAAGCAAAAACCGCCCCGCCAAAGGACGGAGCAGTTGACAAATTTACGAAATGGAGATACACTGGAGTTGCTAACTGGTTGTCTCCCAGAGATTTGGTTAAGAGATAACCGTTACTTTGGGAGAGGGCGGTTATCTCTATGTTATTGTTATCCTGTTTTAACGGGTCAATGACAGCAGTAAGCAGAAAAGGCAAAATAGGGCATATCCCGGGAAATTCCAGGATATGCCCTGTTTCTATTGTTGCCTTATGGGTTATTCCAGAATGATGGCAGGATCGTTCTGGGACAGGGACTCCCGGATGAAGGCGGCAGCCTCGGCGGGAGTCAGCTTCACCTGCTGGCCGGAGCGCATATCCTTGACGGAGCACTTGCCCTCGGCAATCTCGTCCTCTCCCAGCAAAACAGCAAAGGGGACTTCCAGCTTGTTGGCATAGGCCATTTTCTGCTTGAACTTCTTCTGCTCACAGTACAGCTGCACCCGCAGCCCCTGGGAACGGATGGCCTCCGCCACGGCAATGGCAGGGGCGGCATCTTCGGTCATGGGCAGCACCAGAGCATCGGCAGGGGCGCTGGGCAGCTGGGGATTCAGCAGACCCTGCTCGTCCAGAACATAGAACAGGCGGGTCAGACCGATGGAAATGCCCACGCCGGGCAGCTGCTTGTCGATGTAGTAGCCTGCCAGGTTGTCATACCGGCCGCCGGAGCAGACAGAGCCGATCTCCGGATGATCCAGCAGGGTGGTCTCGTAGACCGTGCCGGTGTAGTAGTCCAGACCTCTGGCAATGGTCAGATCCACGGCAAAGTTTTCTTCCGGCACACCGAAAGCACCCAGGTTCACGGTAACTGCCTTCAGCTCCTGCAAGCCCTGGTCAAAAATCTCGTTGCGGCCCTGATAGCCCTCCAGGGCAGTCAGAACCTGGTCATTGGTGCCGGTGATGGAAATGAAGCGCAGGATTTCCTCCGCCTGCTCCTGGGTCAAACCGCAGTCCTCCAGCAAAATGACCTTGACCTTTTCCGGCCCGATTTTATCCAGCTTGTCCACGGTACGCATAATGTCTCCGGACTGCTCCGACAGCCCCAGCATGGCATAGAAGCCGGTGAGGATCTTCCGGTTGTTCACCCGAATCTGGAACCGGCTCAGGCCGAAGCCCCGGAAAACCTTGTAGATAATGGCAGGGATCTCTGCCTCGTTGAGGATATCCAGCTTGCCGTCACCGATGATGTCAATGTCTGCCTGGTAGAACTCCCGGAAGCGGCCGCGCTGGGCCCGCTCGCCCCGGTAGACCTTGCTGATCTGGAACCGGCGGAAGGGGAAGGCCAGCTCATTGTAGTGCAGTGCCACATACTTTGCCAGAGGCACCGTCAGGTCAAACCGCAGTGCCAGGTCGCTGTCGCCCTTGGTGAAGCGGTAGATCTGCTTTTCCGTCTCGCCGCCGCCCTTGGCCAGCAGAATCTGGGCATCCTCAATGGCAGGGGTGTCCAGAGGGGCAAAGCCGTAGGAGGCGTAGGTGGTGCGCAGGATCTCCAGCATTTTTTCAAAGCGGATCTGCTTGGCAGGCAGCAGCTCCATAAAGCCGGACAGGGTCCGGGGCTTGATAATTTCCATATTTTCTTCCTTTCAAAAGCATTGTCATTGCGGTTTTTGAGACCGCAATGACAAATTCCTATCTGTTTTCTATAGATTGTCAGGATCAAGGAAGCTCTGATGAAATCGGCAAGAGCTGACAGCGAGAGATTTTGTCTTCAAACTGCAAGATTGGGGCAAAAGATCCGCTGATCAGCCGCAGACGATTTCTTCAGAGTTTCCTTAAAACCGGGTCTTGGAACGCACCATTTCTCTCCAGTCCAGATCGCCCCGCTGCAGGCCCATGATGAGCATTTCCGCAGAGGCAAGGTTTGTGGCAATGGGGACATTGTGCTTGTCGCAGTGCCGGATGGTTTCGATCATCTGGCTGTCATCCCAGGGCTCGTGGCTGTTGGGATCGGTAAACAGCAGCACCAGGTCGATCTCATTGTAGGCAATGCGGGCGTTGATCTGCTGATGGCCGCCCTGCTTATGGGACAGCAGCAGGGTGATGGGCAGGCCGGTATTATCCGCAATCAGGCGGCCGGTGGTGGCAGTCGCGTACAAATTGTGCTTGAGCAGCACACTTTTATAGGCAGTACAAAATTGAACCATCAGTTCCTTTTTCTTATCGTGTGCCAGAAATGCGATATTCACAACGGTCACTCCTTTATTTTCTTTCTATATATAACAATTTCTGTGGATCTTTAACGAAGGCGCATGGGCTCCGGGTAGCCCTGAATCCGCCGGGCGATTCGGCAGAAGGCCCGGGCTGCGTCCCCTCGGGGCGCATAGCGCAGCACCGGCTTGCCGAAGGCCGCCGCAAGGGTGATATCCGGATCCTCCAGAATGACCCCCAGCAGGGGCAGTCCGGCGGTATCCATCACATCGTCAATGGTTTTTCGGGTGGCTTGCAGCATCCCCCGATCCACCCGGTTGACAATCAGCCGCACATCCTGCCTGCCGGCCAGTTCCAGCAGATCTCCCACCCGGGAGGCATCCCGGACGGCAGCCGGGCCGAAGCCGGTGACCACCAGAAAGCGGTCGGCATTGTCCGCCGCCAGGTGAAAGCCTGCCTCCACCCCAGCCGGGGCATCCAGCAGGATGAAGTCAAAGGCATCCCGGGCATTTCGCAGCATGGCCCGGAAGGCGGAAAGGTCAATCTGATCTGCCCGGCAATTCATGGGGGCCGTCAGAAAAAAGAGGCTGGGAAACATGGGATGCTTTGCCGCCTGCTCCAGAGGATAGGCGCCGCTGCACACATCCAGGAAGGATAGACCTGCGCATTCTGACATACCCAGAGAAATGTCCAGATTCCGCAGACCCACATCGCAGTCGATACACAAAATCCGCTGTCCGCTCTGCGCCAGGGCCTGTGCGATGCCGGCGCAGACAGATGTTTTTCCTGTGCCGCCCTTTCCGGACAGAAGTGCCAGGATCTCGCCCAAGTCTGATACCTCCCAATCATAGTTTAATTCCATTATAAAGCCATTTCGCACAAAAATCAAGCACTTTATAGGGATATTTTCAAATGTTTTCATCGGAATAAACAAAAAAACCGGCCGCCCGCAGCCCACCGCCTCCATGAAAAAGGGGTTGCATGGGGTGGGAAAGTAGGCTATAATAGGAGAGAAAAAGGGCTTATGCCCGGAAAATGGAGGAATGATACCCATGTTCCAAGCAATGATTGATAATCTGAAGGCAAATCCCCGTTCCATCGTCTTTACCGAGGGCCACGATGCCCGTATTCTGGAAGCAACTGCCCGCCTGGTGGAAGGCGGCTTCCTGCGCCCCATTCTGGTGGGCAATGTTGAGGAAGTCAAGGCCAACGCAGCCAAGGGCGGCTTCAACATCGAGGGTGTGGAAATTCTCGACCCCGCTACTTATCCCGAAATGGATGCCATGGTGGATGCCATGGTGGCACTGCGCAAGGGCAAGATGACCCCCGAAGAATGCCGCACCGCTCTGTCCAAGGGCAACTATTTCGGCACCATGCTGGTGAAAATGGGCTACGCCGACTCCCTGCTGGGCGGCGCTACCTACTCCACCGCAGATACCGTCCGTCCCGCCTTGCAGCTGGTCAAGACCCGCAAGGGCGTGAATCTGGTGTCCTCCTGCTTCATTCTGGTCCGTGGACAGGAAAAGCTGGCCATGGGCGACTGCGCCATCAACCTGGGCTATGAGGATCGGAAGGACAAGGAGGGCAATGTTGTCCTCACCGCCGCACGGCAGCTGGCTGAGGTGGCTGTGGAAACTGCCAAGACTGCCAAGGTGTTCGGCATTGATCCCAAGGTGGCCATGCTGAGCTTCTCCACCAACGGCTCCGGCAAGGGCGGCACCGTGAAGCTGAGCCATGATGCCGTAATCGAAGCCAAGGCCATGGATCCCCAGCTGTGCATTGACGGCGAAATGCAGTTTGATGCCGCCGTTGCTCCCGAGGTAGGCCAGCTGAAGTTCCCCGGCTCTCCCGTGGCAGGCTACGCCAACACCTTTATCTTCCCCACCATCGAAGCCGGCAACATCGGCTACAAGATCGCCCAGCGCCTGGGCGGCTTTGAAGCCTACGGCCCCATCCTCCAGGGTCTGGCCGCTCCCATCAACGACCTGTCCCGTGGCTGCAACGCCGACGAGGTCTACAAGATGGCCATCATCACCGCTTCTCTGGTCTAAGGAAGCTCTGATTAAATCGGAAAGAGCTGGTAGCGAGAGATTTTGTCCTCAGGCAAGGTTTGGGAAACGGAGGAATACTGTATGTATTTCCCGTTTTTCAAACCGCAGACTGGGGGCAAAAGATCCGCTTCCCAGCCGCAGACGATTTATTCAGAGTTTCCCTAATTTTCCAGGCAGCATCGCATAAATTCAGCCGTCTCCACGAACGGAGACGGCTGTTTTTTATTTGGTCGTTTGCGCCCCGCGCGCTCTGGGCCCCTTGGGGGCGGTGGCGTGGTAGCTCATGTCCAGGAGGATCTTCAGCTGATCCTCGGACACGCTTCCGTCCAGGGCGGCGGTGATCCAGTTTTCCTTGTTCATGTGATAGGCCGGGAAAAATCCAGGTTCTGTCCGCAGGGTTCCCGTGAGGATGGGATCACATTTGAGATTGACCACGTCCATCCTTTCCTCCCCGGAAAGACCCAGCTTGTTTCTGGGCACATCCATGATGAGGGCAAACCATTTTTTGTTTCCGCCGTGGCGGAATACGGTATGCTTCGGATGCCGGAGCCAGGGGTGGTCTGCCTCCGCCTGGTACTGCTCCAGGATATAGGTCTGTAATGCTTCCCGATCCATAGGAGCCTCCTTTTTTCCAGGGTGTTGCACCGCCGGATTTCATTTGCAAATGTATGATGGTGCATTGTCGGCGCACCGAAATGTTTGCGGCGGTGATTCGGCGGCACCGTCTGCGTAGGGGCGGATAGTATCCGCCCGGCGATTCCCATTGGGAATCGCGCGGCACATCGTGCCGCAATGTACCATGTTTCGACATGATACCGCCGAATTTCACTGCAAAATGTTTGATAGTTCCATTGTCGGCGCTTTGCGCCGACGTTGTTTCCCCATTGGGGAAACAACCGGGCGGCTAATATGCCGCCCCTACGAACGCACCGAAATCTCCCCTTGGGAATTTGGCGGCGCACGTCCACATTATCTACCGGTGCAATCTGCTTAATGCCCCCATTTGTCGATGAGGGAGCGGATCTGGGAGGCCAGTTTGGCGTTATCCTTGTTGGTCATGCCCCGGCGGGCCTTTACCAGATGCAGCAGCTCTTCGGCGGCGCTGACCAGATCCTCAAAGACCTGACGGGCCCGCTGGCTGCCCTTGAATTCTTCGGCCCGGTCGATGCGCTTGCCCTCGGTGTATACGGTCATTCTGCCGGTGAGCAGATCGTACTCCGTGCCGCTGTAGGGGGCATCGGCGCAATAGCCCAGATCCTCCAGGGTCTTTCGGAAGGCTTCGCAGTTGTCCTCGTCACCGTGATTGACAAATACCTTGCCAGGCTTCTGCTGGAAATGGCCGATCCAGTGCAGCAGCCCCGCCTTATCCGCATGACCGGAGGTTCCCTTCAGGGTGGCAATTTGGGCATTGACAGCGATCTCCTCGCCAAAGAGCTTAACGGAGTCTGCCCCGTCCTGGAGCTTCCGGCCCAGGGAGCATTCGGCCTGATAGCCCACAAAGAGAATAATGCTGTCCTTGCGCCACAGATTGTGCTTCAGATGGTGGCGGATCCGGCCTGCTTCGCACATACCGCTGGCAGAGAGGATGACTTTTGGTTCCGGATCCAGATTGATCTGCCGGGATTCCTCGGAGGTCACCGACAGGTGCAAGCCCTGGAACCAGATGGGGTTGATGCCCTGATGGATCATGTCCAGGGTCTGCTGATCAAAGTTGGACTCGCTGCTTTGCAGGAAAATCCCGGTGGCCTCCACCGCCAGAGGGGAGTCCACATAGACCGGGAAGTTGTAATGCCCCTTCACCAGACCCTGCTGCTTGATCTCCCGGATCAGATAGAGCATTTCCTGGGTGCGTCCCACGGCAAAGGCCGGGATCACCAGATTGCCGCCCTGATCCAGGGCCCGCTGGATGCAGTCTGCCAGCTCCTGGATGGGCCAGCTCCGGTCTGCCTCGTGGAGACGGTCGCCATAGGTGGACTCAATCACCAGATAGTCTGCCTCCGCAATGGGCTTGGGGTCGTTGAGCAGGGGCTGGTTGGTGTTGCCCACATCGCCGCTGAATACGATCTTCCGGGTGTTCTGCCCTTCCGTCAGCCACATCTCAATGGAGGCACTGCCCAAAAGATGCCCGGCATCGTTCATGCGGATGACGATTCCCTCTGCCGCCTGCACCGGCTCTAAGTACCGGCAGGGCCGCAGCAGTTTGATGGCCCCCACAGCATCGTCCAGGTTGTACACCGGCTCCACCGTTTCTTCACCGGCCCGCTCGGCCTTCCGGTTGCGCCACTCCGCTTCCGACTCCTGAATGTGGGCACAGTCCCGCAGCATGATGTCGCACAGGCAGCAGGTGGCCTCGGTGGCGTAAATCTGTCCCTTGAAGCCGTCCTTGTACAGCTTGGGCAGCATTCCGGAGTGGTCAATGTGGGCGTGGGTCAGAAAGACTGCTTCAATCTGGTTGGCGGCAATGGGCAGGGGCACATTCTGGAACACGTCAATTCCCTGCTCCATGCCGCAGTCCACCATGTAATACCGTCCGCCCACCTCCAAAAGGGTGCAGGAGCCAGTCACCTCATGGGTCGCGCCGATAAATTGTATCTTCATAACAGATCGCCTCCGGTTTCTTTTATTCGGTTTCCGTATTCTAAATATATACCAATCCAAACCGTTTTGCAACCCCGGTGCGCTTCCTTAACAAAATTATGAAAAAACCATTGTTATCCGGGGAAGTACGTGGTATAATGAATATTAGTGCTGAACTGCCCACCCCCCTCCGGGCAAATCGACGGCACAGCAATACCAATACTGTGAGGATGAAAAAATGAAGAGATTTGTAAGCTGCCTGCTGGCAGTGATTATGGTCTGCTCCCTGCTGGCCGGCTGCGCCGCCCCCGGCAAGGACAGCACCGCAGGCGAAACCGCCGCAAATGCCGGTATCTTTTATGAGCTCACCGGCATTCCCGAAAATCAGACTGTCATGACCGTCAGCGGAGTGGACATCACCGCCCAGCAGTACCTGTACTGGCTGGCCTACCTGTGCACCTCCATGGAGTACAACATCACCAGCTACAACGCCTACTACGGTGTCTACGGCAATCTGGTGAACCAGGATGATTCCACCGTTCTGTGGAACAACGAATTTGAAGACGGCAAAACCCTGGCCCAGTACGTCCGGGACGAGACCGAGTCCACCCTGCGCTTCTACACCGCCATTGATCAGATGGCTCAGAAGTACAAGGCCGGTCTGGATGCCGAGGATGAGGCCGCCATGGCCCAGAAGCTCAGCGATGCCATTTCCGAGATGGGCGGTCAGGACGCCTTTGACACCTACTTAAAGAAGCTGGGCATCTCTCAGGATACCTTCCAGGAGCTGTCCGCCTCCGGCTACCTCTTTGACAACCTGCTGAAGCTGGTGCTGGAGCAGGGTACCGATCTGTACCTGACCCCGGAAAAGTATGACAACTACGCCACCTTTGCCGACCACATCCTGCTGACCACCATCGACACCACCTCCGGCGAGCCTCTGCCTGCCAAGGAGATCCAGAAGAAGAAGGCCCTGGCCGACGACCTGCTGGCCCAGCTGCAAAACGCCAAGCCAGAGGAGCTGGAGACCCTGTTCGCTAAGCTGGCGGATGAGTACAGCGAGGATACCGGCCGGAAGGAAAACCCAGACGGCTACATTTTCAGCCCCGGAACCATGGTGCAGATCTTTGAAGACACTGCCAAGTCCCTGCAGGTGGGTCAAATCAGCGACATTGTGGAAAGCGACTACGGCTACCACATCATCCTGCGCAAGGATCTGGCCGCCGCTCTGGAAAGCAACCCCGAAAAGAAGGTAGAGCTGGCCCAGAAGCACCTGACCACCCTGCTGACCATCCTGAGCCAGGAAGCCACCGTGACCACCACCCCGGAAATTGAGGAACTGGATATCGCCCAGTTCTACCCCGCCTACGCCGCAAAGGTCAAGGAGCTGACCATCGCCAACGCCGATGCCATGGGCGAAGAAATGCGCGCCGCCCAGGCTGCCGAGACTACCGAAACCGCTGCCACCGAGGAAAGCAAATAGCCCATTGCCTTGCTTTTTCCCAGGGAATGTGATATATTTTTTGAAAACAACCAAGATGAGGTGTGATTCATGGCATTGCAGGAATCGGGAGAAATGTATTTGGAAACCATATATGTGCTGTCCCAGCAGAGCCCCTATGTGCGCAGCGTGGATGTTGCGGAGCACATGGGCTTCTCCAAGCCCAGCGTCAGCCGGGGCATGGGCATTTTGAAGCGGGACGGCTATCTGATCATGGGCAAGGACGGCAGTCTGACCCTGACTGAGGAAGGAAAGCAGCTGGCTCAGAAAATCTATCAGCGGCACACCGTCATCCGGGATCTGCTGATCCATCTGGGGGTTGACCCCCAAGTGGCCGCCCAGGATGCCTGCCGCATGGAGCACGTCATCAGTGACGATACCTTCCAGGCCATCTGCCGCCATGTGAAGGGAATGTAATTTGCGAATAATTTTGCCGGGATTCCAACAGGAATCCCGGCTTTTCTATCTAAATAGTGCTTTGTACCGGCAGCTGCACCGCAACGGTGGTACCCTGGGAGGAGCTGTCCTCCACCCAAACACTGCCGCCGTGGAGATTGGCGATCTCCCACACCAGAGAAAGCCCCAGCCCCACCCCGCCGTAGGCCCGGCTGCGGGACTTGTCCACCCGGAAAAAGGGGTGGAAAATACTCCGATGAAATTCCGCCGGGATGCCGTATCCGGTATCGGAAACACGGATCTGAAGCTGATCCGGCTGGCTCTGAATGCAGATATCCACCCGGCCCCCGGGGCGGTTGTACTTGATGGCGTTCTCCGTCAGGTTAAACAGCAGCCGGTAGATCAGGGTGTCGCTGCCGATCAGTGTGCCGTCCCCTGTTTTTTGAAGGCGGATCCCGCTTTTCTCTGCCAGAGGGGCAAGATCTGTGAAGATCTCCTCCACCATCGGCCCCAGCTGCACCGACTCATTCCGGGCCACCTGCTGCAAGCTGCTCATTTCCAGCAGGGTCTTTGTCATCTGGGTCAGCCGCTCTGTCTGCTCCTGCAAAAGCCGGAGAAACTCCGCCGTTTCCGGCAGCACATTGGGATGCTCGGCGCTGAACAGCTCTAGCTGGGCCTGCATCAGCGCCAGAGGTGTGCGCAGCTCGTGGGCAGCATTTCCCGTGAACTGCTGCTGGGTGACAAAGGCGTTGTTCAGCCGATCCAGCATCTGATTGAAGGAGCGGCTCAGCTGCCGCAGCTCCGGCAGCACATCCTCATGGATCTTCATATCCGCCAGGTTGTTCAGCTGCACCTGCTCCACCTGGGCGGCAAAGCGGTGCAAAGGCCGGAGGGCGCAGCCGCTGACAAAATAGGCAAGGATCCCGGAAAATACCGTCACCGCCGCCGCAATGTACCAGCCGGTGATGCAGAAGGATTCCTGGGCCCCATGGATGATGACCGTCAGATCCTCCCCACTGCCCAGGGCACTGGGGTCAAAAAAGGCCGGTTCCCCGCTGACAGCACAGTCCTGCAAGGAGGCCCCAATGGAACCCATATAGTGCATACCGGAAGAACAGATCAGCAGCTTCATGCTGATGCAGGTGATGCCGATGAGGGCAACGCTCATCAGGGTGATGCGCCATTGCAAAGAGAGTTTTTTCACAGCGGCTGCCCTCCCATGAGATACCCCTCCCCGATCCGGTTGCGGATGGGATCATAGCCCAGAGCGGTGCGCAGCTTCTTGCGCAGGGCGGAAATATGCACCCGGATGGAATTGCTGAAGCAGTCCACGCTGTTGTCCCAGACGTGCTCCATCAGCTCCTCCTGACTCACCGGCCGCCCCTGATGCACCATCAGATATTCCAATATCCCCGTCTCCTTCCGGGTCAGGGTCAGCACCTGGCCGTCCACCGAAGCGGATCTGGCCCGGGTATCAAAGGACAGGGCTCCGCAGGTTAGCAGCACATCACGCTGGGTAAATTGCCGCAGGGTCAGGCTGCGGATCCGGGCTTCCAGCTCTGCCAGATGGAAGGGCTTTGCCAGATAGTCGTTGGCTCCGGCATCCAGTCCCGCCACCTTGTCCTGAACCTCCCCCCGGGCAGACAGGATCAGCACCGGGGTCTGGCGGTCTGTCCGGCGCAGGGTGCGCAGCACCGTCATGCCGTCCCTGCCCGGCAGGTTCCGGTCCAGCAGCACCAGGTCGTAGCGTTCCACCCCCAAAAGCTCCAGCGCCTGCTCCCCATCGTAGCAGAAATCCACACTGTAAGCCAGCCGCCGCAGACTGCGGACAATGGTCTGGCACAGATCCCGCTCGTCCTCAACTACCAATAGATGCATAACATCCCTCCTTCCTTTCATCTCAGCCGTTTCTTATATCAGATTATAGCAGAAATAAGTAAAGTTTTTGTTAAGAACACGATCCTTAACGCAGATTTTAACGCCGCTGCGCTATGATAGGATCAGAACAGGACATCCCGGCGGATGTGGGTTCCTGCCTGTCGGTCAACGCCGCAAAATAAGGGCAACACCGCACTTTATCTTGGGGCAAAATCTCTCACTGCTGTCTCTTGCCGAATTATGCGGTGCTGCCTTAAAAATCACAAGGAGGAAACAATATGATTAGAAAAAAGCTTTTCACACTGCTGCTGGCCTTTGCCATGGTGTGCAGCCTGACGGCCTGCGGCGCAATGGGCAAGAAGGCCGCTATGACAGACATGGATATAAAAAGCGGCAGCATGGACAAAATGGACATGGAAGCCAAAAGTGAAACCACGGATCCCATGGCTATGGAACCCATGAAGGATGAAATGGGAGATCCCTGCATGTGCGGTCAGGACAGCATGTGCATGGCCGGGGAGCTGTGCAAGGATGGCTGTATGTGCATGAAGGACGGCATGTGCACCGATGGGTGTATGTGCATGGAGGGCGGCTGCATGGAGGGCGGAATGTGCAGCTCCCAGTGCATGTGCAGCAAAACAGAAATGGACAGCAAAGAAGCCATGAATGAAGATATGAATAAGGAGATGCCAGAAAGATGAATGTAACAAAATCTGTCAGCAGGCTGCTGACACTGCTGCTGGCCGTTGTGATGGTGTGGGGCCTGACAGCCTGCGGCGCAAAGGACACCAAAAAGATGACGGACATGCCGGATATGATGGAAACCACCGCTGCCATGACCGGGGAAGAAATGGATCTGGAGGCGGCCATGGCCAAGCACCAAATGCTGATGGAGCAGGAGTTAAAGATCCTCTCAGAAAACACAGCGCTTTGGGATAAGGTCTTTCTGGAAGCCGACAAGGGCATGGCCATGATCGAGGATGGAAAAAACTACGGAGAATTCCTGCTGGATACCATTGAAAAAATCAAGGATCAGTTTACGGAAGCGGAACTGACGCTGCTGCAAGCCGCCGCTGAGCAGATCAGCCAGATTGAAAAAGAAGTGACCCAGCTGGAGGAGCAGTACCCCAGCCTGTCCGATGTCCCTCCCGATGAAGATCCCATGGTCCCCATGATGCCGGATGAGGAGGATATGGAGAAATTCCCGGCCTTTACCGGCAAGGATCTGGACGGCAAGGACGTGACAAGTGAGGATATTTTCTCCAAAAATGCCGTCACCGTGGTGAATTTCTGGTTTACCACCTGCGGCCCCTGTGTGGGCGAGCTGGAGGATCTGGATGCGCTGAATCGGGAGCTGGCCGAAAAGGGCGGCGCAGTGATTGGCATCAACGCCTTCACCCTGGATGGGGACGAGAAAGCCATCCAGGAAGCAAAGGAGCTTCTGATGAAGAAGGGCGCCGCCTATCAGAATGTGTATTTCCCCTCGGACAGCGAAGCCGGACGGTTTGCCGCAATGGTCTATGCTTTCCCCACCACCTATGTGGTTGACCGCAGCGGAAACATTGTCGGCGATCCCATCATCGGCGCCATTACCAGCAAGAGCCAGGAAAAGGCCCTGAAAGCCCAGATCGACCAGGCTCTTTCCGCAGACATGAGTTAAGATAAGGGATACTCTGCCGGGGCTGCGGCGCATTCTTCTGGGAATGCCAAGCCCCGGCATTTTCCGATCCTTCCCCGCCAGAAAGGAGGCACGAACCATGTATCGAAAGCTATTGGCCCTGGTGCTTGCCGGGGCGCTGCTGAGCGGCTGCACCGGCAGCCGGACGGCCATGCCCCAGGAAACCCAGCATAAGAATATGAATACAGAATCCCATGCAATATCCCAAAAGGAGGAATGGATGATGGACACAACGGAAAATGTCATCTACCTGGCAGGTGGATGCTTCTGGGGACTGGAACAGCTGATGCAGTCCATCCCCGGGGTGGTGGATGCCCAGAGCGGCTACGCCAACGGCACCTGTGAGGCGGATGCTTCCTATCAAACCGTCTGTAAGGGCAATACCGGTTTTCGGGAGACGGTGCGGGTGGAATATGACCCGGAGAAGGTCAGCCTGGATGCCCTGCTGCTGGCCTACTTCTATGTGATCGACCCCACGGTGGAAAACCGCCAGGGCAACGATGTGGGCACCCAGTACCAAACCGGCGTGTATTACACCAACGAAAAAGCAAAGAACACCGTAGAACGCATTGCCGCCATAGAACGGGGCCGCAGCAAGAAGTTCTTTGTGGAGATCGGCCCTCTGCAAAACTACTATCCTGCCGAAGAATACCACCAGAACTATCTGGAAAAGAACCCCGGCGGCTACTGCCACATCCCCAGAGCCGAAATGGAGCTGTTTTCCCGGCTGCGCATTGATCCGGGAGATTATCAGAAGCCGGCGGCAGAAGCCATCCGGGACAAGCTGACGGCAGAGCAGTATCAGATCACCCAGCAAAACGGCACCGAGCGGGCCTTCACCGGCCAGTTCTGGGATCAGTTTGAAAAGGGCATCTATGTGGATGTGGTCACCGGGGAGCCCCTTTTCTCCTCCACGGACAAATTTGCCAGCGGCTGCGGCTGGCCCGCCTTTACAAAGCCCATCGAAGCCCCGGCGGTGGTGGAGCTGGAGGACAACAGCCACGGTATGCGCCGCACCGAGGTACGCAGCCGGGCAGGCGACTCCCACCTGGGCCATGTGTTTACCGGCGACCCGGAATCCCCCAACGGCGTGCGCTACTGCATCAACAGCGCTTCTCTGCGCTTCGTGCCCTACGCAAGCATGGAAGCCGAGGGCTATGGGTATCTTCTGGATCTGTTTGAGGAATAAGTTCCCCCGGCAGACGGAACCCCCCAATTTGGCAAACAAATTGGGGGGTGGTTTTTGACAAGCTGAAACACCCCCTGTCTGACCGGGCAGGGGGCATTTCATAACTGGAGATACTTTTTTAAGGAGGTATTGGGTGTGCGATTTTATGCCAGGGCTGCGCCCAGGGCACGACATTGGGTGATGGCTTCGGCATCGGGGGATTCCTGGCAGATGACACTGGGGTGCTCCAGCTGTGCCCCATTGGCACGGCAGGTGTCCTCCCAGGTGCGCATCCATTCGCCGTCCCCCCAGCCGTAGGAGCCGAACAGGGCGATGGGCTTCCCTTTGAGAAGGCTTTCGCAGGCTTGGAACATGGGCTCAAATTCGCTTTCTTCCAGCACCTCGCCGCCCATGGCAGGACAGCCGAAGGCGATGGCATCGTATTGGGAAACCAGATCGGCACCGAACTGATCGGCAGAGATCAGGCTGGCTTCTGCTCCGGCTTCCTGGGCACCGGCCGCCACGGCCTGGGCCATAGCCAGGGTGTTTCCGGTTCCGCTCCAGTAGACAATGGCAATTTTACGCATAGGGATCTTCCTTTCTGTGCTGCTGTCACCCGGCCACGGCAAGCTGTTCCAGGGCAATGCCCATGGCCCACTGCCGGCAATAGATCCGGGTGCAGGTTTTGTATTGGTCAAATTTTCGTTGGGCACCGGCTTCATCGCCATAAACCTTCCAGCAGCCGGTGCATTTGCAGGGACGGTTTTCCAAAAATCCCCGGACATCCTCCGGGGGATACCCCAGAAACAGGCCGATTTCATGGGGAAATTCCTTTTGGGTGCGCAGGCGGTTGGCAAGGCAGGTCAGGCACTGTCCGCAGCTTTGGCAGTCATAGCCCAAGGGTTCCAGAATCTGCCGGGCTTCCCCCCGGCGCAGATCGTCCCCCAGTCCGCTGGGACGGTACAGGTAGATCAGCACTCTGGTTTCGTAATACAGTAGGGGCAGCACCCGCAGCCCCTTGGCCGCCAGTCTGCGGTTCAGACGGCGCAGAGCCGCCGTGATCTGGGCCTTGTCGGTATAAGGACAGGTGAACAGGGATGCGGTTTTGATCCCTGCCAGCGTCGGTGCACCGTTGCGGATTAGCCGTTCTTCAGACATGAGCCGCCTCCGCTCTGGCCCGCAGGCGCTGCCGCAGGATCCCCTTGAGCTGATACAGAAGCATCATCACGATACAAAGCCCACTCAAAGCACCGGGGCAGGCAAATATTCTGGATAATGCATTGCCGAAAGAAACCATGGCAGCCGCCTCTCTTAGTTAGCGTAAGCTAACCATTGGGGTAATTTTTAGTTAGCCTTTGCTAACCATCAACATCATACACCATGATCCTTCGTTTGTCAAGGGCTTTTTGCAGAAATTGGGGATTTTTTGATATAAGAAAATAAGTCCCGGTTATTGACAGAAACCGTAGGTTTATGGTACTATACAACAAGTGTACGGAAACACCACAAGGAAAGCGCCGGGGTTCTTCCGGCGCTTCTGTGATGAATGGACTTTTTCTGCCCACCTGCCACCCGGCAGAGGGGCTTTTTTTCACAGGAAGGGAGGAAATGCCATGCTTTATGCCGTTCTGGCAATGTTTGTGGCATATTTGCTTTATTTGCTCTGGGAAAAGTGGGAAAATGACCGGGCGATCCGGTCCTTTCAGCACGTTATCCATGTCAACGGCATCCGGGGCAAGACCGGGGTATGCCGGTTGATAGATGCCCATCTGCGGGGGGCGGGCTACCGGGTGTTTACCAAAACCACCGGATCCACCCCCTGCTATATCGACACCCAGGGGGTGGAGCATAAGATCCGCCGCTGGGGCAACGCCAACATCGGTGAGCAGCTGTCCATGATCCGCAAGGCCCACCGGGAAAAGGCGGAGATCCTCATTATCGAGTGCATGGCTGTCCAGCCGGAGCTGCAAATAACAGCCCAGGAGCAGCTGGTTCACGGAGATTTGAATGTCATCACCAATGTCCGCTATGACCATGTATTTGAAATGGGGGACAGTCTGGAGCAGATTGCAGACAGCCTTGCCGGAACCATTCCGGAAAATGGGGTGCTGTTTACATCCGATCCGGACTTCTACCCCCGGTTCTGCCAGCTGGCAGAGAAAAAGAACACCCAGGTGATTCTGTGCACCCCCTCCCCGGAGGCTCCCTGGGAAAACGATGCCATTGCCTGCGCCGTGGGCACCTATCTGGGGATCCCGGCGGATACCTACCCGGCGCACTGGGGGCTGTATCAGGAGGATTTCGGCAGTCAGAAGTGCTATCCCACGGAAAAGGGGCAGTTTTACAACCTGTTTTCCGCCAATGATCCCATATCCTCCCGGAATCTGCTGCTGCAAAGCGGGCTGGATCTGGATGGAGCAACGTTCCTGTACAACAACCGGGCGGATCGTCCCGACCGGCTGCTGCTCTTTGCCCGGTACTTTTTCCCCCAGTACCCCGGGGCACGGATCCTGGTGATGGGGGAGGCCAGAGGGCTGGCTCTGCGGATGCTGAAAAAGCAGGGTCTTTCTGCCCGCGCAGTCAAAAACTGGCGTGAAGCCCTGGATATTGCCGATGGCTCCCTGGTGGTGGGTCTGGGAAATATCAAGGGACAGGCCTACGATATGATTACCTGTATGGAAGGAGGCGGTCACCATGAGTGAGCTGGCGGTGCTGGCCCTGCTGGTGAGCCTGGTATTTACGGAGCTGACCAACCTGATGCCCGGCGGCATCATTGTTCCCTTTTATTTTGTGCTGTATCTGGATGACCCGGTGAAGATTCTGGCCACGGTGCTTTCGGCGCTGATTGCCATGGGCGCAGTGAAGGTGCTCTCCCGGTTCGTGATCCTCTACGGCCGGAGAAAATTTGCGGTGTACCTGATTATCGGTATTCTGGAGAAGATTCTCTTTACCTATCTGTACTTCGGAAATTCCTATATGTTCTACAACCTGTCTATGACCATTGGCTATCTGGTTCCGGGCATTCTGGGCCGGGAGATGGAAAAGCAGGGGATCGCAAAGACCCTGGGGGCCCTGACCGTGGTGGTACTGCTGGTGCGAATGCTCCAGGTGCTCCTGACATAAGGACGGAAACATGAAAAAAGAAAATCAATGCAGGATTCTGGCCCTTTTGGTGCTGGTTGGGGCATTTTTCCTGCTGGAAGCAACCAAGCAGATCCTTCCTGCCCAGGATTTCCTTCAAAAGGAAGAAGCCTCCCGGCAGGCGGAAGCCTGCTATCAGGCCATCTGTCAGGAAAAGCTGGACAGAGGGCTTTCCATGGATCCCAGTGCGGATATCAATAAGACCGGCATGATCGGTCTGGATTACTCCTATATCACCACCACCATTGGCAACCTGGAGGCCAAACGCACCTCCACCAATCCCAACATGGCGGCGGTGGTGGTGGATATGCTCCAGGAGCTGAAGCTCCAGCCTGGGGACAAGGTGGCGGTGAACTGCTCCGGCTCCTTTCCTGCCCTGAACATTGCGGTAATGTGCGCCGTAGGAGAAATGGAGCTGGATCCCTTTCTCATCACCTCCTTCGGCTCCTCCACCCATGGCGCCAACGATCCGGATTTTACCTATCTGGATATGGAGCACCTGCTGGTAAGCAAGGGTCTGCTGACCCACAAAAGCGACCTGTTTTCCATCGGCGGCATGGAGGATGTGGGCAAGGAAATGCCCCAAGATGTGATAGACACCATCGTGGCCCGGATCAAAAGCTACGGCTACACCCAGTTCTATGACGATGATCTGATCCACAACGTCCTGGCCCGGTACGACATCTACCGCAGTCAGGGAGATGTGAAGTGCTTTATCAACGTAGGCGGCAACGATGCCTCCTTCGGCGACAGCAGCGTCATGGTGCACACCGACGGCGGCATTCTTACCCAGCTTTCGGAAAAGGACAATTCCACCGGTCTGGTGCAGCTGTTTTTGAAGGACGGCACCCCGGTGATCCATCTTCTGAACATCAAAACTCTGGCGGCGGACTACGGCCTGCCCATTGACCCGGTGCCCATCCCCCCGGTGGGACAGGGCGGGGTATACTACGAGATTTACTACCAACGCTGGATCGCCCTGACCGCCTTTGGCCTGGCAGCCCTGCTGCTGTACCTGGGCCGGGAACGGAAAAAGCCGGAAGAAATTTCCCATACATAACAAAAAATGCTCCCTGCCAGAAAATACGGCAGGGAGTTTTTTCGTCCCCCAAGTTACCGGGCAAAAATATCGAGGCGCCGAGTGGATATTTCGGTGCGCTGTAGGGGAAGATACTATCTTCCCGGTTATTTTCCCCCCATGGGGAAACAACGTCGGCGCAAAGCGCCGATAATGCAATACGAATATTCTTCCATTAAAATTCCGGGGTATAATGTCGAAACATGGTATATTGGCAACATTGTTACATTACCGGGCCAATACGTTTCTGCTCAAAAATTTGCCACGTTGGCGGGCGGATACTATCCGTTATATTATGGTGTGATCGCCCCCGGCGATCATTGGATTTTGATTCGCTGCGCGAAGCACCACCCTACACGGTCTGTGCCGCCGAATCAGCTGGGCAGAAATTTCGGTGCGTTCGCAGGGGTGGTGCGACCTACGGCGCAACGAAATTTTTGCGGCAGTGATTTGACGGCATAACGGTCGTCACCTGCGGGCATCCGGGAGCATAGGATATCCGGAGGTGATTTTTTGGCTATTGTGAAAACGGATGTACCGATGACTCCGGAGCTGTATAACCGAACGGTGCAGCTTTTGGCGGAAAAGTATCCTTTTTTGGGAACGGAGGTGCTGACCAACACGGCCTATGGCCGTCCGGTCTGGGCCATTACCCTGGGAACCGGGGAGCGGCGGGTGATTTACTCCGGGGCCCACCATGCCAATGAGTGGATCACGACCACCCTGCTTTTGAAATTTGCGGAGGACTGCGCCAGGGCTTACCAGGCCAATGGGGAGATCGGGGGATGCAGGGGAGAGGATCTGTGGCGGGAAGCGACCATCAACCTGGTCCCTATGGTGAATCCGGATGGGGTGGCACTGGTCACCGGGGAGTTGTCCTCCGGCAGCCGGGAGCTGGCCCGGGCGGAGGAGATCGCCGCCCATTTCCCCCAGATCCCCTTCCCGGAGGGCTGGAAAGCCAATTTGAAGGGGGTGGATCTGAACCTGCAATACCCCGCCGGGTGGATGCTGGCCCGGGAGATCAAATTCTCCGAGGGCTATGACCGCCCCGCTCCCCGGGACTATGTGGGCAGAGCACCATTGAATCAGCGGGAGAGTCTGGCGCTGGCAGAGTACACCGAGGAGATCGACCCGGCACTGGTGCTGGCCTACCACACCCAGGGGCAGGTGATTTACTGGCGGTTCCGGGACTATCAGGTCCCTGGGGCCAAGGCCCTGGCAGAGGAATTCGCCCGGCTCAGCGGCTACGCCCTGGCAGAGGCGCCCTACGAGTCCGGCTTTGCCGGGTACAAGGATTGGTTCATTCAGAATTTCCGCCGCCCCGGCTTTACCATTGAAGCGGGACTGGGGGAAAATCCCCTGCCGATCACCCAGTTTGATGAGATCTACCGGCAGAACCTGGGGATCCTGCTGACGGCGGCAATGCCGTAAACCTCGCGAAAAGAGGATCCGGGACATCTTTTTTTCAGATGTCCCGGTTTTTGTGACAAAAATTTGATTTCCTAAATCTCAATAATATTGACATTCTAACGGTTGTTAGGTATAATTGTATCTAACAATCGTTAGAAAGGATGGGCAAATAATGGGTGATACAAAACAGAAAATATTAGAAGTATCTTTAGACCTCTTTTCTCAAGAGGGATTTTCAGCAGTATCTATTAGAGATATTTGTGCTCAAGTCAAGATTAAAGAAAGCTCTGTTTATTATCATTTTAAGAATAAACAAGCTATTTTCGATGAGTTGATTTGTCGTTTTGAGCAAGTAGCAACTGATATGATGACACAATTAGAACAAGCATTTGCAGAACAACCTTGCTTTATTGAAAAGCCTTTTTATCAAATTGTGTGTGATACATTTTTTGAAAGTTATCTTATGGACGATTTTTGCAATAAAATAATGCGACTTCTTTTAATTGAACAATTTGGTAATTTGGAAGTTCAAAAAATATATGACCGCTGGATGTTTACAGAGCCGCTTGAATTTCAAAGCAAGATGTTTTATACACTAATGAAAATAGGAGTAATCCCACACACAGATAGTGCGTATTTAGCTATTAAATATTATGCTCCAATTCATTTTTTTGCTCAAAGATGGCTGTTTAGTGGGACATTATCAGAAGAACAAAAAAACGCTTTTCGGAAAGCTGCTTATCAG
>ERZ1035006.504-NODE-504-length-30818-cov-7.583753_pt1 | contig 30818 bp, 19 predicted proteins | sample MGYA00520694_ERZ1035006 | MGnify/ENA primary metagenome ERZ1035006 (study PRJEB33766, sample SAMN09781746) | gut metagenome | biome: gut microbiome | host: Homo sapiens | place: Madagascar | study: EMG produced TPA metagenomics assembly of the PRJNA485056 data set... | reverse complement strand
GCTTCGGGCTGTGCTGAATAATTACCTATTGCCAACTATTGTTATAATTGTTATGATTCTCTGACAAACGATCCCATCAGCTGCCCTGCCGATAAATATGGTAAGTTGTCTGAACCGCAGAATCAGATGCCACCGACACCGTCCAGTCTGCAGTCTTTACATCCACATCAAATTCTATCCCGTTCCCGGTAAATTTTAACTGCGTGGCGGCAGATTCATTGCTGACTGCGGCTGCCGGAATCTGTATCTTCCAGCTCTGCTCCGGCTCGTTATACACCGGCTGCAACTGTTGATACGCTGCTTCCGCAAGCTGTGTCATCCGCTGCTGGCTGTCCTTTGTCTGCTTCTGGATCCGGGTCGCCAGCATTGTCACCGTTGTGATCATACCGATCGCCAGCAATACGAGTACGAACGCGACCATGACTTCTACGATCGTCAGTCCCTGTTCATTTTTGCAGCTATCTTGTATTGATCTTTTGAAATTTAAGATCCGTTCCCTTATATTCATTGAGCACCTCACCATTTTCATCCACATCGAATCCCAATACTTTGCGCTTTCTCGTTAATTTCAGTCTGGCATTGATCGAGACATCTACCATCTGTGCTGCTCCGCTTTCACTATCAATCTGCATCCTGCGAATGCTCTGTACACCACCATCCTGCTCTGTGCCGCTCCATTGCTCCGCATTCTCCATCGTGACTACCTGTGTGTTGACAGTCAGTATTTTCTCGCTGTCGTTATCCTTATATAGAAAATGCCCCTGATCCAGCTCACTCAAAGCCGGTTCATAGATGCAAGAATACAAATATGTCTCATTCGTATCTTTATCCGTCATCTGTAGCTGATACTCCATATCATCATCATCCAAAGACTGGAAAAAACGATACCGTGTCGTCACAGACTCTTTTCCGCCCCTTTTTCCAAATACCTCTACCGTCAGATCCAGATACTGGTTACTGAGCTGCTTACTCTCCCAGTCATGTGACTCATTGATCGCCTCCACACCATTTTGAAAACGAATCACACTCCTGCCATAACCATCACTCAGTCCCTCTGCGATGAACTGGATACTCTCCTCTGTCGAATCCGAATCACTGTCCGGCATATAAGATTTTGCGGCATCGTAGATACCGCCGCCCGTCGCCGTCGTCAACTGTGCATCGATCGCCTCACTGAGTGTCAATGCCTGCAGATAACAGTCTTCCTGATCTCTGTGACTGCCCGTCATCAGGCTCACCTGCCCGACACCGTACAAAAGTGCGAGTGCCAGCGCAACGATCACAGCCATCACAACGAGGGCGTAGATCAACGCCACGCCCTGCTCATTGTGTATCATACTGTCTGTTTGTCCTGCCCTGTTTTTCTTATGATCCATTCGCAAACCTTCTTTTTGAATCTTCTATTTCAAGCCTTTTTTGAACCTTTTTCAAACCTTCTTCTGGCCATTTACGATTCTTTTTTTGAACCTGTTTTCAGGCACGTTTCCGCCTTCCTGTCTGATCAGGGGCTCTCCTCCGGCTTTGCGGCAGATGCCTGATACCGGCTCTCATCCTTCGGAACCGCCTGAATATATACATCCGTAATCAGTCGGCTCGTTCCGCTGATAGAGATACCGCCGTTACAGGTGACCGCATATCTCGTCTGCGGCAGACGCAGCTCATAGGTCACAACACCGTCCGTTTCGATTCTACGGATACCTGCATCAAACGTCATACGATAAGCCGCACGTACCGTCTTGCTCGCGCGGTAAGTTCCACTCACCGGATTGCGAATCACATCCAGCAGACATTCCTCCTCACCGGACAAGCTATAAATGTAGTCATAACCACCGGCTGGATTCACCTGTTTATCGGCTGCCGACTCCACATCTTCACTGCTGTGGACAATGACCCGGTCACCGCTGACTGTCAATGCATATTGTCTGCCATCCCCTGCCGTGAGTGTCAACCGGTTCTCCTTTACATAAGAAGGAACACGGAAACGATAAGTCTCATACTGCACGGTGACATTGGTAAACGGTGTACCACTCGTCGATACCGAGTTGCGCAGGCTCTCCCCAAATGACGGATACGTCTTTTCCGTCAATATCTGTTCCAGATTCGGTGTGTCAAGCATTACCCTCGGAATCTGATACGGCGTACCGCATGACCAGTAAGAGCTGATGTCCGTCGATGCCGTCGCACGAACCAGCGGTACGATATATCCTCCTGCATAAGAAATATCCTTAAACGAAGTGGCCGCCATATAAATCGACTGTTTCTTGTTCTTTAAGCTCAGCATCACCGGCTTGCCGCCCTCGCTGAGCCGTTTGTAGTTCTGGTCACCCAGAATCCGCTCCAGCTTCACATACTGTGCATAGGGTGTTCCCGGCAGTCCGTCTATGAACCGCTGTGCCTCCTCACGTGTATCAAACAGCACCGCATTCATCACATAATTGCCGTTTGCGGTCAGCCGGATATTGAACTTCAGAGCATTGGATGTAAACTGCGACTCCGTCAATACATGCTTGGCATTGCCCAGATCAATCGCATAATCCCGATAACTCCAGCTAAACGGTGCTTCTGCAAATACCGGCTGTGCCAGCCTGCTGCCGACTGTCAACCGCTTTTTCAGTCCGACCGGCGATTTAAAATAAGTACCTGTCAATGACAGATCTGTCGTTTCCGTTGCCTCCAGATCATTCTCATCCGTGTATGCAACTGCATAAATCTGAATGGTCTTTCCGGCATAATCCTCCAGACTGCACTCCGCTTCATTCTTCGCTGTGGTGAGCAGCAGCTTCCGCTTGCCATCTGACTCGACATACAGTGCGTACCTCAGGTCATCACCCTCCGATGCATCCACACGGGCACTGATATCCTGCCATGAGATGCGATACTTCAAATCGTTCTGGCTGACAAGCTTCACAGACGGCTGACTGAGTTTAGGCAGGCGTGTCCGGATGTCTATCCTCTTTTGCAGAACGCGGGGAACGACCTTGCCCTTTCCGGCTATGGTGTCCGTATCCCCCGGTGCATACCCGGTATCTCGCTGGATCACAACAAGTTCTAACTGGTACGAGGTCAGATCATCTACCGTATACTGGTAAGCGGTCTTCGCACCGCTCCTTGTAATCGGATACTTCTTTTTGAGCAGAATTCTCTTTCCCTCGTCATCCCTGCTGTAAATACGCAGTTCATAGTTGCCGGTCTGCTCTGATGCATCACTCCACTGGAATGTATAGGACAATCGGTCTTTCTGTGGATCATAGACACCACTCACATCTGTATTTCCCCCCATCGTCGGACGGTCAGACATCGCATAGTCTCTCGTCCGTGCATACACCGCATTGACATCATTACCGCTGAGCGAGACAGTGTCCCCAGCCTTTGCCGGTTTTTGTGTCGTCCTGATTCTCGTACCGAATGCCTGCGCATCTGAGAGTAATGTACCTGCCACATATTTCTGTTCTGTCTCTGTCGTATTGACGAGCAGGCTGCCATTTTTATCCAATGTGTCCGTCTCATGCCAGGTATATACCGGTCCGACACCAGTCTGTGATACCCACGCACGTACATAGAAGTACTGGGTCTTGTCAGCGTCAAAAAACTCACCCGGCAGATCAGAAAACGTCAGTTTACTGGGCTGGTCACTCACCGCCAGTTCCTTGGAAGCTAACATATGTGTATCGCCCGCACTGTCCACACGGATCAGATCTACCTGATATACCGGATAGATACCGGTCTTGGACGTATCCGATGCAACATAAACGTTGATCTTGGCATCAAGCTCACTCTGGTAGTTCTCATCAAAAGCCGCATACAGCGTCCGGATACCCGGCACAATATAATCATTCTTTCCAGACTGATACTTTGGTGTATAGACTGACGTGCTATAGCGCCCAGATGCCGGAATTGTGTGATCTTTCGACTGCGCCTGTGCATACAGCTGCCAGATCGCCTTTGACGGCGAATAATTATTCCCGGCATTGATCTTCTTAATATTAGAACCGTCAATCATATAGGACGGCTTACCCGCTGACAGGCTGCAGATTTTTGTGTTCTCCTGCTCTGTGCCCTGCCGATAGACAGCCACTTCCCAGTTGCCTGCATATGCTTTCTCATAGTCCTTCTGGTTTTCCAGTGATATCTGATATTTGTAAGTACCTCCCGACTTTACCAGCTCAAGACGGATCTGCGGGGTCAGCATCGGTTTTGAAATCTCTGCACTCGCATCGGAAGTACGTAAGCCGGATGTACCGTTTTCATTGACTGCACGCACGGATGCCTGCAGGCGTTTTCCAACCATATCTGATGTGATGTCCAGCTTCACGGAATTGCCGATACACTTCTTCTGTGACAGATATTCCGTCCCATCCTGATCCTTCACAGTCACAAGATAATATTTTACCACATTCCGCGCACCGTCGATCGAGTTTGCCCAGTTCACATTGACCGTGGCAGCCTCCGCATCTAACGCTACATTTACTTTATCCGGTGTCTCCGGCAGCAATGAACCCTCCTCATACGGCATCGCTGCCGCCAGTGAATTCTTATAATGGTCACCGATCACCTGATCTAATGTTTCACAGTCGAGCGCCTGTGCATCTCCTGTCATTGCCAGACTACTGTCCGTCATCGCATAGATCATTCCATACGGGCGTACCCGATCTGATACCTCATCTGTGAACAGTTCGTTTCCGGCAATCGTATAGTGATCTTTCTGATACGCTTTCCGCTGCGTTTCTCCGGCAGACAGCCGCTGCTGCTCAAACTGCGGCTCAATCAGATATGTCCTGCCCTTTTGATTTGCCACATACAAATACTGGGCACTGCCGTTACGCAGCCGGTCATTGTTCGTCACCTCACTGTCCACCAGACGCGGAGAAATGATGGTCTGATCATAGGCATCCAGTCTGACTGGCCTACCGTCCTCCCGCTTCAACTGAAGCGACTGCAGTACAAACGGATTCTGCTTATCACTATAATAATAACCGTATTGGTTAAACTGCTTTGCATTCTGATTGATTCCATTTTCCACATATTGTATGCGGATCGCATACACCGGCACATTCTTCGGAAATGATACCGTCTCAGTTGCCCCTTCTTTACAGATGACCTCCCTCGCCAGCGTAAAGTTATTGCCGGTCAGACTGCCTTTGTTTCCATTCGCCCCATCTGCCGTCAAGTACTCTACCCGGTAAGAGTGCGTCGCATTCTGCGCAAAGCCAAGCGACAGTTCCTTTAGCTTCATAGGCTCTTTCAACTGGATATACAGCTGCGCACCCTCTTTTGTGCCCGAAACCGTATATGCCCCTGTTCCATTCAATAACTGCTCCAGTCCCTTTGCCTGCTGCGCCTCGCTGTGAAGAATCGTATAACACATGCCGTCGCCCTGAATGCTTTCCTCTATGGATGTGCCAAAATCCCCCAGCTTCAGCTGTACCGATTCATCGACTGTTTTTTCGCCATTGTTTGTAGTGACGAGCAGTACCCGGTTGTTATAACAGATTGCTCCTTTTCCGCCGTCATACTGATAAGATACGTTAGTGGCACCGTCGTAGCAGATATATCCTTTATGACTGTTTTTCTGTATGTCTGCGTCTACCGCTACCGTAAAACAGTTGGTGATCCGCGTCTTCTCATGCCCACTCATACGGTCACTGAAAATACCGACATATCCACCGCTGCTCGCCACAAAATCTGTCGCATAATTGCGGCATCTGTCTATGTTGAGTTCCAGCTGGCTCAATGCCGTATCATTGCGGTCCGCCTTGTCACTCGTCAGAAAGGTGAGTATGCCCGAACACATAGACTTGGATACGATCGTCACATCCGGTCCATTCACACAATCGATCAGATTCACCTGTATTGCCTGTGCCGCACTCACATCATTCGCTTCATAAGTCACAATATTTCCCATGATTCCGCCGGAATCGTTCGCAGACTGTAGCGCATGTCTGCACCTACGGCCGACACCCAGAATGCTTCCGTCATTCCGGCAGGATAAAACCGTATAACTCTGGTCATCCAGCGGATGATAGAGCTGTGCCACAATACCACCGGCAGCGCCCTTGTATTCTGCCTGATAAGAAGTCTGCATCACACCATAATTCCTGCAATATTCGATACTGCCTCCCTGATCGGACCATCTTCCGATGATACCGCCGGAATAATGAGAATTGGCATTGACGATGAGTCCTGTATTGATACAGCCATACAGTCTCCACTGGTCGCTCGTCGTATTGCGCTGATAGCCGATAATTCCTCCATTTACACGCTCTGTCACACCAGTTGCTGACTCGCGCAGCACCATCGCCTGATTAATCAGGAAACACGTATCCTGATCAGACTCATTCGTTCCGATCACGCCTCCCTGTGCACTATGCTGCGAAGAGCTGCGGTTGTCAATGAGCCACTGACCGGTCACACAATACTGCATCGTGCCGCTCTGTGTGTTATAAGCAGTGATTCCTCCGATACTGCCGTTTCCGGTGAGCTGCAGCAGCAGCTTCGGTGTTCCATTGTTTTTCATCCACTGCACGACACTCTGTTTGTTGAAATGATCGGTTGATAATATATTCTGCAGATCCGGGATACCACTCGTTTTACGGCTATTGATCATTGTCCTGACTGTCTGGTTTTTATTTACCAGATATTCATAACCGACACGTTCCCGCTCTGTCTGCAGATCCACATGCGCCTGTTCGTCACTACTCTTTTTTTGATAGTTCTTTTCATAGGCGCTGATCACCTGTTTCACACCGTCTGCGATCGCTACCGCGGAATCCTCACCGGATGCCTGATAACCACTGGTCGTGACTGTGCCCTTATTAATACCGGTGATACCTCCCACCAGACCATTCTCTACGATGATCTGATTTTTATCATAGCCGGCAGAAGTATCGAGTGTACATGCCTCTATACTGCCATCTTTCTGGTTCTTTCCAACCAGTCCACCAAAGCAGCTCGCCAGATTTTCCTGTTTTGCTGCATCTAAGGTTATATTTGCCTGATACAATCCACTGACCACAGCATGGATTGATTTCACTGTGCTGTTTTGCACAGATGACGCATTTTCACCAATCAGTCCACCATAGCAGCTTCCCTTCAGGGATGCATCCTGCTCTCCTACGGTCAGATGCTCCACACTGCAATCCGAAATGATTCCCTCACCGCTGCTGCGTCCGATCAGACCGCCAAAATAAGCGCAGTTACCTAACAGTGTGATATCAAACCCCTTCACACTGACATTTTTCACATAACCGGTCGACTGCCGACGTCCGTCTGCTGACTGCCATTCATTTTTTCCGATCGCACCGCCGACCGTCAGATCTTTGTCTGACGCAGTCACGAGATGATAGTTCACATTCATCGCGCAGCCGGATACCGTGCCGGTATTTGTTCCGACAATGCCTCCGATCACCGATCCGTTACCCTGCAAGGTGACAGACGCCTGCCTGCCCTCATCTGCCTTGTCCACACTGCAGGACTCGACCGTACCGTCATTATAGGCGGCGATCACGCCCATGCTCTCATCGTTACTGCTGATCGACTGCGTTTTTTCTGCACATGCATAATTGCTGTTCTTGAGCGTGCCCTTGTTCCAGGCGCAGATACCGCCCGCACAGCTATCAATCGAGATCACATCTGCCTGATTCGTACAGTTGTCAACCCGACCGTCCTTTTCAACATAAGCGACAATACCGCCTGCATAACCATCTGCTCCATAGGCAGTGACGACTGCCTGCCCGAGATTTGCCGCCTGCCGGATCTCTCCCGATGCGAGACGTCCTGCAATACCACCCGCACAGCCGTTTGATGATGTAACAGCCGCTGCGTTCTCATAAACTGCGGTCTTATCTGTATTCTTATCTGTATTCTTATCTGTATTCTTTTTCGTGGCACGGTATCTCACAACCCTGCCATCCTGCAGCACACCGAATATACCACCGACCGTATCTACACCATTTACTATCAGCTTTTCATCCGTGACTTTTGCCGTTTGGATCTGCAGCTCTCCGCACATCACCCCTGCGATGCCGCCGACCGCTGTACCACCACTGATCTGAAGTCCGGATTTGTCTGCACCGAGTGCCCCGTCTTGCAGATAGATACCTGTCTGAATACCACTCACACCACCAATACCATAGCCGTTTAATGAACAACTGATATTGGCATTCATCTGTGAACCGTGTATCTCTCCACCTACCGCAGACACATTCTGCGTCTCATTGATGGCAAAGAGTCCTCCGACGATATTTTTTCCTTCTATTGTATAGCTCGTACCCGTATCGCTTGTACCATCACGATCTGTCACACCGACCTTGCAGTCCGTCACAGCAGCTGTCGCACCGTTGACCGCTGCGAGACCACCGACCAGCGACGAATCCTGTGTACCGAGATTCGTCTCGACCGTACAGTTCTGCAGCATTCCCAGATTGATACCCGCAATTCCTCCGAATCCGTTCTGCGCATAGATCATACCGGTCTGTTTGCAATCGGAAATCGTTGTTTTTTTCGATACAAAGCCCTGGATACCACCCACAAAGCTGCCGATCGGCTCGCTCTGATTTACCTTACCGAGTGCCTGTTTCATGGAAGCATAGGAATACGCTTTCTCATCCAGAACGGTGTGTCCAGTCTTCACCTGTTTCTTATACAGATCCGAAATGGCAATCGATCCCTCGACCAGTTCCTCTCCGGTCACACCGGATGCCTGCCAGTCGCTGACATCTCCGCTATTTGTACATTCTTTTACCTCTATAGCATCATAACTGCATCCATAGCCCAGGATTCCTCCACCGTAGCTGCCTGCGATGACCGTAGCCGCATTATCGCCGGTGATCGTCGTTGTGCCGGATGCCGCATAAGAGCCTGTGGTCAGATCCGTCAACCAGATCGTCTCATAGCCGTTGATGCTTGTGCGATCCGCAGCATCTGACGGGCGGACAGACGCAAAGACGCCGTCCATACCGTCTGGCGGAAGCATACCGACTGACGGAAGCCGCTCTGTCAGATCCGGATAGACCGTATCATAGGATGTGCCGTTCAATACGACCTTCCGCTGGTAGCCGATGATGCCTCCGACCGCATTCGCTCCATATACAGTACCGAATGCATTCGCATTGGAAAACAGTACCTGCACATCCTCCGCCTGCTTTTGCAGGATCACATTCGCACCGACCGCTCCACCGACCGCGTAACGTCCACGCACCGAATACGGCTTCACCTCATATGGTGCAGACGGCAATGCCTCCGCGCTCAGATTGATTCCAATATATCCGCCGGCATGATCACCGTTGGCATAGACCTCTCCGCCGTCCAATGTATAGTGCTTAAAATCAAAGGTTGTCTGTGTGCCGGCCATGCCAAAGACACCACCAACATTGTGATTTCCTACTACAATCGATGAAATATTCGTCTTTGTCTGATCCGCGCGCGTAACCGTTCCATACTCGTTGAATCCGACCAGACCACCGACATTGTTTCCATAGATCTGCCATACGTCCGATACCCGCGTGAAAATACTGTCGTCATAGTCAAACACCTCTGACGTACAATCCCGAATGACCGCCTGCTCCTTTTCACCCGTACCACTGCCGCGGTTAATACCCGCGATTCCGCCGATATTTCGACCTGCCCCGACTACGATTCCTTCGTTGACGCAGTCTGAGAGCACATTCCCGGCACGGTTGCTGCCGACAATGCCGCCGACATTTGAATGGCCGATCACATAACAGCTGTTCTGCAATTCCTTGGAATCTGTCATCGCCAGCCGGTTCCACGATGCACCGCTGCCTGTCTGCGGGAGGCTCGCCAGATAGCCGGCAATGCCTCCGACTTCGTCATTTCCGAGGACATAACCACCCTCTGTCGTCTGACAGTCCCTCAATTCTCCGGTCACAACACAGCCCGCAATGCCGCCGACATAGTTTCCGGTCAGATACTGTGTCAGATATGCATGCGCCTTTGTCTCCTGTATGTCGCCTTTCAATACCGCGCCGGTCGGCGCAGCATCTGCCATCTGCTCGGCAAATGCGCTGTCATTCACACCGGGCGCAGAGGTACAGTCTCTGATCCTGCCCCTCTGCAGATATCCGACGATACCGCCCGCAAAGCAGTTATCCGCATTTGCATGTGCGTCGTCTGGCTCCAGCACAGCCGCATTTTTCGTTCCACATGCCACCAGATCTGCTTTTTTGCCCTTTAAATGAATCAGACCCTCATTGCTGCAATTATCTATGATGGAATTGGTGGCATCGGTGAGCTGGCTGTCGATCTCATCCACGAGATAAATATTGCCGCTGATACCGCCGACAAACGCATTTCCGGTGATCTCCGCTGTATTTTTGACACTCGAACGATCCGCCAGATGCAGGAAATCCTCGACCTGATCCACGATCGTAAGCTTTGATCCGACCGCAGTCGCCGTCTGTCCCGCAGTGATACCGTCCGGCTCACCGACCGTAAAGCCACAGATGCCACCGATACCCGCATAGCGATAACGCTGCTGCACGGCATCCTCACCTGCCGGTGCTGCCTTATCCTCCTCATTGATCCGATAAATATATCCTTCCAGTTCTCCGGCTGTGCGGATGTCCGTCAGTGATGTCCTGCCCTCATGGACACCGCAGACCAGACCGATGCCGTGCATCTTTTCTGTCACAAGAGCCGTCCCGGATGCAATCGGTGTATAATTCAGTGCCAGATGCACCGAGGTCGTCTCATCCATTGCGATATTTTTAACCGTACCCTGATTCAGACCGCAGAGCAGTCCCGCCGCACGCACCTTTAAATGGTCGTTTTCCGGCTGCAATTCATATTTGATCGCAGCATCCGATACACCGCTCACCACCTCCGCCTTGTAGCCGAGTGTCGCCGTGCTGCCGTTCAATGCAACATGTTTGACCACGCCGCTGTTTTTGCCGATCATGCCGTAGCGCTCATCCGCCTTTGCAAAGGATGTGACAATCGATTCGTCCGTCAGCACGAGCTGGTTGATGGCATAATCCTGCGTGCTGAGCGTCTTTTCTCCCGTCAGTGTCCATTTTCCGCTAAATTCCGGTATCTCCGGAAATGCCTTCGTCGTGTGCAGCTCCATCAGTTCCATCGCATTCTCTGCCCCGGCTCTGGCCGTATTCTGATCATAGATGACGGCATCCTCAAACTGCAGATCACGCACCAGTTGAAACGTCACGGCTTTATTCGGATCATAGTAACGGATATTTGCAAGATGGCGCACAGATCCAATGCCTGCTTTCTCATCTTTCACAGATGCGAAAAAGGCATTTTCCGTATTCGATACGACCGATGATCCGATCACATATTCTTCATCCTCAATCCACAGACGCACGCCACGCTTTTCCTGATCATAGGTCAGCGGCAGGTCATCCTCTGTCAGCTGCTGTACACGTGCTGACGCATAGATATCCGGCGTATCTGTCGTATTTTTTAGAAAGCGGTGAAATCCGGTCGACACATTCGCAGCAGCGGCTCCACCCTGATCAATCACAGAACCTGTCTGCGCTGACATCACTGCATCCAGTGTGATACGCAGTTCATGGTCGACAAATGCCACCGGGAAATACATCTTCTCTGTCTGATTACTCTTGACTGATCCGTTATATCTGCTCACCGCAGCTTCTATGACATGTGGAGTCTGGACATCAGCTTCCTTGTAACCCTTTGCATAGAGATCCATCAAGGAATAGGTGACATCAAACAATGGCTGGTCGCCGTCCGTCTGATAGATGGTCACTGTATATTTGACATCTGCCTCCTCATGGCGCGAGTTGCTGGATACCACAAGATCGAGTGTCTCTGCGTTATCCAGATAACACCCGGTAATGCGCAGCTGTCCTTCATTAAATGCCGCACGAATACCCAGATCATCCACACAATAATAACCGACCATCAGTGCCTTACGCACCTCCAACGAACGATCCTGTACATAATCCGCTGCCGCATTCAGGCTGACTATGCCACTCTCGTCGTATGCTTCATAATCGCCACCATGCGCGTCGCTGTAGACGAATGACTCCGCTTTTGTGCTGATAAAAACTGCATAGACCGACTGGCTCACCGTGTCATATTCCATCGTGATCGTGTGGCTGCACACACCCTTATCATAGGAATAGGCATCGATCAGTTCATACACCAGTGATGCCTGCGCTGACACAGCGACTCCCGTCTTGTACTGCGCATACTCCCCGGCATTCGCCGAGATCGCATACATCCGCCCATCCCCATAGACATCCTCCGGTGCTCCGGTTCCCAATTGTGCCGTCGTCTGCAGCGGCGTACCACTCGCCTTGACCCGCTCGGTAAAGCGATCCAGATCTGATGCCAGCTCCAGTGAGGACAGCTCCAGAGATGCCGAGGTATACAGTGTGTGTGCATACTCGTTACATTTTTTAAACTCCGAATTACGCATCCATGCACGCAATCCAACAAATGTGACTGCCAGCAGGAGACTCACGATCGTGAGCGTGACAGCCATCTCTACCAGAGTAAAGCCCCTACTGTTCAGTTTTCTATGTAATCTCCTGTTTTGCTGCATGTTTCTTACCTCTGTATGACCCGTTCTGTTCCTATGGTTACTACTCTGATTGCCATGTTATTTCGTAACTGTTCAGTACCCTCACAGTTACGATGCAAAATCCATGAGAATCGGCTTCGCCGATGGGATTTTGCACTCCTGAATCACTTTCTTACGCCCTCAGCAGTAAATGCTTCGGGCTGTGCTGAATAGTTATGTTATTTCCATGATCCGTCACCCGATAAACTGCTCGAAATCCCGCTTATCGTTCGTATATTTTCTCGCCTGTTCCATCGAGATCACGCCACGCTGTACGAGGCTCATCAGATCTCTATTCAATGTATGCATACCGAGCGCTGCGCCCGCCTGCATCGCAGTATTCATCTGGTGGCACTTATTCTCGCGGATCATATTAGCGACCGCATCTGTTCCGATCAATATCTCCGTCGCAGCGATACGCCCTCCTTCAATCTTTGGAATCAGACACTGGGTCACAACCGCATTTAACACACCGGCAAGCTGCGTGCGCACCTGGTTCTGGCTGCCATTCGGACACGCATCAATGATACGGTCAATCGTCTGCGCCGCACCCGTCGTGTGCAGGGTCGACAGCACCAGATGTCCGGTCTCCGCCGCCGTCAGCGCTGCTGAGATCGTCTCATAATCACGCATCTCCCCGACGAGAATAATATCCGGATCTTCACGGAGTGCCGAGCGAAGCGCCGCCGCGAAGCTCGTGACATCGCGCCCGACCTCCCTCTGGTGGATCAAGGACTGTTTTTTCTCATAGACATATTCCACCGGGTCTTCAATCGTAATAATATGATCCGGTCTCGTCGCATTGATCGAGTCAATCATGGCTGCCAGCGTCGTCGATTTACCGGAACCAGTCGGTCCGGTGACTAAGATCAGACCGCGCGGCTGCTTGACTATCTCACCAAGTACCATCGGCAGTCCGAGTGATTCCAGTGTCGGAATGTGCGAATTCAACAAACGGATTGTAGCTGCAAGCGCACCCATATCACGGAAGATATTGACACGCTGACGGTTGCCATCCCGTGTCTGGATTGCAAAATCGAGATCATTTCCAGCCGCAAGCTGTGCACGCTGATCTGCATCACACATCTCGAGCAGCATCGCCGTGATCTGCTCCTTGCTGTACTGTTCCTTTGTCTCCTGCAAAGCACCGTTGATACGTATCATCAGCGGTTTGGCGGCTGTAATGTGGATATCCGAGCAGCCACTCTCACGCGCCCTTAAAATAATGTCCTCTACATGCACCGTCGCTGCTCCAACGTCCGCAAAAGGATCTACCTTCACCTGTGCTGCCACCGGAGGCAGTATTTCTGTCATCTGAACGATCTGTGGTGCAGCCGGCTGTGGCGCCACAGGCTGTGCCGCCGCAGGCACAGATGTTTTACCCGCCTGTGCAGCCGGTGCATCTGAATAATATGCGACCTTTCGCAGTTCTTCGATCGTCGTGACCTGCTGCAGCACCTTTTCGACTGCACTGTCACGCAATAGATGCATTCCCTGATATCTGACTGCATAGTCCTGGATCTCATCCATCGAAGCGCCGTCTGTGATCATCTTCCTGACTGTGCTATCGACCGTTAATATCTCATGAACTGCAATACGTCCGCTGTAGCCGGTAAAATTGCACTGTGTACAGCCATGTGCCTTTTTGATCTTCGTTCCGGGTGCAGCACCGAGCAGACGGCATTCTTCTTCTGTCGCCTCTACTTCCTGTCCACATTCCGGACAGATACGCCGCATCAGACGCTGTGCGACCGTACCGACCATCGAATTGGCAACCAGATATGGCTCCACACCCATATCGATCAGACGCACGATCGATGATGCCGCATCATTTGTATGCAGGGTGGAAAACACCAGATGTCCTGTGATCGCAGACCGCACAGAGATCGACGCAGTCTCGGAGTCACGGGTCTCACCAACCATGATAATATCCGGATCCTGACGGAGCAGTGCACGCAGTCCCACTTCAAACGTCAATCCGGCTGTATTGTTTACCTGTGTCTGGTTGATTTTTTTAATATTTTTCTCTACCGGATCTTCGATCGTGGATATATTGACACTGCGCTTTGCCATCTCATCCAGAACCATATACAGGGTGGTTGTCTTACCACTTCCGGTCGGTCCGGTCAGATAAATAATACCGTGCGGACTGTCGAGCATCGCACGAAATCTCTCATAATCGCGTTCTTCCATACCAAACGAATCCGCATGCTGGATCGTCGAATTGCCGGCGAGCAGACGGAGTACCGCCTTTTCTCCAAAGACAGTCGGCAAAATGGATACTCGGATATTGATGTATTCTCCTTCTACATTGACGCGGAAATGTCCATCCTGCGGTACACGCCGTTCCGCAATATCCAGTTCGGATATGATTTTGATACGTGCGATCAGTGATGCATGCAGTCCCTTCTGCAGTGTCACATAGTCGACAATCGCACCGTCAATACGCATACGGACAATCGATTTATCCTCAAACGGTTCGATATGGATATCACTGCTGTTCACACTATAGGCACGCTTGAGCAGCGAATTCAGCAGGTTGATGATCGGAGTCTCATCATCACCATCTTCCACCGTCAATTCTTCGAGATCGTCCTGCTTCTCATTGGCCATTGTATTGGCTGTACGTGCCGCCTTCTGCGCAGCGACTTCTGAGTAATAGTAGTTGATCGCCTTTTGTAAAGGTTTCGATTCGCACAGACAGATATTGAGCTGCCGTCCGGTCAACTGCTTGATATCCTCGATTGCGAAGAAATTCATCGGATCATTCACCACGACTGTCAATACACCGTTCTCATCATTGATCGCGAGAATACAATATTTTTCTGCCAGGTTTGCCGGAATCAGCGCCGTCGCATCCAGATGTACCTTGGCGTTTGCAATGTCGATATGCTTCATATTCAGACGGATCGCGAGTGCCTGCAGCATATTCGTCTCGGAGATAAATCCAAGCTCGATCAGGGCACCGCCCAGACGCATGCCCTTGTGCTCCTTCTGGTAACGAAGTGCCTGCCCGATCTGCTCATCATTGACATACCCGGATTCCTTCAGGACATCTCCGATCCGTATATTTTTTAGACTAGCGGTTTGTTCTTCTGCCATAATTAATCCTCTTCTTTTCCCTGCATATAGACAGACAATTCTATGTGCAGTGCCTCCCCTGACTGCATCCTAAATGCACCCAGTTCATCGGTACCTACCGTGTTCTCCCTGTTCCAGGTATAAGAATTGACCTGTATCGCGGGATATTCCCCAGCATCTGACAACAGATCAATATACGCCTGCAGTTGTTCATGTGTTCCGGTCGCATCGACCGCCAGCGTCGCAACGTACAATACCTGCTCCGATCCGTCCGTGCCCGGCTGCGCATCGGGTGTCTGCGCTTCATCGGTCTGCGTATTGTCCGCTTTTTCGTCCTCGTATGCCTGCTCCGACTCCGAAAGCTGCTCCTCCTCGTCCGGCTGCGGCACAGACAGAAAATACGGTGTAATCACATATGGCTCATCCGGAATGGTGATCGTCAGGTTTTTCGCCCCAAGCAATTCATGCAGAGTCAGTCCGGTGATCATCTTATCCAGCTCCTGACTCTCCATATAAGGGTAAAAGATCTGTAGTTCATCCTGCCTGCGCCCTTGCAGCTCCTCGTTCATCTTGCGCAGCTGTGGCAGCCTCACCAGATAGTTCTGTGTCTGTTCGACCTGCAGCTCCAGTTCATCTGCCTGCGCCTGCAGCTGCCCGACCCTCTCATACAACGGACGCACCACAAAATAACCAATCCCTACAATGAGCAGGAATAACGACAGAAAGACAATCAGTTTTTTATCGCGTTCTGTAAACTTCATCTCTAATTTCATCTCGCTACTCCCTTCCCACGGATGCGGCTAAAGTAAATACGACATTTACCGTCCATGAGCCTTCCCCAAAGGTATATCCGGTGTATTCCACGTTTGTAAACATCTCGCTTTGCATCAGATTCGCAATGAGCAGATTGATATCCGCAACCTCATTGGATGTCAGCAAGGTCGTCAGCGTACCACTGGCGCTGTCAAAATTCGTGACATCCACGCTCGCCAGATCACCGACACAACGCTCCAGCTCCTTTAACACATCCGAATTACCGAGCGGATAGGTATTGATCGCCTCTTTGACACCCTGTACATATGTAATCTGGCGCGAAAGCAGATCATTATCAGATAACAGCTGTTCATATTCTGTTTTTTCTGCCACGACGGTCGGATTTTCCAGATAAGCAGTCGCTGCACTGATCCTGCCGGATGCGGAAAAATATTGAACCAGCAGGGCAATCACTGCCAGCAGCATCACAGCCGCCACTCCTGCCACCGCAGACCAGTTTCGGATCGCTGCCCACATCGCCCGTCCACGCGGTGAGTGCTTTTTATACTGCTGCCTGATCGAAGTCGGCCCTTTTTCCGTCAACAGACCTGATACCATCGAAATATGATCTGTCAGATCTGCATCAGCGATCTGCCAGCTGATGACTCCCTCTCCGCTGATCCAGTCCGTCTGGATCTGATCGTTGATCTGATAGATACCTTCATCGACATAAGTAAACGTATCGGGTGAGATACCTGCCACATACACGTTATGAATCTGCGTCTCGATCTGCTGTGCCTTCATAAACTGGATAATATTGCTGACACTGCGCGCGATCTCTACACCATATCCGGGCGTATCGACTTCACTGAACAAGCGGTTTGTGGTGGAATAGGTATACTTACCGTCAATGTACAGAATATCGGTCATACTGCTGCCACGCATAATCTGCACAATACAGGTATTATTCATGACCTGCGGCATATAACCCATCAGCCGTATGTTATTCGCCTGATTGACCGTGATACTCTGTACTTTGAGTTTTAATGCGTGCACAATCGTGTATACATCATCCAATGATTCCCGCTCGATCATGGTCGCAAAAATATGCTGGTATTTGATGCCTTTCGCCTGATCATTCTCTTTTTTAATCACCGTATTGATGACTGTACAGCCATAGATCGGCTCCTTGCGGTTTTCCACGTCATTAAATTCACGCGGAATATATCCCATGAGCTCCTTTGGCTTCATGACCGGCAATTCGACCATCTTTGAAATAAACATTGAGGATGTGAGGATCAGGTTGATATTTTGCATTGGCAGGTGATACTTGTCAAAAAAATCCTCTAATGCTTTCGTATATGCCTCAACATCAATAATTTTCCGATCAGCGATCATCGGCTGTGTAAAGTTATGTACATACAGCTTCTGTGCAGTCAGCTTTTTTCCACTGACGGTTCCGATCAATGCCATGATCTGATCGCCGGATAAATACAATGTAACCATCTTTTTCCCCCTAGTAACCGGATGAATCCGATATGCTGCCATATGAATTGTAGATCGGCATCATGACTGATACCATGACAAATCCAACAACACAAGCCATCACAATGAGCATCATCGGTTCAATCATTGCAACCATTTTGTTGATCGCCATCTCCGCCTCATAATCAAGATTGTCCGCAGTCGATTCCAGCATGGATTCCAGATGTCCGGTCTCCTCACCGATCTTGATGGATGCGATCAGCTTTTTCGTAAAACCATCGATCTGTTCCAATCCTTCGCTCAGTGTCCCGCCTGCACGGACAAACGCGATCACCTCATCAAACTGCATATCGATATAGACATTGCCCGTTGTATGTCTGGCGATCGCCAATGCAGATATGATCGGCAGTCCCGAGCCATACAGGGAGCAGAGCGTCCGCGCAAAACGCGCCGTATAGATCGCTTTCTGCAATTTGCCAAATACCGGCATATGTACGATCAGTTCATCCTTTTTGACACAGATCGCAGGGATCCGCATCAGCAGCTTATACACGAGAATAAAGATAAATACTGCTATGATGCAGACGAGCCAGTCCTGCCGCACAAAGTCACTGATATCCATCAAAAACTGTGTCGGCGCAGGCAGGGATTCCATCTGTGCGAACAACTCGGTGAACTGTGGCATGACAAATGTCATGATGACTGCTACGACTGCGATAATGAGCACCGTGAGTATCTTTGGATAGGTCATCGCCGAATTGACTTTGGATGCCAGCTTATATTCTTTCTCGTACTGCTCTGCCATCCGCAAGCAGGTCTTGTCGAGATTGCCTGCTACTTCTGCCGTATGCATCATGTGTATGAGTAACGGTGGAAATACACCCTCCAACTCCTGCATCGCATCAGACATCGGTGTACCCTGCCGGATACGGCGGTTGAGTTCCCGGTAGATCTGCTTCTGATGTGGCTTGATGCCCTCCTCTTCCTGCATGATGCCGAGTGCGCGCACAAGTGTGACACCGGAGGCCACGAGTGTTCCCATCTGCCTGCAGAACTCTGACAGTTCCTTGGATCTGAGTGCTTTGCGCTTGACTTCCTTGCTCAGTTCCTTGCAGGAGAGCATGTACATGCCATCTTTGAAAAGCTGCTCAGACAGTTCTATCTCATCAACAGCCGCAGCCTCTCCTTTTGTTTTTTTTCCGTATGCGTCCCGCACGATGTAACTGTATTTTGGCATACGTGTCTCCTTCTTCTAAAATAATCCCATATGCGTTTGCGAAACTATTTTTATGATCCGGGCTACCTGGCTGTGGGCACAGTAGTATTCTGATCAAGCTGCTCCGGTTGCCCAGCGGTTGACAGAAACCACCGCGCCCACAGCTGTTAGCCCGATGATTAAATAGTTTGGCAAACGCCTAAAATAATCCCAGATACCACTGTATCAGTGTCTCGCCCCACAATGTGGCTATCATCGCTCCGATACAGAGAAATGGTCCGAATGCGAAGTGTTCTTTGCGTTCTTTTTTTCCGGCTGCCAACAGATATACCGCATATCCCCCGCCGATCAATACTGCGAGGAAAAATGCGAGTACAGACAGCCTCCAGCCGAGAAAAAAGCCCCATGCAAATGTGAGTTTGATATCTCCACCACCAAATGCACCGCTTACGATCATGCTGAGCACGAACATCGGTACGCTGATGATCACACAGCCCAGCAGTCCTGAACAGATACTGCCCTGCGGCATCAATAGCTGTCTGGCGATGGATATGGCAAAGATCATCAGGTTGCCTTTGTCCGGCAGAATCTGGCATCTGGCGTCGATCTCTGCCATCCAAAGCAGGGTTCCGAGGAACGCTGCTTCCAGTACTGCCTGCAGCGGATGTGTGCTCACCAGGGATAATATGATCCACAGCGTCCCAAATATCAATGTGAAAATAACGCAAAACCCCCGTGTACCAGGCTCGACACCCTCCGCTTCATATGTGCGGCGTCGAATCCAATGCATGGGGATTGTGAGAAGCAGCAAGGCTGCCCCTGTGCATATGAAATTGATTAACTGCTGCGCTGTCACCATGTAAATTCCCCCAGGTTAGCTCTGTAGCTGTCATCCCTCATTATACCGAATGTGACATGAGGTCACAGCTTACGCAAGTATGTCTGTTTTGCTTTCGTTGCACGAAACATTCCACTGAGCACCTTGGAACTTGCAGTTCCAAGATGCAAAAATTCATTTAAAATTGCTTCGCAAAGGAATTTTTGCACTCCTGAATCATGTTCTTACGGTCTCAGCAGTAAATGCTTCGACCTGATTCAAAATTGGCTTCCACGAGGTATAAGTCTCAGTTCCATCGTGCAAAGGCAGCAAAATCAGACATACTTGCGCTCGCTGCTACTTCTATGAATGACTGACATAAAGGTCATGAAAGGCAAACCCGCGTGAGGGCGGATTTGCCTGAATATATGTGTATAAACTTATGCAAAACAAACTATTTTACTTCCCATGCTGAGCCAGATGCTACATTCATTTTTGCAGTCTTCGTCACAGTTGAATCATTGGATTTATCCTTGTATGTAATCCCTGTAACTTTCCAATTACTAACCGTAACATCACACTCATAATATTTTATACCCGTCAACTCATTGGCATTCTTTTGAACCTTTGCCAAACCAGAGTCTCCTGACGTATTCTTGTTGGAAAATGTAAAGTTAGTATTTGCCGCTGTAATATTTTCAGCATATGCTTCACTTACTGCTGTCTCGGCTGCCAAGTATGCAGTTCGTGCATTGATGACTACCTGTTTCTCTCTTGCCTTATCAATGTACTTGAGCAGCGCCGGTATGGTGATGGCTGCTAAGATGGCGATGATGACGAGTACGACGATCATCTCTACAAGTGTGAATCCTTTCTGTTCCTTGGATTTCTGATACATGTTTCTGAAAAACTTCATGGTTCTTCTCCTCCTATTTTTGTGTTCGATCCGTCCCCCTGTGACGCGACCTGATTTTCCTTTATCTTAACACGTTTTGTGCTAAAACACAATTTCAAATCCGAATTACATCTATAATACTTCATTGCCAGTTCACGCACGCGTTCTTCTCTCTTTCGCATCTTTGATCAGATGCCATCGTCCAAATACAACGACACTCTGTAAATAAGATGCCCAGTCTCCTTCCCTGCGTTGCTCATTTCCATACACGGTTAAGCACACTTTATCGTTCTTTTTTAACGCGTCTGAACATTTGTTGTAATCTCCATATTACTTATTCGTATATCCGTACATATCATAAAAGACACTCTTGGAAACCAGATCATTGATATTTCCTTTATAATCTTTATAGGGGAAATAATATACTTTATTTTCATATTTAGCATGCCATACATCAAACCCTGTAAAATCAGTTTCATCATAAATTTCATATTCATCAGACTCTTTAAAATATGTACCTATTTTTCCGCTTCCATTGCAATAGACAATTACAGATACTTCCCCGTTATCTGTAACGTATGCACCAAAAGAGCCTCCATTTTGCAAAGTAGCAACTCCTGATAAATCTATTATTTCTTTATATTGCTTTTTTTGCTCATCATTTCCATTTTTATCTCCTATAGCCAAAAAATTTGTTCCATTATTTTTCCAACTATCCATCGCATATGTCTCTGTCATCGCACTCTGCGTCGCCATACAGATTGCCCTTGTATCGATCAATACCTGTTTGTCTCTTGCTTTATCGATATATTTGAGCAGTGCCGGTATCGTGATCGCTGCTAAGATTGCGATGATGACGAGTACAACGATCATCTCGACCAAGGTAAATCCCCCCTGCTCCCCGGATTTCTGATACATTTTCCTGAAAAACTTCATGGATTTTCTCCTCCTCATTTTGTTGCAGTTTGTTCCATATGACAAGACTTATTTTTATTTATTCTAACATGGTTTGAATGAGCACACAATTTAAAATTCGAATTACATGAACAAACTGTACAATTTTACATTTTTCATTGGATTACTGCCCTATTTTTCGTCAGACTGTGGTAAAATATATCATAAGTAGAACCTGAGAAAGGAGATCATTTATGCAAATGTTTACAAAGCGCCTGCTGTGTGCGGTACTCTGCGTGGCAATGATTCTGTCCGTTGCGGTCACAGACACTTATGCGGCAGGCAGTACAAAGCTCGATCCGGAAGTAAAGCGCGCCGTGACGCTTGGTCTGGTGAGCAGCAGTTACCTGAAAAAGCCCTCTGCGGCAGCAACAACGAAGGACATCGAAACAATCATGGCGAAGCTCCTGAAAAAGCGAGGTGCAAATGCATCCAGACTGCGCGCATGGAACAATCTGGCAAGCGGCTCCGGCAGAACCGCCCGCAGCGCAGATTCCATCATGGCAATGTATTACGGAGCATCTTATCTGGCGAAAAACGGCATTCCCGCCACCAACTGTTTCGATCACTACGCATCGAACCGCTGGACACCGATGGACTGGGATGCGGCAGCCGAATATGCCGGACGCTCTGATTTTATCAAAGCCAAAAACGGCAGCTTTAAATACTATTCCAAGGCAGACGGCTGGTACAATGCCGCTAACGCGGTCAGCGAAAATGACTGGAATTTCACTTCAGCAACGATGTATGCCATCGCTCTGGCATCCAATTACAGCGGTCAGTATGTTCTTCCGCAGGACACAAAGAAAAATGCGCTCTACATCAACAAAAACCTGACACGTGCGCAGCTGGCGCTCCAGATGGTACGGTTTTACGATAGCTTTGAGGAAAAAGCAGCTTACATTTCCCTTGCCAGACTTGGCGCTAAGACAGTCATCAGCAAGCAGGACATCGCAAAGGCAAAGCCTGTCCCCGAAGTTGGAAAAACCGGTATTTCCAACGAATGGATCGGATCCTATGCACAGCGCTATTTTGATCCAGGCGATGACGGTGGACTCCGTCTGGAAGGTAATACTACCCATTATCAGGAGAGCGATTTTGCTGCGCTGGCAGACCTCGGTATGAACTATCTGAGACTCCAGCTCGGATGCTGCTCACTCGCATATCCGGCTTACAGTAAGGATCGCACGAAGGTCAACCGGAACATTGTTGAGGACATTGATCAGGCGCTGCGCTGGGCGATGAAATACGGTATCCATATAGAGATCAGCTTTTGCGGCTTTCCTGATGACGATCTGGTCGGATACGGTAAAAAATACGGCGACTGTGTCTTTACACCGCCGATGCTCGCAACCGCAAAGCAGTACAAGGCAAAGGCAGATCTGCTCTCTGCATTTGCAAAACGCTACGCAAATGTACCCGCCAAATATCTGTCCTTTGAGCTTGAATCCGAGCTAAGCACCTACGCGGATGCACCAAAGAAGATCCGCCAGCTCTCAAAAGATGAGATGGCTGACCAGTTTATCATGCTGGCAGGCGCAATCTGGGCAGCGAACAGCGAACGCGGTGTCACCTTATCCGCAGACGAAGATCTCGGCGAATGGAATATCCCCTTCTGGAGCAAGATCGCAGAAGCCGGAATCAACTTAGACTACCATATGTATGAGCCACGCAGCTTTGTCGCTCCCGAGGCAGACCGGCATGTGAGTGTCTCTCAGATGGTCTGGCCGAACTTTGTTGACGAAAACGGCACAAAATGGACAATGGAAAAGCTGTACACCACCTATATCAAACCCTATCAGGATCTGGCGGCAAAGTATGACGTTGGTTTTAAGATCGGTGAGAGCGGCATGTTTATCGGCTCATGGTCCGGCTATGAGAAACCACCGTGGGCACAGAAATATATTGTCGCATGGGCGAAGGATTTTTCAAAGTGTATGCAAAAGCATGAGATCTCCTACTGCACCGGCGAGCTGCTGGATGCCGGAAGTATCCTGTTTACGATCCCGCCCACCAAAGACAATGCTTCCACTTATATCCGCAATGCCACTTATACCAAAAAAACCTATCGCCTGTCAGGCTATACGATGACCTATTATGTCAACAAACCGTTCATCGAGGCACTGACAGTCGGCAAATAGAAAGCGTAACCGCCGCAATGCGATCCTCGCGGAGCGTTTTCTGTGATAGGAATTTCCTATCACAGAACAACATATCCACAGAACAATCCCTGTCCTGTGGATATGTTTATTTTTACATATGATCTATTTTACAACAACCTTTTGCTTGGCGGTCTGTCCACTACCTGTCCGGATAGTGATTGTAGCTGTGCCCTTCGCCTTTGCCGTGAGTTTTCCAGTCTGCCTATTTACCGTGACGACCCGCGGATTGGATGAGCGGAATGTCCGGGTATCCGTGCAGCCAGACGGATTCATCCGGATCTTTGCCTGCGCCGTTTCTCCCCGTTTCATCGTAAGCGTCGTCTGTGTAAACCGCACGCGCGTTGCTTCCATATAGGAGTAATTCATGTCACACACACCCTGATCGGTATTCGCACCCTGCAACGATCCGTTTCTCGTATACTGCCACAGATCGACCGGCACATCCAGCTTCGGCTTGCTGTCACGGTGTGCTGCGACCCATACCCGGTAGCCGGATAGCTGCTCCCAGTCAAAACCGGTCTGCAAATACGAGAGCTGTGAGTAGATCATCGGCTCATAGCCCGCCTCTGCGATCGTATCGCAGAACGCTTTTGCGACCGCAGTCGCTTTCTCTTTACCGCCTGCAAATGTGCCCGGACGCTCCATATCATAGGCGAGCGGATAATCGAGTTCCCTGCCGTCTAAGATCTCCAGACAATACTCTGCCTCCTCGACCGCCTCCTGCGGTGTTTTGACACAGCAGACATGATAGGCGCCGATCGCCAGTCCCGCATCCAGTGCGCCCTCGTAATTCGCCTCAAACTGTGCATCGACATCCGGTGCACGTCCCTCTCCGGTGCGCAGCATGACAAAATCCATGCCACTGTCCGCCACGCGCTCCCAATCGACCACTCCGTTATAGCTGGACACATCAAAGCCTCTTCCACTGTATGCCGCCGCAGAAACTGCTGTCGGCTGCCATAACGCCGCTGCCACGGCGAGTACCAGCATCCATCCGCATATTTTTTTAGTCGGTCTTTGCTCTGACCTGATATCTGATTTCATCGTCATGATTTCATTTTTCCTTCCATGTTATTATTATGTATTGCTATACTCCCATATCCGCACCGGTCACAGATCTTTCTCGAAATGCTGATAATCCTTGGAATGTGTCCAGTCGCCGCCCCATGTGAATCCATGCTCTGTAAACAACTGATAACACAGATCATCATGATCGATCTTATGCGGAAAATCTGCACTTCTGTCCACGTAATCTGCTGCATTCGCAGGCTCAACTGACAGATTGCCATCTACGGTCTTCACATACGGATTATACAGCGTATTGATGTCCACCGCCATGCCGAGCCCATGCTTGGAGATCTTCGTCGTGTGGGAGATAAAACGGAAATTAAACGCCGAGGAATTGTTATCGCTCATGGATGCCTCATCATCTGCATTGTATTCGTCTATGATCCGTATTTTCTCGATCGGGTATTCTGCCTCGTACAGCTTCTCAAAAATATCGCACACATCATCCGCGATCGCTTTGTTTACGACCAGTTCGCCTTCCTTTGTCTCTCCATCAAAACCGGTATGCAATACATGTACATAACGCAGATCCTCTCTGGGCACAGTGCAATCTGCCTTGTAGGATTTACCCTGCATTTTTGCAAAAATATCGTCCGGGATCTCAGACACATAAAACTCATCAATCTGAGATGATTCCACGGTCTCCGACCCGGTCGCTTTCCCGGTCTCTGCGTCCGCATCTGGCGCATCTACAGCTTCCGCCCCGGTTTTTACCTCAGTTTCCGTCTTATTTTCTGTCTTATTTTCTGTCTCGTGCTCCGGCTGCGATGTTTCAGACTGTGATTTTCCACCGGACAGCTTTCCTGCCAAAAAGATAGAGGTCGGTCCATCGCTGCCACCAATGATTGTGACTGTATCATCCGTTTTCTGAATGGAAATATATTTATTCACAATCACCGCACCGACTGCCAGTGTGCCGACTATCGCACCTGTCATGATCCATTTTGTTCTTTTTTTCACCGTTATGTTCATCCTTTCATTTATTTCCCAGCAATATTTTAATCATCCATGCAAAAAAGACCATTACCAGAATCGGAATCAGGCAGGTAGTGACAATCAGTACCGCCAATCCATCAATAAACTTATTCAGCATATACTTAAACCGCTCAGTTGCAATACCGGCTGAATTCTTGGCCTGATCGATCGTATCCTTTGCCTTGTCGATGATTCCTGAAAAAAATCCTCCACTCTCATCCGTTACCTGCTCTGTATCCGTCTCCGTCACAGCATCCGTGGCTTCCTGCGTCTGGCTGACGATATTCTCTGTCTCTGCAAGCGTCGCATCGATCGATTCCTGATACGTGTTATAAATCAGCTGGGATACGTGCACACTCACCGGGATCACGGCATATAATGCCACTCCAAATATGAGAATTTTTACCCCCAGCTTCCAGCAGAGATCTTTTTTTATCCCAAAATACAGGGCAATGGCTGCCATAGCAGCCGGAATCAGCCATTTGAATGTCAGGGCACCCAAAATCGTGAGCAAATATTTTTCCAGATACAGCGCAGATACAACAATCAGGAAATATCCGCTCAGATCCGTCAGTTTCTCTGCAATCGGAGTTCCCGTATCCCCGGGCACCAGCGTGATCACTGCTGACAATGCCGTTGCTGCCGCGCACAATTCGAGTGCCGTTGTCTTTTTTTCATCCAGATAGGCAATCGTCTTTTGATTTGTCTCATAATCCGCTGATGCATAGTTTTTCGCCAACACCCGGTTCGATACCAGTGCGAGTACGATACAGACCAGAATCATGCCAATCCGGAATGCCTGATGATCCACGAGTTTTTTTGTTTTTGTGCAATCCATGTAATATTTCCTCCTCACCGCGTATATAACATGATTGAAGCTACATTCGAATACATTGTAACAGTTCAGCCCGCGCCATTCGCAAAGACGCCTAACGGCGTTTTCCCACTGCTTCGCAGTTAACTTTGCTCATAATCCGGCGCTCACCTCATGGCTTATCAAACGAATCCATTCATGCGAGCATGATGTCTTCGTTTTTTAAGCCATGGCTGAACTGTTACAATAAATTTACATTTTCTCACTTGCACTCATTGTATCACAGATCATTTCATTGTAAAATCAAAACATACAAATGAAATAGCCAAATGGAGGTAAGCTATGACTGATTTAAAAGGATTCAAATGTCCCTGCTGCGGTGGCTCAATCGAATTTAACAGTTCCGCACAGAAGATGAAGTGTCCCTATTGTGACACAGAATTTGATATGGATACACTCAAGGCCTATGATGATGAACTGTCCACAGACAATGCTTCCAGTATGGACTGGAATACAGACACCATCGAAACCTGGTCTGAGGATGACTCTGACGGCCTCGGTGTCTACGTGTGCAGCTCCTGCGGTGGTGAGATTGTCGCCGATGAGAATACAGCTGCCAGCATCTGCCCATTCTGCGACAGCCCCATCACGTTGAAAGGACGCTTAAAAGGTGATCTGAAACCAGACTGCATCATTCCGTTCAAGCTGGATAAACGAGCGGCAAAAGCTAAATTCAGCGAACATCTGAAAGGGAAAAAGCTGCTCCCCCGTGTATTCAAGGATGAGGCGCACATTGACGAGATCAAGGGCATGTATGTACCATATTGGCTGTTTGACAGCACTGTGACTGCCCATATGCGTTATAAGGCGACGCGTTTAAGGCACTGGAGTGACAGCAAATATGATTATACCGAGACCAGTTACTTCTCTGTCATCCGTGAAGGCGACCTTGCCTTTTCACATGTCCCGGTGGATGGCTCTGAAAAAATGGCAGATGACCTGATGGAGTCGCTGGAGCCCTATGATTTTCACGATGCAGTCCCTTTCCAGAGTGCCTATTTTGCAGGATATTACGCTGATAAATATGATGTAGATGAAAAGACGAGCAGTGCCCGCGCCAACGAGCGTATGAGGCACTCGACCGAACAGCAGTTTATGAACACCGTACACGGCTTTTCATCTGTCATGCCGGATGGCGGCAATATTCAGCTCTCTGAAGGCAAAGCCGGCTATGCGATGTATCCGGTATGGATCTTAAATACCACCTGGAACGACGAGCGCTATATGTTTGCCATGAACGGCCAGACCGGAAAATTTGTCGGCAATCTGCCGGTTGACAAACATCTGATGAAAAAATATTTTGCCATAGCGATGGGACTGGCAGCTGTCATAAGCTACGCCATACTCGCCCTCATCTGGCTGATCTAGGAGGATATACATAATGAAAACAAACAGACGAATCTTACACACATTATTGCTCTGTATATTACTTGTATTTATACTCATCCCGCCTGTATGTACCGGGGCTGCTGATTCGGCTTACTATCTGATTGATGATGCCGGTCTGCTTTCCGATTCAGAGGCGGAAACTATTGAATCACAGCTCACACAGCTCAGTGAAAATCATGATATGGATTTTGTCATTTTTACAGAAGAAAACGCTGATATCTCATCGCCCATGGAAGCCGCAGACGATTTCTTTGACTACAACGGCTATGGCACCGGCGCAGACCGTTCCGGAACTATACTGTACATCAATCTCTCCACCCGCGACTGCTGGATCAGCGCACGCGGAGACGGTATTACTTTCTTTACCGATGCCGGAATGGACTATATCATAGAACAGATTACCGACCCGCTCAGTGACGGTGATTATGAACAGGCTTTCGAGAGCTATATCTCACTCTGTGATGATTTTGCCACACAGGCGGAGACCGGAACCCCTTATGACGTCGACCATATGCCCAAGGAACCGTTTCCTGTGTTCGGCAATCTGCTGATCAGCCTGGTCATCGGGCTTGTCATCGCGGTGATCTACATCCTCGTGCTCAGAGGTCAGTTAAAGAGTGTCGCACCAAATGAAAGTGCCGCGGATTACATGGTACCCGGCAGCATGCATCTGACCAAAGAACGGGAATTTTTCCTGTATCACACCGTTCACCGGACAGAGCGCCCGCAAAATGACTCAGACGGAGGCTCAGACACACATGTTTCATCGTCAGGGGCAACACACAGCGGAAGGGGCGGGAAGTTTTAGACTTCCCACCCCACTGTCTAGCTCTCTATAAAATCTACCTTGAAGTCATGATTGCTGATTGCTAAAATTCATTGAATCCTGTTCTTTCATATATTGAAATACCTTTTTGTCACTCTTTGATTTTTTATACCAGCCGATACATAACATTATAATTCCCACAATAATGACCGCAGTTCTTACCGGGGAATCCGGTGAAAATAAGCATGATACTATAGTGGCTCAGTTGTCAAGACAAAAATCTGAGATTTTTATAATGAACTGATATGGTTGATAAGTTACAGGGAACACTGGGAAAATAGTGGAACTCTCCCCTGCCCCATTTATGCTAAGCTACATATGGCAACAGCATTGCCGGATAGTAGCATTCAGTCGGTGTCTGATAGGCAAGTGCAGAATGACGCCGCTCAAAATTGTAAGTGTGGCTATACTGTCCGATGGCGGCTCTGGCTTCTTTGATGTTATTGTATTGTGTCAGATAGGCTTCTTCATACTTGAAGCTGCGGAACCAACGCTCAATCATGATGTTATCTGCCCAGCGGCTTTTGCCATCCATGCTTTGCCGGATGCCGTTTACCTTTACAAAATCAATGTACTGCTGACTTGTAAACTGGCAACCCTGATCAGAATTCAATATCTGCGGTTTTGCTACCTTGAATGCCTTTTTTAAAGCATTAATGACCATTCTGGTATCAAGCGTATCATCTACTTCCCAGCCAACGATGCAACGACTGTGCCAATCAATAACAGCTGTCAAATATAGAAAACCTCGCTTGATTGGAATATATGTAATGTCAATAGACCACGCCTGATTTGGCTTATCTATGATAGCATTACGGAGCAGATAAGGACATACCTTGGCCTGTTGCATACGTTTGGAAAGATTCATTTTAGGATAGATTGGATAAATATCCATTTCGTTCATGTAACGTCGTGCTTTCCGACGTCCTACATGATATCCTCTAGACTTTAGCTGTGCGGACATTTGTCTTGTACCCCAGGCTGGGTTATCTGTATGGAGATGATCAATGATCTCTTTACAAGCCAGTTCTTCATCGGATACAGGCGTCCCTTTGTAATAAATACTTGTACGATTGATATCAAGCAGTTTTGCACCAACAGAAGCGGGTATTTCTTTAGTCGTCAAAAGGTTTTGGACTAAACTTACTCTCGTAGTCAGATCCACAAATTTCTTCAGATTTTTTTTTTGAGCCAGTCAACCTGCATGGTTAACTGACCAACCTTTTTTGCATACTCCGCTTTTTCCTTGCGTTCTTCGGCAAGCTTTTCCTTGAGGTTATCCTCACGCTTGTCATCAAATACAGCAGAAGCATTGTCGAGGAATTCTTTTTTCCAGTTGCGGAGCAGATTCGGCTGGATATTATTTTCAACAGCAAGGGTATTGAGATCCTTCTCACCCTTAAGTAGTTCGATTACAAGGTCTGATTTGAATTTTGCACTGAAATTTCTTCTTTGTCTGGACATGTTTATGAATCCTTTCTTTGTTACTGATTTTAGTATATCAGATTCATTAAAAACTGTCCGAAAAAGTGTCTTAATTTATGAGACCATTATACCTGCCACTGTCTCGACAGTTGAGACAATGAAGAACTCTCAACTCCTACACAATCCATCCGCTCTGACCGCTGATTTGCCATACACTCGCAGGGAGTTGAGTTGCCGGATTTCACCGTCTCGACCTGGTATCCGTTCCTTATTTCTTTGTGTTTTCTTCTAATTCCAGCATATACTTATCAAAATCAGACATGAACAATCTATCCTGGA
>ERZ1035006.503-NODE-503-length-30864-cov-6.524165_pt1 | contig 30864 bp, 26 predicted proteins | sample MGYA00520694_ERZ1035006 | MGnify/ENA primary metagenome ERZ1035006 (study PRJEB33766, sample SAMN09781746) | gut metagenome | biome: gut microbiome | host: Homo sapiens | place: Madagascar | study: EMG produced TPA metagenomics assembly of the PRJNA485056 data set... | reverse complement strand
AGTGGGAAAACGCCGTTAGGCGTCTTTGCGAATGGCGCGGGCTGAACTGTTACAACCTTTCTTGTCTCCCGACCCATTTTGGGGTACACTATGGAACAGATAAATAATAATAAATCATGTTCTGCTGTTGCAGACAGAAGGGATAAAAACCATGCTCATTGATTTTCATACGCATACTTTTCCGGACAAAATTGCAGCCTCTGCCCTCGAACAACTGGGTACACGCGCCGGGATCTCTCCGCATACAGACGGTACCTATCAAGGATTGCGAGATGCCATGGCACGTGATGGTGTAGATGTCTCTGTTGTGCTTCCGGTCGCCACGAATCCTGCACAGGTCGAAAAGATCAACCGGCGTGCACTACAGACCAACGAGACTGCATCGGATACAGGGATCTATTCCTTTGGTGCAATGCACCCGGATTACCCGGACTATAAGCAGGAGCTGCGCTGGCTCGCCGACAATGGCTTCAAAGGGATCAAGCTGCATGCCGACTACCAGCGGCATTTTGCAGATGATGATGCAACCATGCATATCATTGATGAAGCAGAATCACTCGGATTATACACGACACTTCATGCCGGCATCGATATCGGTTATCCCTCTCCGATACACTGTACGCCACAGATGTCCCGCCGGATCATTGATACACTCCACCCCACGCACATGATCCTCGCACATACCGGTGGATGGAAGCAATGGGACAATGTTATAGAACTGTTGGACGATCCAGATGTGTTTTTTGATATTTCTTTTTCCCTTGATGTGATCACGCAGGAACAGTTTCTGCGTATCCTCACGCAGCACGGCAGCGACCACCTGCTGTTCGGCACAGATTCACCCTGGGACAGTGCAGCACATACACTGGACGAGCTAAAACGTATGCCGCTCTCTCAGGATCAGATGGATGATATCTGCTATAAAAACGGTGCAAAGATTCTCGGCATCTATCTAAAAAAGGCATAAAAAAATTCATGAGCCGGAACCCATGAATTTTTTTATATCTATTTATTTTATTATGCCAATGCCGCGGTGATGATCGCCATAGAATATACCTCAGATGCATTGCATCCACGTGACAGATCATTGATCGGTGCATTCAGACCTAACAGAATCGGTCCATATGCCTCAAAATTACCCATACGCTGTGCGATCTTGTAACCGATATTACCTGCGTTGATGTCAGGGAAAATAAAGGTATTTGCATGACCTGCCACCTCAGACTGCGGGCACTTGGTACGTGCAACACGCGGTGATACGGCAGCGTCGAACTGCAGCTCGCCCTCAATCGGGAGATCCGGTGCTTTTGCCTTTGTCTTTTCCGCTGCGTGACGCATCTTGTCCACATCCTCGCCTGCTCCTGATCCGAGTGTGGAGTAGCTCAAAAATGCTACCTTCGGATCGATATCAAAGATCTTTGCACACTCTGCCGTCTCTATTGCGATCTCAACCAGCTGATCCTCCGTCGGCTTGATATTGATTGCACAGTCACCCATTGCCAATACTTCATTGTCACCGGTAGCACTCGGTCTGACGAGAATGAAGCAGGAAGACACAATACTGTTGCCCGGCTTGGTCTTAATCAGCTGCAATGCGGGACGAACCGTATCAGCGGTAGAATAAGTAGCGCCACCAAGTAATGCATCTGCCTCTCCCATCTTTACGAGCATCGTTCCAAAATAATTGGCCTGTGCCAGTGTTTTACGTGCCTGCTCAGGTGTCACACCCTTGCTCTTGCGCAGCTCACAAAACAGATCTACCATCTCATCCATGCGCTCGTACTTTGCCGGATCGACGATCTTCGCACCACGGATATTGAATCCGCTATCTTCTGCTGCTGCCATGATCTCTTCCTCATTGCCTACCAGGATCGGGCTTAAAAAGCTGCTAGCCAACAGACGGGATGCAGCTTCCAGAATACGCGGATCACTGCCCTCTGTAAATACGATCTTCTTCGGGCTCTTTTTCAAAATCTGAATCAACTGTCCAAAACCAAACATTTCTTTAACTCCTTTATTCATTCATATTTTTTAAGTTTTCGTAACTGTTCAGTACCCTCACAGTTACGAGTTTTCTATTTCTAACTAATTATCATTGTAAGCCTTTCTCATGCAAAAAACAATATGCGTCCGGCCATGTATTTTGAAAAAAGCAATACTGTTATTACTATTTCTCAATGATCGCTGCATGCTCCTCCAGATAGTCAATCGTATACTCATTTAGAATATACTCCTTCACGCCGTTTTCATCATAATCTGTGAGTAAATCCGATACAGAGTCATATTCATTTTCCTGTGCATAAGCCTCCATGCGCGCCTGCATCTGGTCATCAGACAGCGTCAGGTTCTCCTGTCTGCGGATCTCTGCGAGTACCATCGTCTCATCCACAGCATCGATATATTCCTCTTCACGCGCGGCCTCGTCCAGATCCAGCATATCATACACTTCGTCCAGTGAACAATGAAACATATCCGCATAGCTCTGATAACTGCTCTCGGCTTCCTGCTTTTTTTGTTTGTAAAGGCTCTTTGGATAGCCACTGATCTCGCAGGCATCAATCGCTGCCTGTACCAGATCGTCGCGCACAGTCTCCTCTGCATCTTCCTCATAGGACTGCTGCAGCTCCTCTTTCATCGACTGGTGCCACTTTTCTACTGAAACCACGCCGAAGTTCTCCTTCACAAATTCGTCCGTCAATTCCGGATAGATGACATCCGAGATGCTGTTTACCACAATGTGGTAGGTGATATCCTTTCCCGAGAGCATCGCATCCTCAAAATCACTGTCGTATGATACCTCCAAATCCAGTTCATCCGCATCCACAGCACCGATCAGTGCCTCATCCACCTGTTCACCAAACTCAGCATCTCCGATGACCAGATCATATCCGTCATCTGTAAAATCATAGACGACCTCATCACCATCCTTCGCCAGCAGGGAGACGCTGACCATCTGCCCCTGTTTGACCGGACCATCGACTGGCTCATAATCGGTATATTCATTCAGTTGCTCCTTCTCATACTCGTCCAGCCGCTCCTGTGTGACTTTCTCGACCGTCTTTGTGACACTCAGGTTCTGATAATCACCCAATGTCACATATTTACTGTAATCACCACTGTCACCGCCGCAGCCGGCCAGCAGCAGGACAGCTCCAAGCAGCGGCAGCAGCCGGCAGGTTTTCTTCATACTCATATTGACCTCCTATTGTTATTCATTCGTAACTGTTCAGTACCCTCACAGTTACATTCATTCTCTGATTTTTACCGGATCTGTATTTGGCCTTACTCCGGTCTTACTTTGATTTCTACCGGATCGTCACCTGAACGGATGCGCCCGGAGCGCCGGCAAACACGACATAACCATCCTCCGGCAATGTCACGGCACGTTTACTGCTCACATAACTGTCATACTGACAGGTTCCGTTTGAATCATAGACCGCTGCCATCGCATCTATCCCCTCCGGCAATCTGATACGCAGCTTTCTGTCTGCTGTCTTAGTTCCGACCCGGAACCATTTTGCATAGCCATTTTTACGACTGATCTGTACGGTATAAGACTTTTTTGCCGGAAGATTCTTCAATCCATCTTCACTGATCATCGTAGTTCCTGCATAATGCAGGTATTCGATGCCCTTGCTGTCTTTTTCAAATACAAAATCTGTCGCACTCCGTGAACCATTCATCGGCATGTCAGTAAACTGCTCTGCTGTATTCGCATCCACAATCCGGTCATAGTACACGTATCCATCACAGTTATTCGACAGAACGATAGACAGCATCACACCATTTTGTACATATCTGGCAGAAGAACTCTTCTCTGTCACAGTAAAATAGATCTTTCCGTCGCGCTGTTTCCATGCCCGTTTTACAGATTTTTTCAACTGCTGCGGTACTACCTTCTGCGCAGTATAAGCATAGGAATACATCGTACTGATACCCGGCATTTTACCGTAAGTACCTGACATCAGATAAGTATTTTCATCCTGCTCCAGAAATGTGAGCATCTGTGATCCATCTGGGTATATAAATTGTCCATTGCCGCTATAGATAAATGTCATCTTCATATTTGGCTGATTCAGATTGACCACGCGCATGCCCTTTGCCTGCATTTTGATCTGATAAGTGCCCATCAATGATACATAATATCCCTCATATTGTTCATACGCATCCGGTACTGTCTGCTTTGCGGGCTTATAAGCCGTCGGTACGTCAGCCAGTTTCTCCACACCTGGCACTTGCTGCCCCTTCAGCACCAGCTCTGCCAGGTATTGTCCGAACGCGCCATTATAGCTGCTCGAGCCGCCGGACGAGAGCACTGCAACCGACAGATCCTGATCTGGAAATACGAGCAGCATACCATGATAGTACAGCGAGTCACCACCCTTTTCCACCGCCTGTATGCCACAGTCGGCAAACGGATACAGCGCCACCGTATCCCATCCAAGCCCAAAATCAATCAACCCGGTATCCTCTTCGCACCACTGACCCTTTCTGCCCTCCGGCACAAAGGTCTCCTGTACCGACTGTTGTGATAACAGTCTGCCGGAATGGCCGGTAAAGCTCATCCCAAAACGGCACAGATCCTCTGCATTGGAATATACGCCGCCTGCACCAATCGCATTCAGATACTCTGTCGGCAGCTGCATCCCGCCTTTTTCCGTATAAATGCCTGCGGCATGCTTGTCTGCATCCATCTGTGCTGTCGTATATGTGTGCGCCAGTCCAAGCGGTGTAAAAATATGCGATTGCAGATAATCACTGAAACTCTGTCCCGTCACATGCTCGACGACCAGCTCTGCCAGTTCAAATCCATCATTACAATACACACTATACGCTCCGGGATCTGCCTTCAAGACCCCATCCGCCAGTTTTTGAAGAAGCTGGTCATGATAAGAAGTATCTGCATCCTCAAACAGTATCGCGTTGTCCAGGTTATCGCCCATCAGGCCGGAGGAATGGTTGAGCAGCATACGCACAGTGATATCCTTGTACCGCTCGTCCTTCATCGTGAATTCCGGTATGTAATCCACGACCGGCTTGTCCAGCTTCAGCTTTCCAGACTCACACAACTGCTGCACGGCCGCCGTAGTATACATCTTGCTGACAGAACCAATCCCATAGATTGAATCTGTCGTCACGCTTGTCTTTTTTGTGGCATTATCTGTCCCACAGGCATCGCTGAGCAGCAGCTCACCCTTCTGCATGACTGCGTACTGGATACTTGTCTCACCGTACAATCCAGTCATTGCCTTTGCTTTCTTTGCTGCCAGCTCTTTCAATGTCTGTGTCTGCTGTGTGTCAGATCCTGCAGCAGCCTGCACGGGTGCCGCCGATACACGCACGGTCTGCGTCGTCAGGGCAACTATGAGAAGCACCGTTGTCAGTATACCTTTTAATTGTGTCTTTTTCACGTCTTTTTCCTCCTGTTTTCGTCAAAAAATATCCTGTCCGCAGGAATTTTCTATCAAATAATAGGCGTTTGCGAAACTATTAAATAAAACTAAGAGGAGTATCGGCTTGCCAAAGCACACACCGAACTCCTCTCCCATTATATACGATCTTATGCCATTATGAAACCACTTGGCTCTTTTTGCGTCTGCATGAGAATATCCTCAAACTGCTCCTGCGGAATCGGCCGGTTAAACAAAAAGCCCTGTGCCATATAACATTTGCTCTCTTTTAACAACTGGACATGCTCCATGCTCTCCACACCTTCGGCGATACACTCCATACCCAGATCGTTCGCCATACTGATAACATGCTTCATCATAGATCTCTGGCGTTCATCTGTTTCCATATTCTTATCACCGAGAAAACTCTTGTCAATCTTCAGCACTTTAAACGGTACATCCCGGATCAGACTCAACGAAGAATATCCCATACCAAAGTCATCCACGGAAGATTCGATGCCGTAACCGCGCAGTCCATACACGATCTGCTTGAGCGCCGCAAAATCCGCATCGATCGTTGTCTCCGTTAATTCAACCTCGATATACTGGTGCGGCACTTCATATTTATCCAGCATCTGGACAATATCACGTACCAGATTCTCATTAGAGAGATGCCGGCGCGAGAAATTGACCGACACCTTTACCGGCTGTACACCATGCGCAATCCATCTCTGGATACTCTTACATACATGCTCCAACACATAAAAATCCAATTCACAGATACGTGTCGTCTCCTCGAGAATCGGAATAAAGGAATCCGGCGGTACGATCTTCCCATCCACGATCCAGCGTGACAATGCCTCTGCACCGATCAGGTCATAATCCTTGAGTGATACCTTGGGTTGAAAATACACGTGGATATCCTCATTGACCAATGCCTTCTCAAATTCGGCCTCATAAAACTTTTTGCGTTCACTCGCATCTGCCGTCATCGGATCATAATAGGAAAACTGCAGCTGCAGGGAACTTTTTGCCACATTCAGTGCGCTGCTGACTGCCTGTATAATATGGTGATAGCTGTCCACGCCATCGGTCAGCCTGTAGATGCCTGCCTCCGCTGAGATACATACGTGATCCGACTCCTGTTTGCCATAATAGATCTCACTGCCCCGCAGTTTATCCAGAATCTGTTCTTCGTGATCCTGATGGATCAACAGAGCAAACTGATCTCCACTGATTCTTGAGACCACTTCGTCCACATCGAGTCCCCGCTTGAGCCAGTCCATATATGTCACCAATACTGTATCGCAATTACTGCTGCCGATCTCCAGATTCAGATTGGTAAAACCGGACAGATTGACAGCCATCGCTGTATAGCTTCCAATCGTATGGTTTTTAATATACTGTTCGCAGCACCGGGAGAAAAAGGTCATATTCGTATGTCTGGTCTGCGGATCATGATATCTGTAATAATCCACATCCGCTGCCAGTTTCTGTCGCTCATTTGCCTGATAGAGCATGAGAACAAACAATTCAATCCGCTTTTTTTCCTCTTCGTTCCACGCATCCTGCCCTTTGATCGGATACAATTCATATTCCGCTGACACACCCGGTTCTTCACCATATACATATTGTGCCATTCTCGATTCATCTGTCCGCTCGGACTCCAAATATTGCACCGACTGAGTCCGGCCACCGATCCGGCTCTCAAGCTGTGTCAGTTTCAACCCACCCAGCCGCAGCGAATTGCTCATCGCATTCACTGCCTGCATATTCTTCTCATCCGTAACAGATCTCGCCTGTGCGAGCAGTTTTGCACCTTCCAGCAACCGTTCCTCATACATCTCTAACTGCATATATCCCCCTGCCTGATATCACATCCATTTTCAGTCTTCGGTCTCCATCTGCGGAATTGACACCAAAAACCGTGAACCATTTCCATAAGCACTCTCTATACTCACACTGCCATACACAGCGTTTACCAGCTGGCTGGTCATACCCAGCCCAAATGCCAGCACATCCTCGTTAATCGTCTGACTGTCATGCACCTTGTCAAACATCTCCTGAATCGACGCAACCTGATCCGGACGCATGCCGATACCGGTATCCGAGATCTCAAAATTGAGAATCAGGCCATACGTTGTCTTCTTCTTGGCGATATGCAGCCGGATCGTCCCTTTTTGTGTATACTGCACCGCATTATTCAACAGGTTCACCAGAATCTGCCGGATACGTGTCACATCTCCAAACAGATCCGTCGGTACATCTTCTTCAATCTCTAATACAAACTCCACCGGGCGGTTCAACAGCTTACCGGTATAAGTCAGCTCCAGTCCCTCGCACAGCTTAACCAGATCATACTGTGTCTCCACAATATCAGAATCTGTCCGCGTCATCTCCGAGAATGCCATCGCATCTGCCAGTGCATTGATCACCTTCTGGTTTTGCTTTTCCAGTGTACGCAGCTTCTTTGCAGCCTCTTCTGGCAGCTCCATACGGTTGATACTGTTTGCCAGAAACAGCATCTCCTGCAAAGGCTTGTAGAGATTGAGATTCACCGTAGACAAAAACTCCGTCTTTGTCTTGGCCATATTCTCCATTTCCCGGTTCTTTTTCAATATCTCGTATTGGTTAGCAGCCATCACGCCCAGCATCTCTGCCATCGCACCCATATATCCGGCTGCATCTGCTACTTCCTGTGCACTGCGCACGGGAAGCTCGTGAAGCGCCTCCATATAATCATCCGGATCAAGCCCAAGCTCCGTAGCAATCGCACGAATCTGTTTTTCATCCGGTTCTTCTACGATCACCTGTCCACCGACAAAAGCTCCCATAAACCGTCCATCCACGATAATCGGTGCCGCGATATCACACACTCCGGCATGACAGGTGTATACTTCCGGCTTTCCGCTCCGCATTGCCCGCTTGGCACCCACACGGTCGCATTCGCTGCATCGCTTTTCTCCTTCCGCACAGCTGCGCGTCAATTCAAAGCAAAAACGCGCACACCTGTCAGATCTGGAGAGTAATACACCGCTTTCGTCTATAATAGCCGCTGCCATCCCGGTCACTCTGGAAAAACCACGCTGCATGACCTGCATACTTTCTGCATTGAGCAAATCTGACAACCGCATATTAGACATGAAAAAAATCCCCCTTTTCCGTGCTTGTTAAAAACAATAGAATGCGCGCTTGGCAGACATTCTATTGTCATGAATAAAAACGAATTATATTATAGCACAAAAAGAGAGATTTTTACATATCATTACATCTGTAAATTTTTTTTCAGTAAAACTATACAATTCCAATGTATTTTTATTCAAATTTAGCGCAGACAGCTTGGTAAACTTTACGAAAATCCTGTTTCGACTTCTGGCACAGCTCCACCACGCTCCCATACTCCGGATAGACCTTTCTGATCGCCCCATAGGAGCAGACCTTTACCTGCGCCATGCCATATTCTGTCTCTACCGTCTGTATTTCCCGTCGCATCACATGACGCTCCATCAGACATCGTCTGATCCCGATCGTCGTCGTCTCACGGAAAATAATATCCTCCATCTGCCCCACCTCTGCCGGGTCACAGATCACATGCAGCTCATATGCCGGACGGTTCTTCTTCATATAGCTTGGCACAAAACTCACATCCCGTGCACCCGCACGCATCAGGCACTCCATGCAATAACCCAGTTGCTCGCCGGTCACATCATCTATATTTGCCTCGAGTTTTACGATCTGTCCCTGTCCAGACGGTTGCAAAGCACACGGTCTGACCCACATGGCCCGCAGAATACCGGCTGTCTCATAGTCACGTTTCCCTGCGCCGATACCTACACCTTCGATTGTATAATCATTTGTGTAAGCGGCTGTATACGAATCCGCGTAGGAATCACTGCTTTGCCCTGTCTCCTGCACAGCAGCCGCTATCGCCGCCCCGGTCGGTGTCACGAGTTCTCCCCTGACCTGTGTCGGATGAATCACCAGACCATGCGCAGCCACAATATTGGTTACAGCCGGAACCGGTATTGGCAGCACGCCATGCTGACAACGCACCGTACCGCAGCCCTCAGCCAACGACGAACAGATGATACGCGCCGGAGCCAGGTCATCCAGACAGACGGCTGCTGCCACAATATCTATGATCGAATCAACTGCCCCGACTTCGTGGAAATGCACCTCCCCACGTGGTACGCCGTGAGCCTTTGCCTCAGCATCAGCCAGAATATCAAACATGCGCAGTGCCAGCGCACGTGCACCGTCCGTCAGATCTGCCCGCTCTATGATCTGTGTGATCTCCTTCAGTCCCCGGTGGACATGCGGGTGATCGTGTGTGTGATGATGGTCATGGTCGTGATGGTGTTCCTGATCGTGTGTATGATGATGATCGTGATCCTGGCCACAATTATGCATATGCATATTTTCCGGTGCTGTACCATGCAGATACGCCATGTCATGATCATGGTTCTCATGTTCCGGATCCAGTTCAACCGCAAAATCACATGCATCCAATCCGGATTTTTTCACTCTGGATATATGTACCCGTGCACCATCCAGCTGCAGTGAATCCAATGCCTGTCTGAGTTTTTTCTCATCTGCGCCCAGATCCAGCAATGCAGCGACTGTCATATCTCCGCTGATACCGGATGCACACTCCAAATATAAAATTCGATTATCTGTCATTTTGTCTTACTCCCAAACGATTGATCTGCGTGGCCAGATATGCCGCGCCATAGCCATTGTCTATATTGACGACACCGATGCCGTTTGCACATGAATTGATCATGGTGAGCAATGCGGACAATCCGTGAAAACTCGCCCCATATCCGACCGAGGTGGGTACTGCGATCACCGGCTTATCCACCAGACCGCCCAGCACACTCGCCAGTGCACCCTCCATCCCGGCTACCGCGATCACGCAGTTGGCGCGGTAGATGGGTTCCATGTTCGCAAACAACCGGTGAATGCCAGCCACGCCTACATCATAGATACGCTCCACATGCGACCCAAAATATTCACAGGTCTGTGCAGCCTCCTCCGCAACCGGCACATCCGCCGTTCCTGCCGTACAGACCGCAATCGAACCGATACGTGTTCCTTCACCAGCCTCCTCCGGTTCGATCTTTAAAATGCGCGAGACCGGGTCATATTGCAGCTGCGGCAGTTCTCCCCGCATGTATTCATACTGATCGACACTCGCACGTGTCCCAAATACCCGCCCATCGGTCTCATACAGACGCTCATAGATGGCGAGCAGATGCGCATTTGCTTTTCCGGAACAAAATACAACCTCAGGAAAGCCGGAACGCACTTTTCTGTGCATATCCAGCTTTGCGAAGCCACCCATTTGTTCAAACGGCTGCTGCTTCAGATGTAGCTCTGCCTCATCGATAGAGAGGCTGCCATCACACAGCCTCTCCAATATTTCTCTGGTTTCCATCCTGTATTCCACACCTATTTCAATATTTTTATCTGACCGTAACTGTTCAGTACCCTCACAGTTACGATGCAAAATCCATGAGAATCGGCTTCGCCGATGGGATTTTGCACTCCTGAATCACTTTCTTACGCCCTCAGCAGTAAATGCTTCGGGCTGTGCTGAGTAATTACATCTGACCTATGATTCAATACCGGTTACTTTGTAATCCTGTTCCTCGACTGCAGTCTTCAATACATCGTCTGCCACATCTGCCTGCAGTGTCACAACTGCGGTACCTGCCTCATGGCTCACAACTGCTTCTGATACACCCTCAAGTGCCTCCAGGGTCTTTTTCACTCTTGCCTCACAGTGTCCACACATCATTCCTTCAATATGCATTGTCTTTGTCATTGCCTGATTCTCCTTTTCCTGTTTTGTAATTTGGTTATCATCCGGATTTCCATTTGTATGTTTACCCGGATCTGTATGCTGGTTTATTGCCTGATCCCCATGTTTTTGGCTGATCTTCTTATCTTTTCTCGTGCTGTGCACATCAAATAAATTGAGCCGCAGTGCATTCGTTACTACACAGAAGCTCGACAGGCTCATCGCCGCCGCACCAAACATCGGATTGAGCTTCCATCCGAATATAGGATACCACACTCCGGCAGCAAGCGGAATACCTATTACATTATAAATAAATGCCCAGAACAGATTTTCATGGATATTTTTTAACGTCTGACGGCTCAGGCGGATCGCAGCAGCCACATCCATCAGGCTGCTTTTCATCAGCACGACGTCTGCTGCATCGATCGCCACATCTGTTCCGGCCCCGATCGCAATACCGATATCTGCACGTGTGAGCGCCGGTGCATCATTAATACCGTCACCGACCATTGCTACCTTGCCGCTTCGTGCCAGACGTCTGATGACTTCCTCTTTTCCTTCCGGCAGTACATCCGAGATGACCTCATCTACGCCTGCCTGCGCTCCGATCGCTGCTGCCGTGCGCGCATTGTCACCCGTGAGCATCACAACATGGATGCCCATATTCTGCATCTGCATAATCGCCTCATGTGAGTCCTCTTTGATCACATCCGCGACTGCTATCATACCAAGCAGCCGGTCACCTTCTGCAAAAAAGAGCGGTGTCTTGCCCTCTGCTGCACATCGGTCTGCCTGCTCACACAATTCCTGTGACAGTTCATAATGTTCGCCCATAAAGCTGCGGCTGCCACCACTGACAGGCTGTCCATTCATCACAGCCCGCAGACCGCCTCCGACAACTGCCGCAAAATCCTCCACCAAAGACAGCTCCAGTTTCTGTTCAGATGCAGCATCCAGTATCGCACGTGCGAGGGGATGTTCACTGTTCTGTTCCATGGAAGCTGCCTTTTGCAGCAACTGTTCCCCGTCCAGCCCCGGCATCGGGACAAGATCTGTGACACGCGGTTCTCCTCGGGTGATGGTACCGGTCTTGTCCAGTGCGACCGTCCGTATCTTGCCGGTCTCTTCGAGTGATACGGCAGTCTTGAACAACACACCTGCCTTTGCCCCCATTCCACTGCCGACCATGATCGCTACCGGTGTCGCGAGTCCCAGTGCACAGGGACAGCTGATTACAAGCACACTGATTCCTCGTGCGAGCGCAAATCCAAAGCTCTCTCCCGCCAGCAGCCATATAACGATCGTCACCAGCGCAATACCGATCACGGTCGGCACGAAGATACCTGATACCTGATCTGCGACTTTGGCAACCGGTGCTTTTGTCGCACTCGCCTCACTGACCATCCGTATGATATTGGCAAGTGTCGTATCCTCTCCGACATGTATCGCTTCACAAGTCAGAAATCCTGCACGGTTCATCGTGGCAGCGGATACTTTATCGCCCTGCGTCTTATCGACCGGAATACTCTCCCCGGTCAGTGCCGATTCATCCACCGCACTGGTTCCGCTTTTTACGACTCCATCCACAGGAATACTCTCACCGGGACGTACTACAAACAGATCACCCGGCTTCACATCTTCGACCGGTACGGTCTGTTCTTCGCCATCTACGAGCAGTACTGCCGTCTTCGGTGCCAGATTCATCAGACTTTTCAATGCATCCGTGGTGCGTCCCTTCGCGCGTGCCTCGAGCATCTTTCCGACGGTAATCAATGTCAGGATCATCGCTGCCGACTCGAAATAGAACTCATGATGATAGGCCATCATCTGCATCCGGTCACCATCCAGCGCAGCCTGACTCATTCCATAGAGCGCATAGACACTATAACCAAATGATGCCGTCGCACCGAGCGCAACCAGCGTATCCATATTCGGTGAACGATGCAGCAGACTGCCAAAACCGTTCACAAAAAACTTTTGGTTGATCACCATAATAATGCCTGTAAACAATAACTGTGTGATTCCCTGTGCCAGCATATTGTCTGCCAGAAAACTGCCGACCGGCCAGTTCCACATCATATGTCCCATCGACAGATACATGAGCGGCACTAAAAATACCAGCGATGCGATCAGCCGCCGCTTCATTTTAGGTGTCTCATGGTCTGCCAATGCGTCCGCCTGCTCACCGGGTGATACATGCTCCTGCGCCCCTTTTTTAGCGGCTTCATACCCGGCATGTTCGACCGCCGCGATGACCGCCCCGCTATCTGCAGTTCCCTCGACAACCATAGAGTTAGTCAACAGGCTGACAGATACACTTTCCACACCATCGACCGCCTGTACAGCCTTTTCTACACGCGAACTGCAGGCGGCACAGCTCATGCCTGTTACGTTATATTGTTCCATCCCTCATCACGCTCCTTTATCTCATGAGTTTCTGTAACGTATGTACGAGTTCGTCAATGACTTCATCATTGCCGTTTCGGATATCATCCGCCACGCAGGTACGGATATGGTTTGCCAGCAATACTTTATTGAAGCTGTTCAGTGCAGCCGTCACCGCCGCCACCTGTGTCAATATATCTACGCAGTACGCATCGTTTTCGACCATCCCTCGGATACCCCGCACCTGTCCCTCAATGCGGCTGAGACGGTTCATCAGATCTTTATATTCTTTTTCATCCCGATTTTTTTTTCGTTCACAGCATGTGCAGTCGCACTTGCACGCATTCATATTTTCTTCCAAATTTGCATCCTCCTTCATTTTCAGATACCCCCATATGGTATTTCACATCACCATAATATACCCTAATGGGGTATCTGTCAATCCACTCAAGAATCAATATTTATTCAAAAAAAAAGAACAATCTGCTTCTACAGACTGTTCTTTTTCAAATTTTTCATATTTTTCCATTGTTATCTGATAATTGATAGGCAATCTTGCATGGTTTGGCAACTATGACTTGTATGCTTTCATGCTTTGACCACAAGATCTGCTACTTAGTTCCGTCTAACATCTGCGCAACCTCTGCACGCTCCGGCATCACCCGCAGCGCTCCCTTGCGCGTCGTGATCAGTGATGCGGCTGCATTTGCAAACCGGAGCATCTCCTTCACATCCTCCGGTGTCCGTCCGTGGATTCCGTGTGTTAAGATGTCATCAATCATACATGCGCAGAACGTATCTCCCGCTCCGGTTGTCTCGATCGTATCATCGCGCAAAAACGGTTCTGCCGCTACGCTCTGTCCATCAAAAAATGCCCGGCTGCCGGATTTACCCATTGTCGCACAGACAAACGGGATGTGATACTCCTGCAATAATTTTGCGACGCCTGCCTCAATGTCTACCTCTCCGGTCAGGAAGAAAATCTCATCATCAGAGATCTTTAACAGATCACACTGGCTAAGTCCCCAGCGGATCTTCTCCTCTGCCAGTTCCATGCTTTTCCACAGCGGTTTGCGCAGATTTGGGTCATAGGAAACGAGTGCGCCCGCCTCCTTTGCGACTGCGATTGCGTGGCGAGTCGCCGCCTCGCAGACCGGATCGGTCAGTGAGAGGCTGCCAAAATGAAAGATTTTCGCCTCCCGGATCAGTCCGGTATCGACCTCGTCCGCGGTCAGCATCATGTCCGCACCGGGGCTACGATAAAATGAAAAGCTGCGGTCGCCATCAGGTGCGTTCTGCACAAAGGCAAGCGTCGTCGGAATCTGCTCATCATAGCACATGCCACGTGTATCAATGCCCTGCTCTGCGACTGCATCCGCAAGCAGATGTCCGAATGCGTCTGCTCCGACCTTTCCAATAAAGGCGGTGCGCCTGCCGAGCTTTTCCAGCATCGCCAGCACGTTACACGGTGCTCCGCCCGGATTTGCCTCAAACAGCGGATTGCCCTGTCCACTTGTTCCATTCTCTGTGAAATCGATCAATAATTCACCTAATGCTACTACATCCATCCTGTTTTGTCCTTTCTGCCCTACAGCTCAATATCATATTTTTGTATATTGATAAACAATTCGATGAACCGGCGATCCAAAATAAACACAATTGTGTCCATTGAGACTCCAGCCGGTGACTTACAGATCCCCTGCTATTAAATAAAACAGCATGAGACAAAAACCGATACCAAACAGCAGCAGTCCAAATGAGATGCTGCGTGTAATGACCAGATTGTTCTGTGCAATCTGATCACTGCGGACTGCCAACTGATGCACGTAATCTTTTTTGACCGGATCAGCCTTGCGCCAGGTACGGTTTGCCAGATCCCGCCACAGATTCAACAGCCTGCCGAGCGCCCTCGTCCATGCATTGCCTTCCGTATATTCACGAGGCAGCGGTGTATCCCGATAGATCGTCCGCCGCAGCAGCACGACCGCCGTATCTACGAGACTATCACAGATCCGGCTCGCGACACCTCCCACATAGGGCAGAAAGCGCAGCAGTACCGGCCGGTAAATCAGATCCTCCAGATCCAGCCAGCGTGGCCAGCGGTCTACGAGCTCCCGCCCTCCTTCCGGTGTCTGCTTCGTGAGCAGCCCGCGGATCACAATTACATATACGATCACACCGATCACAATCGAATAGGCAGCGCCCTTTAGATTCTCCGGTGAAAAATAGTGTACTGCTTCTGACACGCCCTTTGATTCTGCAAGTGCATAAAATTTATTTCCGAGTGCCGCCACACGATCCATCAGCCGGTGCGGTAAAAATCCCCACATCGCAAGTACTGCTGCCGGTATCCCGATCGCACACGCACTGAGCGGTGACAGGTAACGCTGCATGCCATCATACCGCCGCTGCAATGCCTCATCTGTATTTTTTTCTATAAAGACCGTCACAAACAGCTTCGCCATATACGCTACAGTCAGCCCGCCGCTGACGATAAACACAATCTCCAGCAGCTTCATCCAGCCGACAGCCCCATATTCGAGAATACTCTCATGGATCAGCGTCTTGCTGATATATCCGCTAAACAGCGGAATACCTCCGATTGATAATGCTCCCACGGCAAAACAGCCTGCCAGAAATGGCTTCCTGCGTCCAAAACCACGGATCACATTCAGATCCAGCCGATGTGTATTCATATAGATGACACCTGCCGATAAAAACAATACCAGTTTGATCAATGAATGGTTGACCATATGCAGCATGGCACCATGTGCCGCCAATGCATGTTCCCCATATAACAGCCCGCACATCCCGATACCGGTCATGATGAATCCAATCTGCGAAACCGAAGAACAAGCCAGGGTTCGCTTCAGATCCAGTGCAAATACCGCCAGTACTGCGCCGACAAACATCGTGCAGACCCCTAACATCAGTATCAGGTTTCCCCACTTCATATCTCCTGCAAAGATCCGCACTGTGAGTACAATCACACCATAGATGCCGGTCTTGGTCAACACACCGGACAACAATGCAGATGCCGGTGCCGGTGCGACCGGATGCGCTTTCGGCAGCCAGATGTGTAACGGAAAAACACCCGCCTTTGCCCCAAATCCGGTCAGAATACACACACCCGCTGCATAGAGCATCGGCGATGCCGTCTGCTGCTCCATCCATCTGCCAAGTTCTTCAAAATCCAGTGTGCCAGCCATGTGATACAGTAAAAACATACCCATCAGCATGACCAGACCACCGATCACAGCCACTGCCAGATACGTGTCCGCTGCGCGCAATGCCAGTGGTTTTTCCGTCTGTGCGACCCATGTATAAGACGTAAATGACATGATCTCAAAGAAAATAAATGCCGTGAAAAAATCAGCCGATAGAAATACACCGACCGTCGCAGCGAGCGTCACCACCGTAAACACGTAGTATCTCCCCCGGTGCTTTTCATGCTTCATATATTCACAGGACAAGGCCAGCGCTGCCAGCCATGCAAAAAAAGTCACTGCAACAAACACAACCCGAAAGCCGTCCAGTTCAAAACTCAGCCCATATCCGCATAGCTCCGGCAGATAGATACGCTCAGCTGCCTGCGCTGCCATAACCATTCCAGACATTTCAACACCTCCTCTCTGCTCTCTATACACCAGCTGCAATGTTTGTAAACAACTCCACAAGCGGTGCGCTGTGCAATCCAAACAGAAATAGAACAATCACAAATATCACCAGCGGCACCAGCATCCTCCAGCCCGGATCACAGAATCCATCGACTGTACTCCTGTCAAAATCCCTGCCAGGGCAAAATGCCCGAAAAGAAATACTCATCATATAGATCGCCGTGAGAAGCGCCGATACAAGCAGCGCAAACACCCCTATGGGTGCCAGCGGATGCGTACTACCAAGCGCCGCTTTTGCCAGATTCCATTTACTGATAAATCCCGGCAGCCCCGGTACACCCATGAGCGCCAGCCCTGAGACCGTAAAGATCGTAAACGTCACCGGCATCACATACCCCAGACCATTGACCTCGTGTACATAATTCTTTTTTGTCTGATGCATCACCGCACCTACGCAGAAAAATGAACTGATCTTCATAAATGCGTGAAACACCATATGGCACAGCGCGCCCACCAGCCCAAGCGGACTCATCAGCACCACACCAAACAGAATGTACGACAGATTGCTCATCGTCGAATAGGCCAGCCGGCGCTTCAGATGCGTCTCTTTGAGTGCACGGCTGCAGCCATATATGATCGTGATGATCACAAATACGAGCAATAGTGTCTGTGCCCATGTCCCACGCAGAAATTCCGAACCAAAGCTGTAATAGGTAATACGCATCAACGCAAATGCACCTGCCTTTACGACTGCGACCGCATGCAGCAGTGCTGTCACCGGAGTCGGCGCAACACCCGCTTTCGGCAGCCAGCCGCCAAACGGCCACATCGCTGCCTTGACTGAAAAACCGAAAAACGTAAGCACATATATAACGAGCAGCAGATTTTGTCTGTCCATGACGGCGGGCGTATGCATCACACCACCCGGTACGAAGGCCCCGGTCGTGCCATAGTACAGAATAAAAATCATTCCGATAAACGCAAATGCCGCCCCACCGAGTGAGTACAGCAGATAGGTACGGCTCGCGCTGATCGCCTCCTTGCTGAGCGGATGGATGATAAGCGGCAGCGTGACCATCGTCAGCATCTCATAAAAACAGTACATCGTCAGAATGTTGCCCGAAAAAGCAATCCCCAGTGTCACACCGAAAGTCATCACATAAAACATAAAAAACAGCCGCCGGTGTTCCAGATGGCTCATATATTCAAATGCATACAGCGTCGCCAACGGCCACAGGAAGGACACGAGCGCCGCAAATACAGTCGCCAGCCCATCGATACAAAACGCGATCTCCAGATCGTTTGCAAACCGGAACAGCACATGCAGCTGCCGGTCAGAATCTGCAAGTACATAAAAGCTAAGTACAGCGGTGAGCAGCACGATCCCCTCGGCATAGAGCATCCAATGTGTATCCCGTTTCCACCGGATCAGAGAGATCGGCATCGCGAGAAAAATCGGCAGCAAAACAACTGCCACAAGCAAGGTTCCATTCATATGCCTACTCCCTTCTACATGAAATATGCTGCCAGATTCCGGCAGAAGCTAATCAGTCCGTTCGGAAATACGCCAAGCAGCACAGCCACTGCCGCCAGTACCACGATCGGCAGGAGCATAAGAAGCGGCGGCTCTTTTTTTTCAAGCCGTGCGACCTGACCACTGCATTCCTCTACGCCGGGAAAAAATCCACGCATCGCAATCGGAAGCAAATACCCTGCAGTCAGCAGCGCACTGACGAGCAGTACCACAGGTCCGAACCAGCCAAAAAAGCCAGCATCTGCATCCAATGCACCGCCTGCGAGCTGCCATTTGCTCACAAATCCGCTCGTCGGCGGTATACCGACCAGCGCCAGTGCAAAGCAGGTATAACAGCCTAGCAGTATGGGCATTTTCCTCCCGATCCCCTTCAATTCATCCACACGCTTACAGCCGCAGACCACAACAAACACGCCCGCACACAAAAACAGCCCGCACTTGATGATTGCATGGAACCAGACATGCAGCAGTGCGCCGGTAAATGCCTGCTCCTGCAAGAGCGATAATCCAAACAAAATATAGGATACCTGACTGACCGTCGAATATGCGAACCGCTTTTTGATCACAGGCTCGCGATAAGCTAACATGGATCCCATAAACACCGTGAGCAGCGTCAGGCTCATCCATGCAGTCTGTACCCATGTACCGCGCAGGAAATCCGCTCCAATAATATGATAGACCGTGCGGATCGTCGCCAGTACACCAGACTTCACAATGATCGCTGAAAGCACTGCAGATGCCGGGCTCGGTGCGACCGGATGTGCCGTTGGCAGCCAGCCGTGCAGTGGGAACATGCCCGCCTTTGTTCCAAATCCGATCAGCATCAAAAATACCACGATGAGTAACGTCTGCTCATGCCCTGCCAGTGCCGGCAGATCCAATCTGCCTGTACTGCCAAAATTCAGATCCACGCAATAGCGGTTCAGATAAAAGATGCCGAACAATCCCAGATACGCGCCGCACAGCGAATAGAACAGATACTTGAGCGTCGCCATGACCGCCTCGCGTGAGTGATTGTGCACGACGAGCAGCATCGACACTAACGTCATCAGCTCGTAACACAGGTACATTGTGACGAGGTTCGCCGACAGATCCAATCCGAGCAATATGATATAGAGCAGCGCATACGCGAGGAAAAACTGTCTGGGGCGTTCCTCATGTTTCATGTATGCAACTGCATAAATTCCGACCAATAAAAAGATAAATGTCGTTATCCCCATAAAAAACAGGCTGATTCCATCTGCGCCAAAAGAGATCTCCAATCCCTCCCCCAACGTCAACAGACGAACCGGTGCCATATCCATAATCGGTATCATCTAAAACTCCCTTCCATCATCCTGCAGCCTAGCCAAACATGCCAAGACCTCTCGCGCACAGTTCTACGATCGGCTGTGACAACAGCCCCAGTACCAGATTCAGCAGCACAAAGCACACATATACCACCGTTATCTCCGGATGTGTACCCATACGAATCTTCTGATAACCTTCCCGTTTTTCTTCCGGCACACGCCGCAGCGGTGTGTAGACCACAATGACCGCACGCATAAAATAAATGACATTCAGTATCGTACTGAGTGCTAATGCAATCATTGTCGGCAGCATCCGTTCCGACTGATTGACCGCAGCCTGCGCAAACAGGATTTTTGAAATAAAACCGGAAAACAATGGGAATCCAACCATCGACAATGCGCCCACAGTAAAAGCCATCCCGGCTGGTGCATTCCGGTAACCTGCCCCGGTGAGATCTGCCAATTCCCTGCTGTCAGCAGAGCTCTCACTAAGTCCTGCTGCCGATACAAACAACAATGATTTGGTGGCAGCATGTGACAGCATATGATAGATACTGGCCAACACACCGAGGCTCGTCCCCAAGCCAAATCCCATGTAAATATATCCGATCTGCGCCACAGATGAAAATGCAATCATCCGCCTGATATTCGTCTCGCGTGCCGCGCTGATTGAGCCAAATATCATGCCTGCGATACCGAATACAAAGAATACATCCATGATTTTACTGCCGCAGATAATATCAAATCCAATCACACGATAAAAAATCTTAATCAGCAGGAAAATATAACCCTTTGACACAAGCGATGACAGGATCGCCGCAGATGAAACGGTCGAATAACCATATGCATCCGGCAGCCACGAGTGAAACGGAAACAATGCGCTCTTGATCGCCAGACCGACACACATCAGTCCGACCGCCACCATAAGCGGCGCATGATACGTGCCTGACGCTACGAGTCCTGCCACCGCCTCCTTGATATTACTCATCAGCAGATGCCCGGTGAGTCCATAGAGGAAACAGATACCGAGCAGCAGCAGTCCGGAGCCGAGCAGACTCATGATCATATAACGTGTTGCCGCCTCCAGCGTATGTCCATTCTGACAGATCATGATCATGCCGCACGCCGAGATCGTATTGATCTCTACAAATACATAAGCCGTAAACAGATCATTCGTATAGATCAGTGCCAACAGCGAACTGAGCAGCAGATTGACCATGACATGATACAGGTTCTCCTTACTCGCCTCGATCTTGCGCAGGCGCTGTGCCATGCCTCCAACCATCGACAACAGCATCACAATGCAAAAAAACAGTGCCATGAATGCTTCAAGCGGTCCCACCCGGATCTCATTGCCCCACGGCGCCGGGAAATGTCCCATCATATAAACATACGTACCACCACGTGCACATACATCCACCAGCACAGCCAGCGACATCACACCGACCGCACTGATCACGCCAAGATTGACAATACGAGCCCATTTTCCACGTAATATCATGCAGCATGGACCGGAAAACAGCGTTAAAATAATACAGAACAAAGGAAAGTTCTGAACAAAATCATGCGCCATTTAGAATCCTCCCTTTTTCACTTCTGTCGTGATCTGATCCAGATCCAGCGTATGATATCTGCTGTACAGACGGATCGTGAGCGACAGCATCAGCGCAGTCACAGACACCGATACCACGATACCGGTCAGCACAAGTCCACTCGGAATCGGATTGATATAAGCATCCACGCTCTGCACGCCATCCACCACGATCGCGGCGTGATGCCCCGCGATATAGCCTTTGAGCGCCAGAAACAGATAAACCGAAGAATCCATGATATTAAACCCGATAATCTTTTTAATCAGATTTTTCTGAAGTAACAGGTTCGAAAATCCGATCGCAAACATGATCATTGCGATCGCCTCCTGATAGTTCGCAAACAAATTCCCTACATGCATCTCAATATCCTCCCTTCCGGAACATGACATAAAACGTATACATCGTACCGGATACGACCAGACCGACACAGATATCCAGAATCAATATCAGCCCACTGCTCAGGATTGCTCCCGGCGTGCCGAGCGGTATTACGCTCTCCATATGGTTGGCACCGGTATAAAAAGAATACGTCTTAGCGAGCGAATAACAGGCAAGTGCCCCAAAACACATGCATTTATAGGTCTTTCCGGTAAAAAATCGCTCCGTTTTGGCAAAACCGAAAGCATTGAGATACAGGATCAATCCGGCTCCACAGATCGCACCTCCGGAAAATCCACCACCCGGTCCGAGATGTCCACCCAGGATCACATAGATACCGAACAGCTCGATAAACGGCACGAGCACACGCGCGACCGTCTGTAAAATCACATCATTTTTCGGTTCATAGATACGGTCATTGTGTTCGGCAGTCTCCTGATATTTTTTCTGATCCTTGCGCATCAGGATAAGCACAGTACAGGTCGCCAGAAACAATACATGTGACTCCCCCAGCGTATCAAATGCGCGGTAATCGAGAATCATTCCTGTCACGATATTGACCGCTCCGGTCTCCTGCAATCCCTGTTCGATATAACGTGCAGACACCTCATTATTTACAGGATTTTCCTCATGTCCGTATTTCGGCAGACTCGATACACCGACGAGCAGGATAAACACCAGGCTCAGACAAAAGATCACACAAAAAATCTTATAAAATTTCTGAAACAGCCGCACCTGCGCATTATGCTCCACATCATAAGAATGCTCCACGATACGCTGATGCTGCAATTCATGTTCGTGGATCGTCTCCTCTGATTCTAGGAACTGCTGCGGCGGCTTCATCTCGACCGTATCCAGAAACGGATCTTTTGATCCGGACAGCCATCTGCGGAAACGGAACGTCAGCGTCTTTTCATAGTCTTGTTCGGGCACACGTCTACTCATGGTGTTCCTCCTTCGTCTCCTCACGGTCTGAATCATCCTTCAGAATGGCATGTATTTTCTTTAAGGTGATAATAAACAAAATCGATGTCACACCCGCACCGACTGCTGCCTCAGTGATCGCAAGATCCGGAGACTCCAGCAATATCCAGATCACAGACATGACCAGTGAAAACGACATATAGATAATAATGGAATTCAACAGATTCCCGGATAAGCTGACCGCAATGGCGCAGACCAGCAGAAAAACAAGCAACAGATCAAAAAACAGTTCCATCGTCATCCTCCTTTACCCGCGGCACACGCGTCACGACCGAGCCGTCCGCATGCGCCTCCATCTGTTTATAGTGATGCTCCTTCTGCTCATCACACGTCACCTCCAGACGCGCGATCAGGTGTGAGGACACCGGTGAAGAAAACCACAAAAATATGATGACCAGCAATAGCTTTAACGAGGTGAAACTAAATCCACTCATCACAATGAGTCCGGACAGACAGCAGCCAATACCGAGCGTATCGCCCATAGCTGCCGCGTGCATGCGGTTGAGGACATATTGAAACCGGAATACGCCGATCATCTGTATGAGAAAAATCAATAATCCGAGTACCAGCAGTGCACTGCCAAGCAAAAATTGCAGCCATTCAACGATCTCCATATCCGAGTTCCTCCTTCTGCTCTTTTTCCATCTGTTTCGCCCGTTCTTCCTTGCGTTGGCGATAGACGCCCATATATACTTTTGACAGCACAATCACTGCCAGAAAACTCATCATCGCATAGATCAGACAGATATCAACGAGATACCCCTCATGCTTCATAACAGCAAGTATTGCTATGATCGCCAGTGTCTGCGTCCCCATCATATTAATCGATACAATGCGGTCTGACACGCGCGGCCCGATGATCGCACGGATCAGGCTTAGCATCAGAAATATCGCAAGAATCACCAATGCAGCAACAAATACGGCCGTATATGCCTGTTCTAACTCCGGTATCATATGTTCCATTATCTATCTCTCCAGTCTGTGCAGTCTCTGTTCCAGTCCGGAATTCACAAGCCCCTCTGCCATGCTCTCATCCAGACAATGCACCGTGTATTTATCATCTTCGACGGATACCGTGATCGTCCCCGGTGTCAGGGTGATCGCATTTGCATAAAATGCCCGTCCCGTCGGTGTCTCCATATCTGCCGTAAACTCCACCAGCGCCGGTTCGATCTCTTCTTCCTCCGATAATATCAGGTGACATACCTTCAGATTTGCCACCAGAATCTCCTTCAGCAGCACACACACATAACAGAGCATGCCCCCCGCTTTTTGATAAAAACGCAGCTCCTTTTTCAGGCTGTAATCCATAAATCTGCATATAAAAGTAAATACTGCCGCCGAGATCACAAGTCCGAACAGCAGTATTTCTAGATTCAGTTTCTCATTAAATATCACCCAGATCAGCAGAAAAACAACGTACATATCGGATATCTCCTTTTTCCGGTTTTATATACTCTACTCACGATACAGTGATCGTATAGCTATAGGTCTTCTTTTCCCCCGGCGCAGCAAACTGTACATTCCGTTTCTCCTCAAACTGATCTCCCTCATCGGTACAAGTCGGCAGTCCAAGCCACGGCTCTATGGCAAGAAACGGTCCCTGATTTGTCGTTGTCCATAGCAGCAGATACGGAAACTGTTCAAAATCAACCTGTACACTGTGCCCGTGCCTGTCACTTGCCAGCCTGACACTGCGCGACTTCAGCTCATCAAACGCGATGGATGACGTTGCAAACAGACCATAGTCAAGTGGCAGCCGTCTGGTATGATCCAGAAATGGGCTGCGCTTCTGCAGATCAAGCAGACCGCGGTCTGTCGTCTCCGGCACACTGCAGGTTTCTTCTTTTTCAAACTCTACATAATAATCACTGTAAGCATCACCATTTACGATCGGGCAATTAAATGCCGGATGTCCTCCGACAAAAAAAGGAACGGTCTCATCCGATTCGAGATTTTCTACCGTAAAGGTCTGCTTCACGCTGTGACCATCTAACGCATACGTCACAGAAAATCTCACCGCATACGGAAACTGCTCCAGCATCTTATCATCACTTGTAACAGACAGGGTAATCGCATATCGTGACTGCTGATCGCATGTAAATTCCTTCTTTCTGACGATGCCATGACGTGGCATGTGCATCTGCTTCCTGTCTCCCACAACTGCATGATCCTCACGGATGCTGCCGCAGATCGGAAACAGCAGCGGTGCCTGATCTGCCCAATAGTCCTGGTCACCCTGCCACAGATATTCAATCCCATCCCTGCTCTTAATGGAATGAAGTTCCCCTCCTGCCGTAGATACCTTCACTGTCAGAAACTCATTTTCTAATGTATACTCCATCCTCTTCTCCCCCTCTTGCACATAGAAACGCGTGCGGCTATAAAATTATCGTATCATAGTTTCCATATAAATACAATTCGTAACTGGTTACCCGTAACCAACGATTTTCTTGACCGGATATGCAGTGGGTGATAAAATCTGATCATAACCAGCCGCACCTTCACGGCTAAAATGATTTGGAATATCGTCACTGTCCATGCTGCGTGTGACAAACAGCAGCTAGAAATAACAATTATCAACCATTCATACAGAGGTACAATTATCTATGCCCGAAACGATCATCGAATATGTACAACAGGAAATGCGTACCTTCGCCGAACACCCATTCCACGAAGTAGACTCTCTGGTGCTCTCCCAGTTTTCCTATATTCATCTTGGAAATCTGATTGCGCCACCCTCAGCCGGTGCTGTGCGCAGGCCGCTCACACTCCAGCAGTTGTACCGCGCGGAATGTTTTTCTTATTTTTTTGCTAATCAGCCGGATGCGGACCGTAACCGTGAGCTGCTCGAAGCATGCGCAGCCAGCCCGCGCTTCCGCGATATCGGCATTGCTTATTATTCAGAAGATTTTGATGCCGCTGCCGAAAAGCAGTTTTGTGCGATGACATTTTTCATCAATGCCGACACCGCCTACCTTGCATTCCGTGGCACTGATGCTACATTGGTCGGATGGAAAGAGGATTTTAACATGGCATTTCTGACACCGGTTCCTTCCCAGGAGGCTGCGCTCGCCTATACGATGGAAGTATCAGCTCTCATCCGCGGGCAGCTGCTCCTCGGTGGGCACTCCAAAGGTGGCAATCTCGCAGTCTATGCATCCATGCAGAGTCCCAAACGCCTGCAGAACCGGATCTGCGCAATCTACTCCCACGATGGTCCCGGTTTCCGCGACAATATCTTTTCCAGCGAAGGCTATCTGCGTATCAGGGAGCGCATCAGAAAAACACTGCCGCAGTCTTCCCTCGTAGGCATGCTGCTAGAGCATCAGGAGAACTTTGAAGTAGTCGAAAGCGCTGCTGTCGGCATCATCCAGCACAATCCGTATTCCTGGGTTGTCCGGGATGGTGCATTCGTAAAGCTGGATACACTCACCTCCGGTGCGGACTACCTCAACCGGACACTCGCAGACTGGCTCAGCCTTCTGTCTAACGAACAGCGGGCACAATTTGTCGATGCGCTCTACTCCATCATCTCGGGCAGCGATTTTTCTTCGTTCACAGAGCTACGTGAAAGCTGGCTCAGTGAACTATCTGCTCTCGCAGAAAACATGAAGAACATGGACGATGAGACGAAACGCATGATGCGCGAGACGCTGCGTGCGCTTATGCTGATGGCACTCAAGAATCTGCCTGCCCAGATGTCAAAACGGCCAGCACCCCATGTACTCAGTAAGACAGACTAACTACCTGAATTCCTATAAAAAGGTGGCTTTTTCCTTCCTGCTATGCTACACTAAATTTTATAATATTAAGTAAACAGGAAGGAGAAGGTTATGAACAATCAAACTGGTAAGCGGAGCTCCTTTTCCGGCAAGATCGGTTTTGTCCTATCTGCCGCCGGCGCATCTGTCGGTCTCGGAAACATCTGGAGATTTCCATACCTCGCAGCAAAATACGGTGGAGGTATTTTTCTGCTCATCTACATCATTCTAGCGTTGACATTCGGCTATTCAATGATCATTGCCGAGACATCTATCGGACGCATGTCCGGGAAAAGTCCGGTCGGTGCCTATCATTCTTTTGGAAAATCAAAATGGCTCTCTTTCGGTGGATGGATCAATGCGATTATTCCACTATTGATCGTTCCTTATTACTCAGTCATCGGTGGCTGGGTCATTAAATACCTGTTCGGCTACATCTGTGGAAATGGCAGCGATCTCGCCGCTGACGGATATTTCGGAACCTTTATCTCAGACGGTGTATCAACAGAAGTCTGCTTTATTATCTTTGCACTGATCACACTGGGCATCATTTTTGCAGGTGTGAGAAACGGTATTGAGCGGGTATCCAAGATCATGATGCCGATTCTGGTCGTGTTATCTGTCATCATTGCCATCTACTCGGTCACAAGACCCGGTGCACTGGCAGGTGTAAAATATTTTCTCGTGCCGAATTTGGAGAATTTTTCATGGATGACCGTCGTATCCGCGATGGGACAGATGTTCTATTCCCTGTCTATCGCCATGGGAATCCTGATCACGTTCGGTTCCTATATGAAAAAAGATGTTTCAATTGAAGATTCAACAAGAAATGTAGAAGTCTTCGATACAGCCATCGCAATCATGGCAGGATTGATGATCATTCCTGCAGTATTTGCTTTTTCAGGAGGTGATCCGAACACACTGCAGGCTGGTCCGTCGCTGATGTTTATCACGATTCCAAAAGTATTTGACAGCATGGGACTCGGTACAGCAGTCGGCATTTTGTTTTTCCTGCTTGTCCTGTTTGCTGCGATCACAAGTTCTATCGCACTGACAGAGAGTGCTGTATCTACCTTTGAAGATGAATTAGGCTGGGGACGCCGCCAATCGACCATCCTCGTCGGTGTGATTATGCTAGGGCTTGGCAGCCTGTCCTCACTCGGCTATGGTCCGCTCGCTTCTGTTAAAATCATCGGTATGCAGTTTTTAGACTTTTTTGATTTTCTGACAAACTCAGTCATGATGCCGATCGCAGCGATCGCCATCTGTCTGCTCGTGTCCAGAGTGATCGGTCTGAAAGCCATTGAAGATGAGGTACTGCTCGGTGAAAGCAAATTCCGCAGAAAATTTGTCTTCAACTTCATGATCAAATATCTCTGCCCGATTTTTGCAGCGATCATATTGATCAGCTCCGTGGCTAATGCGTTCGGATGGATCTCGATGTAAAGTAACAGTTTATGAAAAGGAGTTTATGAAAATGGAAAAAAAAGAAAGCAATTTTTCCGGTCAGCTTGGCTTTGTTCTGGCTGCAGCCGGAAGTGCAGTCGGTGTAGGTAATCTATGGCGATTCCCCTATCTGGCTGCCAAAGATGGCGGTGGGCTATTCCTGCTCATCTACCTGATTCTCGTTGTGACATTCGGTTTCACGCTGCTGACCTCTGATATTGCTCTGGGCCGCAAGACAAAACAAAGTGCGATCGAAGCCTACGCGCAGGCACGCCCGAAATGGAAATTTTTAGGTATCCTGACATTTCTCGTACCGGTATTAATCATGACATATTATGCTGTTATCGGCGGATGGATCACGAAATACGCAGTTGTTTATCTGACCGGTCAGGCGCAGGCGGCTGCCGAGGACAACTATTTTACATCATTTATCACTGCTCCGGTCGCACCGGTTGTATTCGCCCTGATCTTCATGGGTGTCACTGCATTCATCGTATACAACGGTGTCGAGGACGGTATCGAGCGTGTATCGAAATACATGATGCCGGTACTGCTCGTACTGGTTGTGCTCATTGCAGCCTACTCCCTGACACTGAGCCATACAGATGCAGATGGCAATGTGACTACCGGTATTCAAGGATTTTTATACTATATTACGCCAAATTTTGAAGGATTGACGATCAAACGGTTTCTACAGATCCTGCTGGATGCTATGAGTCAGTTATTCTTTTCCCTCAGCGTGTCCATGGGTATCATGATCACCTATGGATCCTATGTAAAGCCTGAAGTCAACCTGAATAAAGCAGTCAACCAGATAGAGATCTTCGATACCGGTGTGGCCCTGCTCGCAGGTGCCATGATCATCCCTGCTGTCTATGTATTTTCCGGTACAGACGGCATGGGCGCAGGTCCGAGCCTGATGTTTGTCTCTCTGCCCAAGGTATTTGCTGCGATGGGCAAGGCTGGTGTCTTTGTCGGCATTCTGTTCTTCGTGACAGCTATTTTTGCAACATTGACATCCTGTATCTCCGTGCTGGAATCCATCACAGCAAACTGCATGGAGATCTTCCACAGCGGACGTAAAAAAACAGTGCTGATCTTATCTGCGATCTACCTGGCTATGTCGGCAATCGTTGCACTCGGCTACAGCATCTTCTATTTCGAGGTTCAACTGCCCAACGGTTCAACCGGTCAGTTGCTCGACATCATGGATTACATCAGCAACAGTGTCATGATGCCCTTCATCGCCCTGTTGTCTACGATCCTGATTGGCTGGATTCTGACGCCGGACTATATCATCAATGAAATGGAACTCAATGGTGAAAAATTCCGCCGTAAAAAAATGTATATCATCATGATCCGCTATGTCGCACCGGTTATGATGCTCATTCTGTTCCTGCAGTCGACCGGAATCTTATCCTGATTTTTATAAAGACTGATACAAAAAGAAGTTACCGGCTAAGGTAACTTCTTTTTGTATGATATCTTTTATCTCGTATTAATCACTGACTTCTACCAATTCAATCGTAAAATTCAGTTCTTTTCCTGCCATCTCATGATTGGCATCAAAAGTGACTGTTGTCTCATCCTTTTCCACCACAGTCACCGGAAACGGGCGTCCGTATGCATCCTGCAGATAGACTCGCTGTCCGACTTCCAGGTCTACGGCTCCGGTGAGCTGATCCAATGGTGCCTTAAGAATGGCTGCAGGATCAGGCTGTCCATATGCCTCCTCCGGCATCAGATGTACATCTACAATCTGTCCGACCTCCATATTAGCTACTGCGGCATCAAAGCCCCTGATCATCATACCGGTTCCACAGGTAAATTCCAGAGGCTCTCCTCTGTCATACGAAGAATCAAACTGCGTACCATCGTTAAATGTACCACGATAATGTGTCTTGCATTTTTTTCCGACATTTTTTCCCTCAATGGTGCTCTGCGCGCCGCATCCGCCACAAGAATGTCCATCCTCATGTCCACCACAGGAATGCCCTTCTCCATGACCTCCACAGGAATGTCCTTCTCCGTAATGGTCACAATTCACGCCTGCACTCACAAGATCTCCATTCAGATACGCTTCTACTGCATCATCTGCAGCTCCGCTGGCACCTGACACCAACTCGATCCCCCACTCTGCCAATGCGCTCTGTGCACCACCACCGATTCCTCCACAGATCAACACATCAATCGCATTCTGATCCAACAACCCTGCCAATGCGCCGTGTCCACTGCCATTTGAACCGATGATCTCCGTGGAAATAATCTTGTTATCATCTACCTCGTAGATCTTAAACTCCTCCGTATGTCCAAAGTGCTGAAATACTTCTCCGTTATCATAAGTTACTGCGATTCTCATAAATTATTTTCTCCTTCCTAAGTTCACTTGACGCGTTTAAAACAATCATACCATTCATAGTCGTATCATTCAACATCTTCTGTGTACGATCCCCCGGATACAGTTCCCTTTGCCTCGCTATCCAAGCCCTTGTGAACAATCTTGCCATCAAAATACTGGCGCAATTTCTGTTTTATGACTGTCCTCTTGTCCTCTGCTTCTATATCAAAAGATCAAAAGGCATTGTTCTCTACCTCTTTCCATTAAAAATTATAAGTCAAATCCAAAGTTATCCGAAAAAGCCAAGTCCATGATTACCTCGTGACGGAACACCTCCACATCAT